>ERZ1026880.990-NODE-990-length-12939-cov-15.121779_pt1 | contig 12939 bp, 12 predicted proteins | sample MGYA00380170_ERZ1026880 | MGnify/ENA primary metagenome ERZ1026880 (study PRJEB33269, sample SAMEA4719806) | human gut metagenome | biome: human-associated habitat; feature: organic feature; material: feces | place: Cameroon | collected 2013-10 ...
GACATGCGACTCCGATTTCGTTGTGATTAGCAGTAGCTGAATATGCTATTGCACGAATCAAAGAAGCGCAACTATACATCCGATATTCGGCTAACTTCGCCATGGCATAGACACCAAACGGGGAGGGTCTTTGCCCTCATCAAGGACCAAATACCATCCAGAACAATGCTTCGTTCGAAAGCGGGTCAACAGACAACGCCACTAAACGAACATGAACCGATAATCACACAATCAGTCTTCGCGAATCCCAATCAGCTCGAAGTCCGAAGCCCTTCCCCGCAACACCAATCTCAGCTTCCTTGACCTTGAATTTCGCTCGAAAATAGCTGGCGGAATGTGTAAAAAATGTACAAATCGGCGATTTTCGGCTCATTTTTACACACGGTTTGACCTGGGGTTTTACGATTTCAGCACATCATTTTTAACATCTTCGAAGCCAATATGCGTGTAAATATTGTACGTAACGCTAATGTCCGAGTGCCCCATAAGGTACTTCAAGCGCACGGGACTCATGCCATTCCTTGCCATTTTGCTGCAATACGTATGCCGACACACATGCGGAGTTATCTTCGGAAGCGCATCTTTATAAAGGCGGTTGTACTTTTCAACAGCGTATTTCAGGTAATTCTCCCAATGCAGAGCTACCCTTGGCCTGCCGTTTTTATCAAACGAAAGAAAGCCACTCACGCCATCGACCTTAAAGCTCTCGCATCCTGCCTTTCGCTTATCGAGCATCAGATGAATACAGCTTTCAACCTGTTTGTTCATAGGGAGGTAGCGCGTACCGCATTCGGTTTTCGGCGGTTCTAGGTAATACCGCATCTTTGAGGATCGCATCAGCTGCCGATTGATACGAATACTCTTTTCCTTGAAGTCAAAGTCCGCATCGGTCAAACCGCAGAACTCCGAAATGCGCAATCCGGTGTTGAACAGAATATAGAACTCCTCAAAATACCGAGAGTAGTGCTTGTCCGACTCAACAAACTCAAGAAACCTTCGCTCCTGGTTCTTTGTCAGCCCAATTCTTGGAATCGAATCGTTGATCACAATAGTTGCTAGCTCAAACGAAAACGGATTTCTCCTAATCAGGTCATCGTCCTCAGCAAGTTGAAATGCCGGGCGCAGCACGCCTCTGAAGCTGTGAATCGTGCTATAGCCTTTGCCACAATCCCTTTGCAAATGAATAATCCAATGCTTCGCCTCCAAGGTTGTCACGTCCGAAATTCGCCTTGCACCGAAATCGTCTTGCGAAAGAAAATTCAACAGTGTTTTATATCCGGCTAGCGTTGTCGTCCGAACCGCTGTTTTCGTCTCAATGTATTTTTCAGCAAGCTCAAGAACAGTCATGTTCGTTTCCGTGACGCGATTGAATAAATCCTTTTGAATTTGCTTCTCCATCTGACGCAAGCACATTCCTGGGCGCCTTCCCTCTGGCGTTTGGTCGTGAATTGTCAATGTCCAAGAGTAGACAGTGCGATTCTTCCCCTTCGCATCTTTATAGCGAAAGAAGTAGCGGCCATCAGAACGTTGTCCTTCACCATAGTGAAGATTGCGACCTTTGGAATCTTTCCTACTCATGTGTTGGCCTCCTTCTTAATGGAGTCCAAACACGACAAGGCCTATTGTAGTAAGACTCGTGGCATATGAACAAAACACGGTTAGTAATTCGCGCGGCAAAACCAAATGGCCTTTGAAGAAATCGAGATGCCAATTACAGCAAAAGCCACCTGTTTTCACGGACTGCAGCATTGCCATACCGTCCGTCATAAGCGCTCCGTTGCTGCTTCAAATGTCGGGATATAAGGCTTAAATCGCACGTTTTGAGGGCTAGAAAGCGCGTTTTGCTTCAGGACGAGTATTTACCCATCCGAGAGCTTATCGAGGCTTACAGCTTCATATGGTGCGTTATTTGATAGGCATATAGACGCAAGTTTTGCATCAAGATTGAAAACCCTTGCAAGAAGCCATGCCGAACCAAGCCAAAGAGCACCAATAGCCAATCAATTGATGCGTGAGAGAGGTTTCTTCTGTGCGTCCCATGATACTATTCAAATACCACAACCGCGCCTGTTCGCAGGAGCACTTACAACCGGATACGCAGAGACACGCAGCACGGCAATCAGCTGCTGTCTTATAAGCATCAACCGCCCTTTGCGATGCGGCATGGTTGTGTAATCTTGCACAGCAAGCAGAGCGCTTGCGCCATCGTAAAGGGGAAAACATGTATTGCAACCAATGCGGCACTCAATTACCCGACAACGCTTCATTCTGTCTAAACTGCGGAAAAGCAATCAAAACTAACAAAGAACAAATTCCAAAATCTGCGCCAAACAGCAAAAAACGATTACCGAAACGCACTATAGTCATCATCGTTGCAGCCGCACTTGCAGTATGCGCTTTAATAGCGATTGTGGCGTTCGCGATCACGAGCACGGCTGATGAGCAAAAGACCATTGCCGTTCCAACTATCGAGCGATTGGAAAAGAAGGCAAATTCCATTGGCAATGGAACAATCACTTTTGCCGTTAAAGAGAGTAAGTACGGCAACGACATCCATCACGTCATCTACAATGGAACAGATGTTGGAGACATATATTTGAACGCCGGCTCTGAAGATGTAGGGCTTTACATCGAAAAGGCCGCTTCTAACTCCCAGGAAGCATTTGGCCAAATGGGCGCAGGAGTGATACTTGCGTGCGATCCATCAACTAACCTAGACAAAGCAAAAGAGCTATTAAACTCCGCATTAGACAAACCGAAGTCCAATGACGCTGTTCGGTACAATGACGTTAGCTATGACGTTTACGTATCCGATGATCGTTATATTTTGCGAGTGAGCAACATCCCTGAAGCCCCTGAAGAGCAATCTAATTAAAGCATCGTTTGTTGTCACATTTCTTCGATTCAAGCGCTAATAAACCTCAATAAGGCGCGTCCCAAACTCTTACTTTTGGGACGCGCTTTTTTATAGCACGATTTCACTTACAAAGAAGCCCAATAATGTCCCAAAGTGCATTCCAAAAGATATTATCCCAATATATAATGCTAGTTGATATTTTGAGACATCAGTTTCGGGGTGATGACAATGAAGTTCCTTTACGCGCGGTGCTCCACCAAGCAGCAAAACGAAGCAAGGCAAATCGAGTACGCCCACGAGCTAGGCCTCGAAGATAAGCAGATTTTCATAGACAAGAAGAGCGGCAAAAACGCGGACAGGCCAGCATTGAAAGACTTGCTATCCAGACTCAGAAGCGGCGATGAAGTCTATATTACCGAACTCGCACGCCTCGGACGAAACACCCGAGATCTGCTTGAGCTGGCGGATACATTCGAGGAAATGGGCGTAGAGCTTCACAGCAAAAAAGAAGCAATCGACACCTCTACCCCAGCAGGAAGGCTCGTGTTTCATATCTTTGCCTCCATTGCAGAATTTCAACGACAGATAATCCTTGAGAACGCTGCTGAAGGACGAGAAGCCGCGAGAAAGCAAGGTAAGCCCATAGGTAGACCCAAGGTAGACCAAAGCAACCTAGAAGTTGCCTTAACCCTATTTCAGCATGATACAACCAAATCCATCAAGGACATCTGCAATCTAACAGGCATCAGCAGAAGCACCCTATACCGAGAAGCGGAAATAAGAAATATAACCAGGGCTTAAAATGAAACAACAAGCGCCAGCATGGAGGATTCGAAGGATCCGAACATGCTACGAAGTGAAGGCGCACCAAGCCCAAAGGGCGCGGCAGCCCTTGCATTGCAAGCGTTGCCCTTTGAGAGAAAGAGGCTCGATATGGTAAATAGCTGCAGCATGGATTCGCGACCTCTATCAACTCAGGAAAACACATTAGGGCACGTAGAGCGTTTTAATATGAGCAACGCACGAAATAAAACGTATGATTTCACTTAAAGTGATTAAAGTATACCCATATATATAAATCTAACAGTAAATATATAAGGGATGAATATAGTCACCTTATATTGAACGGAGTTATTTTGAATCTAGACAAGCTGTACTCAGGCCTTGTAGTAGCTTCCCATAAAGAAATGTGCGAACTGCTAGGAGAAAAATACATCAAGAGTACGAGTTCGATAAAGTCGAAAGAGAAGAGATGGGCGCTTTTCTTCTCGTTTCACAAAGAAGGACGCTCCTACGTCATTGACGAAATTTACAAAACACCAAAGAAAGCACCGCTCTCTTCCAACGACAAGTACAGTAAAGACATACTTAACTGTGTCGCATATCGTCTTCGCTACCTAGAAAAGGAATCGCACCTCTTTTCGAATATCGAACTCTTGAAATGCTGCGGGTTTGTCAACAGAAAATGGGGATTAGAAGCACCTTTGAATGAGTACGCTAGAAAGCATAGGTACAGCCTCGAGGAAGCGCAATTCCATTTCAATGTTCTGCAAAAACGAGTAAATGAATTTGGCATAAATGACCATCTGACCGCTAGCCTCAAACGTCTCAACGAGAAAGGGTACATTGCTTACTCTAAACAACCCCTAGTGCGCATCGGGTCAAAAGAAAGAACAGCCACGGAGAAGGAGGTCGATCTTTACGAGGAAATCAAAGCGGATTTCCTAAAGCAACATGATATTGTTTATATAGGCCCACCTTACTATAAGAAGTTTGAAGCAGAATTAAGAAAAGGCTTCAAGACAGATGGCTTTGAAGGATTCAGATTTGCCTACCTCATTAATCTGATTCCCGATGATAGCGAAGAAGCTGACCGCCAAACGCTGTTTGACGATGCCACCGAATCGTTCCTGTCCATCAACGAAAGATGCATCAAAAGCATTTCGAAAACAATTGACAAGGACGTAGACAAGAGCACCTTCAATTATCTTCGACTCTACACCGATCCCTATAACCCCACTATCACCTTCTGTCCAAGCAAAAGCCGTTCAGAGAGAATAGCTGACAGAGAAGACCTTCTCGATATCTTTATCAGAATTGAATACGATGATATTTTCGGAGAGGATAGGGATTCATATATCTGGGGAGGAGGAGCGTAAGTCATCCAAACTTCTCTAAAACAATCCTTCATTGCAAGGTCAGCTAATGAGCTATGCCTTCTTTGCTAAATTGTAACCGCTCAATGGCAACGGTCTAAAGTCCTATGGCAAAGCATAACTTAGATCATAATTGCTCCGCTTTGCATGTGCAAAGCTGCGCCTTCGCAAGCTCAGTTGCCCTTCCGCCCTCACAAGTTCGGTTGGATCTTCGCTCGTTCGCTTCGCTTTCTCGTGAAGACACTCTTACGTATAAGATGAGACACGGGGTATTTTAAACGTTAGGACTTGCCCGCTTTTAAGAGTAAGGGCTGTATGTAGTTCATCTCAACAACGCATAATTATATACAGCAAGAAAGCCTAGTAAATCTCAGCTGAAACCTACCGGGCTTTCTTGCTTATCTTCTTTAACTGCTGATTACCTTATTCTCAGCGTGTTACTCAACTTTGGCACTGACAACCCAGCTTCCTGAAATCTTTGCGAGAGAATAGGTAATGCCATTTCTTGATGCTTGGCCTATTCCTTTGTTGCTGCCTAAAGCCGTAAAGTTATCAAGAGCCTCCGTCCCAACATCATGAGCTTCGGAAGAAGACAAGGCGGGATCGCAGGTTTGGATAAGCGCATACATTACCTCAGCAGTGTTCTGGTCAGATTTGCAGGTAATCATAAGATTCCAGAACGAACCTCCTTTGCTCCCCTCATAAAATGGAATAAAGGTATTATCCGTACCTGAGGCAATAAAGCCGCCTGATGCAACGGTTTTCGAACTTGTCTTGATATCGATGGACATTGTCAAGCCGTCCTTCGCCAACCCGCTATCAGCTTTCAACTTGCATCCGGAAATAGATGAGAATTCGTTGCTCATTCTTTTAACGAAGTCAAATGCGGGCAACGAGAATGCCCCGCTCTCAATAAACGAGTCGATGTTCCTTGTTTTGGTGTCAAGCTCAGTGCCGCAAACCTGGCAGCTCTGGGTGCTCGTAACGGTTCCTTTAACGTAATCCGGCTTATCAACCCAATCACCAGGCGTGTGATCTATCGGCTTGCCCTCCTTTTCACCGCAAAGCTTGCAGGTTTTTGGTTTGGTACAGGTTGCAGGCTCCCAGTCATGCTCGAGCTTCTTGCCTTCCTCAAGGCCGCAAATACCACAATGCTTCGCACGCAAACATGTCGCATCAACCCATTTATGCTCAGCAAGATCGCCTTCCTCCTTCCCACATACAGAACAGTACTTAGGGTGTTGACATGTTGCATCAACCCAATTGCTGTGAGGGCAAGGCCAAAAGACAAACACCACGGCAAAGACCGCCGCCAACACCAGCACAACCTTTGGCACGACTTTATTCTTAGAGATAAATGACTTTACTTTGTCTCTTCTATCCTTGCCGAGACAAGCAAAGACCAAGAGAGTAACAAAGATGGGGATGCCCATGATAAGAAGGCCTGCAGTGAGCAAGCACATCTGGGAATAAGTCCAATCATTGATAAAGAATCCCGGCTTTTTCAAGAAGCAGAATACACACGAAAGAACAAACGCAACAACGAATACTCCTAGATACATAAGAGCTGAAATCGCGAAGAACTTCGCGTTTGCTTTCACTGCTTTCTTCTTATCTTGTGCATCGGCAGAGCTGCTCTCTACTGCTTGTGCCACCGCATCATTCTCAATATCACAGGTTGGCAAATCAGGCTTCTCTTCTGAGTCCCCAGTTGGCATACTGCCTTCTTCAGAGAATACGCCATCCGGCGCATCATCCAGCAGAGAAGACGACTCCTCCTCTATCTTGGAACCGCAAACGGAACAGTATTTTGCGTCCGCCTCATTTTCGCTTCCACATTGCTTACACTTCATTTTCGCCCCTTTCCTCAATCCCAAATCGAGCAGAACCGCTCTTTAATCGCAAAACCAGATACGGCTCCGCTAAGACTTCTATAAGCATCAATTCGAAATAACTAAGAATCAGCTCTCGTGAGCTATTACCCTGTTTCCCCTGATAAGAGAGATGCAACTGCGACCAGCCTTGTTAGCATGGGTGATCTTCAAAAGCTTCGAAAGACTTGGGCTAATACCGCAACGAACAATTTGCACGCACGCCGCAATCTGGTTTTGCCCAAACGTCAATAGCCCAATAAATAGTTAAGGTATTCGATTCTGATAGCAATTAGAAAACCGCTCGATCAAACAAGCAAGAAATGCGTCAATCACGGCAGCGCTCCCATCGTAGCCGACCAATCGACCGTGGAGGAGCCTGTAGTTGTTAGCGACAAGGAGGACATCCATCCCAGGTCACCACAACCGCTTAGCACTCGTTAACGCATACGCGAAAACTAGCCCAAGAGAGGACAGATGCCCTCCTGGCCACTAGTTCTCGCGCTATTTGGTTATGAGTGCCCCTGCAAGCAGGTGCGGTTGTGGTGATGCCACTATAGCATAAGATATTTCTACGTCAGTTCATCAATTGAAGGTATCGCTCAAGCGTGGTATCAAACGGTGAGTTTATCGAAGTCAACGACTCATTCTTCAGTATAGTAATGCCCGTATCGCTGAGCCATTTCTATTGTTTGGTGTCCAAGGGCCTTCGGGAGCTTTCCGATCCGCCTGCCCTTCCTCAGACAGATTGCGACGAAGCTATGCCTCATGAGATGCTAAAGAGTCTGTGAGGCACACGCTTTAGATTGTTAATTGGATAGCTTACACGAGAGTTCGGATGCGCTGTTCTTTTCTGTATAAGTCAAAATGGAAGATATGGTCGTATTCGGTTTCAGCTAAGTGTTCACACCGGTTCACCAACAGACAATAATAAACCGTTGCCATTTCGCTATTGCCGAATGCGTATTCTATCTTGTCGCGAATAGTGCCCGCCTGAGACGATTGACAATAATCCCAAGCGGACTTAACCCAGCCAATTCAACGCTGCTGCTACAAACAGCTATCTTGTCGTGTTTGGACTCCGAAAATATGTAAATCAGTAGTAAATTGGTAATCCAGTAGCTTGCTTTCGCCTTCTGACCCGGGCGCTCTGCCTATTACCCGCAGATGTCGAAGAAAGGCTCCTCCCAAGAAGGGAGGTGCTTTACTGGATTTCCAGTCGAGGCGTCTTCGCTCAAACAAGATCAGAAGCCGTTACAAGTTGCGTTTCCATAATCGTCCACATAAACGGTGAACGACATCGAATAGCCACCAGTGCACTTCATCGAGCTGCCGAATTTATCGACGTAGTACACAGTGCCGTTAACCTCCCATTCGTCCAGAATCGAGCTGCGCTCTATGCTACCGATTTTGTATTTGCAAGACCCAGGTTCTAGATTCGTATAGATTTCGGCCAATTCTTGCAATCTCGCGTAGAGTTCCGTAACTGCAACCTTCTCGATATCGTCCTTGTTCAACTTTGAACCTGAATCTGATTTGCTAGTTCTCTCATCTTTCCGTGAAGGAGAGTCCGAGGAGATGTTCTCTTTTTGGCTCGCAGATTCCTCTTTCTTCAAAGCGGGCACATCGCCTGAAGCTGCGCCCGATGTCCCAGAAGCTACGCTCAGGTCAACATACATTGTTTGAAAGCCCTCATACCTTAGAGCTAGTTCATTTCCCTTAGAATCCTTCGCGCTGAAGCTTTCCCCTTTGGAGTAGTCAACATTGAATCCTTTTTTCATGCAATCCTCGACATAAGCGTCATACTCTTCGCGGCTCATTTCACCAACATAAGCCCTAAAGTGCTCGCTATCGTCAATCGAAATACTGCCTTTTGTTTTGTTTGGGCTGGGCAGCAAAGCGGCGGAGCCTTGTGTCGGCCAATTCAAGGCTCCGCTCGCTTTCGGCCTGTATAAATGAACGGAGACGAAAGGCGCATCTTTGCCGCTATCGAAATAGACAATCTGCACGCTATATCCCTCAGAATCGTATGCATCGTAATTATGCCCGTTCAATTTGGTATCGACGGTAAAACCCATCTGAGAGCATTCGTCTAGATAGCTTTTAAACCTCTCTTCGTCCCCCTTGAATGACACATAGGCGTCATCGGCGTTCTCGAAGGTATCGAGGCATGTCCCAGCTCCGACGGGAACCATATCAAGCAATCCGCCTTGTGGCCAAGCCCCCCCCATCAGCTGATTCGCTATGGTTACAAGCACATAAACAAAGCACTGTCATCAACAGCAGTACCACGCCCACGGATGTGACAAAAATTCTGACGCGTCCCTTATTCCGAGTTTCCCTATTCACGTTCATTCAGCAGCCCCCTATCGAACAACCGGGATAATAAAAAACTCACCTGACTTCAAGCTGACGAGAACCTCCTTGGCGCCAGAATCAACAACATAAGGGATTCCAATTCGTTTTGTTTCGCCAACTTTGACTTCGGATCCGTTATAGATGCCAAAAACGCCTGCGCCACCACATTCGTAGCCAGGATAGCGAAGCGAGCCATCAACCGTTGCCAATTGAACTCCATCTAAAGCGGCAACAATACCAAGCTCGTCAAATCGAAGACGGCCCGAATACTCATCCGAGACAGGATGCGAAACGTTGTTGATGGCGCAAAGCAGGAAACCGCATTCTTGGGAATCATTTGCTATTCCAACTTGGTGAACCGTCTCGGTATCTTTGCTGGTAACGGAAAACCCTTCAACGGTTATTTCAACTTTTCCCTTTTCGGTATCAATGGAATACGGCGTACCGATAACGCCCATCTTGTAAAGCTTGCTCGACCTGTAATCAGCGCTCAAAGCTAAACCATAACTAGACTCGAACGTTGCCAGGCAATCGTTTTGAACAACCTTCCCCTGGTCAAGATACGCTTCATTATAAGCAGAAGGGTCATTTGGAAAATTGGAAAGACCGCCTACCTGAGATTGCAATGATTGTTTATATCTGCTGAATAATTCCCTGAAGTCCTTGTTTGCAATAGCCGAATCGTCAAACGAGGCGAGTTTCGACAATTCATCCGATATCCCTTTCGAAATGCTAATCCCCATCTCAGAAGCTGACGAACGATTCGGTTCGACTTTCTGCGCCTCCAGGTAGCTCGACTCAATTAGGTTAAAGCAATCTTTCTCAACGAGAAGCTCTTGGTATTCTGAGGTCGCATTCTGCAACTTGCTGTAATTTTCTACCTTGCCCTTCTCGTCATCGCTTAAGGCATCATACTTAGCCTGAGCGGCTTCAATAGCTTCCCCTGATTGAAGGGAAACTTCCCCAATAGCATTAATCGCATCACTTGCCTCGTTAACCGGACTACCAGTACAGCCAGCAAGAGAGGCAATAAGCATCGTGCACATGGCCGCTGATACAAGTATCTTCCTCATTGTTATCCCTTCCTTCGCCTAAAACAGCCATACACAGAACCGAAGCGCGGCGATGCTGATTGATTTGTCACGAATAGTGCTCGTACTAAGACGACTAGCAGCAATTCCGCGAGCTTAACCCAGCCAATTCAACGCTGTTGCTACCAACAGCAATAATGTCGTGTTTAGATCCGGAAAAACGTGAATCAATAGCAAATAGCTTTATTATCTGCTTGCTTTTAGCTTCTGACCTAGTGTTTTGCTATTCACCTGCAGATGCTATATGGCCGCATCGACGGCGTTTTGCTTCGCAGCCAAACCACAATCTTTTAACCGCGAGACACGTACAGAACATAGTGGTCTTCGCCATCGTAGTTCGGCAATGCCAAAACGATATAGCTATTCTTATCAACAAAGAAATAGCCTGGCCTCTCATTGAGTTCCTTGCTGGAATCCTGATTAGCAGCCTGGTCAAATGCTGCCGTGAAACGAACCTCGGTATTCACAAGCGCAGTCTTAATTTCACCATTTTCGTCCTGCACATTAATTTCTTTTGTCGGGAGCTGATTTATCGCATAAGTGTAATTTCGAGAAGACCCATTGATGAACAAATCTATATACGTCGGCAAGTCAGTCGCTTTCTTCATGCTGACAACGTTTGTGGGGTGGGACGAGGTCTGCATAACAATAGGCGAGAAATTCCATTGGGACGGGAGATGTTCCTCATCGATCATAAAGGGATATTCATCGTCCAAATCGGTCGTTACGCTATAGGATTTCGCCGTTTCCCCGTCAATATACGACTGAAGGCTTTCATTCTTTGCCTTTAGGCTTGAGTAAACCTCGGAATATCGTTCCTCGTCCGAGGAGTTCAGCACAGCCTCAGCGCTCTCCTTAGCAGCATCAAAGCCCTTCGCGTCGTAGTACTGGGTGTAATAATTGCCCGCTAATTTGTCAGCAGTCTCAATTTCTTTCTTTGTTGCAGAGTAAAGCTGCTGCGTAAATTCCTTTTCCGCACTTTGCAGCTTGTCGTAATTCTCCACCTTCGTTTTTTCCTCGTCAGTCAAGGCATCGTACTTCGCCTGAGCAGACTCAATCGCTTCCCCTGATTGAAGAGAAACTTCCCCGATGGCATTGATTGCGCTACTTACCTCTTTGACTGCACTACCAGCACAGCCAACAAGGGAAACAACAAGCACCGCACACGCAGTTGCTAACACAATTGATTTCTTCATTGATCGTCCTCACCTTTCCCCAAACAGAGACGCGCAGCACCAAGCAACTCCCAGCTGAACCGCCCATTGCTTATTGACGCTATCATTGGTCTTGGCCAATTTGTTGTGCAACAAATTCAAACAGAAACGCTAAGCCGCCCAACAAGCACAACTAGGCCGAGAAGGACAGCACCAGCCGCAGCCTTCCCAACCGAAAACCCTTTATTTGATTGATTCACGGCTTTTCAACCTTGCATTTCCCGTATGAGGGACACATTTTGGTGCATTGCTTGCCATGATGACACCTCCGCGCTCAATGAGCCGACATGATACTGCGGGGAGGTCTTCGTGAAGCGTCGTGATGAGGAAGGCATCCGCCCCAGCCACCACAACTGCAAAGGCGCGCATAAGCGAATCACCCAAGAACAGGCAGATGCCTTCCTGGTCAGTGATTACGCTTATGCGGTTGTGCGCCCCTCACAAAGTAAGGTGCAGTTGTGGTGATGCCACTATAGCATGGGGTTTCTATTTGATTGGGTTCAAATCGAATAATCGGAGTTCAGATGCATCAAACGCATCTTGTCGCGTAGTAAACGCGGTATCAAAATCAAAGCCCATATCTCAAACGGTGGCAGTTCAAATGCGAAAAGCAGGACTGCTACCGCGAACGGCTATATTGTCGTGTTTGGACTCCGAAAAAATGTAAATCAGTAGTAAATTGGTAGTCTGGTGGCTTGTTTTCGCCTTCTGACCTGGCGCTTCGCCCTTTACCTGCAGATGTTGCCGTGGCAGATGAAGAGGATGCGTGAGGTGGCTTGACGACGTGACATGCGACTCCGATTCGATTGTGATTAGCAGTAGCTGAATATGCTATTGCACGAATCAGGGAAGCGCAATAATGCATCCGATATTCGGCTAAGTTCGCCACAGCATGGGCATCGAACGGGGAAGCAGGGCAAACCGCCCGCTTCTCCGCAACTTGACCTCCAACGCCTGGCTCAGCCCTGCCCGCGCCTTACAACCCCAGGTCGCCAGCAACCTCGGCGGCGCACTTGAGGGCGTCGGCCATGGCGTTCACCACCAGGCTGCTGCCTGTGCGGGCATCGCCGGCAACGTACACGGCAGCGTCGTCCTTGCCCGCGGCGGCGCGCACAGCGCGATGCGAATCGCCGGCCGCCATTACCGGAAGCGGGCGGCCCTGCGTTGCCAGCGGCACGCCGAACGCGTCGAACACGCCGCCTTCCGGACCCGCGAAGCCGCAGGCCACCAGCACTAGCTGCGCATCGACCTCGCGCTCGGAGCCTGCCACAGGCTCGGGCTTGCCGGCCGACCAGTCAAACGAACGCACCTGCAACCCGCGCACATGTCCGGCGCCATCCAACAGCACCTTCTGCGTATCGGCGCACCATTCGCGCAGGTCATCGCCCTGCA
>ERZ1026880.992-NODE-992-length-12929-cov-4.759127_pt1 | contig 12929 bp, 23 predicted proteins | sample MGYA00380170_ERZ1026880 | MGnify/ENA primary metagenome ERZ1026880 (study PRJEB33269, sample SAMEA4719806) | human gut metagenome | biome: human-associated habitat; feature: organic feature; material: feces | place: Cameroon | collected 2013-10 ...
TCAGATTCATTAAAAATCGTCTCAAAAAGTGTCTGATTTTACGGAGCCATTATAAACTGTCATGTCTTTTGCCTCCTTTTTGGCTCACAGAGCAATGGTGATTTCATGACACATTCCGTGTCACAGAGTCCTCGACAACGCCGTTTTGTTGTAACACTAAGACGATTTTTACCACTAATTTCTGAACATGAAAAGCACAAAAAAACCGTACCTTCAACGTTTTTGAGGAATAACGCTGAAAATACGGACTTTTGAAAATTCTGCGGCTGACAGGAATCGAACCTTATGGAAAGCTTTTAAAATCCTTTATTTTGTGCGGTTTTTCATCTTCGTGTCACATTTCGTGTCACAGCAATATATTCCCGTTATTTATTCCCCTCCAAAATATATCCTTCCATCAGCCGTGTAATGACCGATGCCTGGCTCTCACCACGCTCTTTGCAGGCAAAAACCTGGACTAAATCGTTGACTAATCATCGACTAGCGTTGACTAAAACATCACAATGCATTGCTAATAAGGTCTTTTTGAAATTCGGAAACTCTCGTTATTATTTCCAAAAATGCTTCCTCATACTCATTTTTGAAATCACATATCTCGCTTACAATTTCCGCCTCATGAAGAACCGTCTGCTTGTGCGTCCTAATAAACGATGTATGTTTCAACTTCAATTCCGGATAATCTATCGGCTCAATCTGATAATCATATTTTGCATTCCTGTTGTATCTTTTCGTGATACTTGATATGGGAAGCACAACAAAATCGTTCTTATCTGCTTTCCCAATAACAATGATCGGGCGTTTCTTGAATTGCATCTGTGAAGAAGTACCATCGTAATATTGCACCACCGCCCAGTACGCTTTCCCAATGGATATCACTTATGCTTCCTCCAGATCTTCGAATTCATCGTAATACATGTCCCAGACAGAATCATATGGTCTGACTTTCTTTGCGTCCTCTCTGATATCTTCCATGGACAGTTGTCTGGTACCAGCAGCGTTCTGGTCAAGTCCTTTTCTTGAATTAAGCCATGATGTTTCCTGATGCGAAAGCTGACTAAGCTTCCATGTTTCAACATCCGCAAACTCGGCCAGCACATTGTTTACAATGCGCTTATTCTCAAGGGACAGGTCGTCCAGATGATCATCGTGTATGCCGTCCGGTGTAAACTTACTACGGACAATCGGACTAACCGGCCCGTATTTCCACCCTTCAAAAGGTTCCGCAAACATTGGTTCATTTGTAAGAGCCAGCGATTCTCTCTGGACAAAATACAGCAACTTATGCAACTTCATTTCATCAATCGAAAGGCCGGCCATATCTCTGTATTTTTTTATGATGTATTCAGCAACATCTATAATACGTTCCATACTTTCCTCCTTCCTCAGGTTCTGCAATTCTAACACAATCTGTCCGCTTCTACTACATTATTTTTCCATCTTCTCAGCTACCGCAGCCAAGATGTACTCGCTCATGCTTACCCCTTCCTTCCTGGCAGCTTCCTTGATAGCAGCTTTCTCTCCTTTTGGGAAAGCAAGGCTTATCCGGTCGTAATTTTCCCTTATGTAATCATTCTGGTACTTGACTTGATCAAACGGTTCTCCTTTTCTCACGTCTCCTCCTTGATCTTGCCATGAAAACCTCTTATACTGCTGATAAGAGATCGGGCGGCTTCTGGCAAGTCCACCGCCCTTTCTCGTCCCTTCGTCCTTACTTATCCAGTAAGGACTTTACTTTTGCCTTGGCTTCTTCCAGATCCTTGCTCTCATTGAGCAACTCCAGAATCTTTCTGGTCTGGTTTTCCTCAGCTACTTCCTTCAGGATTTCTCCAACATTCATATCGTCCATGCCGTTCTCCTTTCCCTGCCTGCCCAGTACTAGGTAAAAGGCCTATCCCTTACCCGCAACTATATAATAGCGCATTTTACGTAATATGTATATAGTAAAATAAAAACAGGGACAGGTAGCTGTACACACTACTCCGTCCCTATTGCCGACCTTATGCTGCCCACCTCTGCATAAGATATGCATCCGGACTAACGCTCAGACGCCCCCAGTGGTCGCGATCCACTTCTCTATTTTTTCGCTACTGCTATTATAGCATTCTCTCAATACTTAATCACTCATCCCACCACATCAGTACTCCGGCAGCCGTGACAGCCGCAAGTGCAGCCAGATAAGCTACGCCAAGACCTACGCCGACGCAGGTCAATACAATCAATGCCCCCATACTCTCCCTCACTTCTGGATATACTGGAGACTTACCCAGTAGCCTGTACCTGTCAGCCGTCCCCAGCTATCGGTCTCTTTGTCTATACTGATCACCATTCCAGGCGGAAGGCGCATCTCCTGCCCTCCCAGCTTGACCATACCGAAGCGTGTACCCGGACCAAGCCTGACATTTAGATACGATGATACTTTGACAACTCCTGCATACTGTTTCACCGTTTCCTCCTTTGCGCTCTGCGGCTGCTTCGCCGCCTGTGTGCCCGCTGTGAGATTAATTACTACGTGATGCGCCTCCGAAAGCACGATGTCCCCCGGAATCAGATAGGCGTCTGAGGTCCTGTACCTGCTCTCCGTCAGGCACTCAAAGCCCACTGCGGTCAAGGCTTGCTTCAGTGTCCATGTGACATTGGACGGAGATACCTGCTGAAGCCGTGTGAGCCCAAGCTGATGACCCGCCGCAATAACCGCTGCGGCCGTGCTAGCCGAACAATCTGCTTCGCACGGAGTGGTGATCCTCTCCGGATGCCAGCCTTCCGCTTTCAGGGCGCTGTAGTAAGTCAGGCGTTGCCCCTGATCGTAGCCGATCCGGTTATTCTTCGCTGCCTTTTCGGCAATCTCTGCAATCTTTTGACCGACGCGAATATCCGGGTGCCGCAGCACGCAGTCCCATCCGTACGACGGGACATAAAATGTCCGGATGTAGTACTCCGTCCCCGTTTGGTCTCCCGCCTGTCCACCGCTGTACTTCCCTCTTTCATCATGTCCGCACGAACTAAGCATCCTTCTTTTCCTCCACTCTGTGCAGTTCCAGCACGGCAGCCTCAATTAGTGCCGAAAGCTGATCATCTGAAATAGAAATATGCAAATCATCCAGTGCGGCCCGCGCTGCCTTCATGGCAAATTCTTTCCGCACCTCCCCTGACTGCTTCCACAAGATCTGCTGTGCAGCCAGTACCGCCTTCCCAACCTCGCTCTGTGTCATCTTCTGCTTGATCCACCGCGCAGCCACCGGAATGACATATGCGGCCAGTACTGCCGCAATCACTCGAATTACTAATTCTGCTACTCTGAAAGTTGTTTCGTTCATCCTTCACCAATCCCTTCGTTTCTTTCATCATATTCATTCGGATCCGCGCTGATATCCAGATCCAGCTCTTCCGTCTCTGCTTTCTTCCTCTGACGCTTCTTTTTGCCCTCGTGGATCCTCCAGCAGATCGCCGCTTCTGCCGTCACAAAGCCAAAAAATCCAGTCACCAGTGCATCCGGCTCAGCTCCGGTCAGCATAAAAGTCTCTAAGACTTTCCGGATAAAAAGAATCGTCCCTACGCCGATCAGCGCAAGGACGATGTCCGTTCCACATATTTTTTTCACAGCTCCGCCTCTCCGTTCTTCTTCCGGAGCTCCCAGTCCAGCACGTCGGCTTCATCCTCAGAGACGATCCGGAGCTTCTGGCAGGCATCATATCCAATCTTACAGTCACCGTTCCCGCCCATCTCCTTGTACGGGACATACAGATACTCCAAATTGCGTTTCTCTTTGAGCGTGATCGCTTCCCGCTTCACTATCCGATCTGTCAGATACAGAATCTTGTCATGGCCAAGGCCGAGAATCATTCTGCTTTCTGCTGTCGATTTTGCAGCTTTCTTGTCCTGCTGCTGCCAGTGCCGGTTTAAGCCCAGCGTAATCAGGCTGCAAAATGTCCCAGACCCGAAAATGCCTAAAATAATTGATAATACTGTGTTCATGTTTGATTGACCTTTCTTCTGCGGATAGCCCACAGTTATTTTTCTTCGTCCGTAATCCCCATCAGCTGATTCCATGTCAGCGCCGGATAATCTGTCGTTTTTCGATATCCGGCAAGAAGCGTTTTGACTTTCTTAAAGATATCCGTAGCCAGCTCTTTATGACCGGCGCTGTCCAATACTTCTTTTGCCATATCAGCCTCCTTATCCGAAGACTGCTGTATAGGCATCATCCACGGCGGTCTGAATCTCCGTATTGGTCATTGTCTTCATGTCAGACTTTTTTACATATCCGCTAAGGTCAATGTCCGTATTGCCGATCTTCTCCCACTTTTTTTCTGCATTCAGCCAGATATATTCATCGAAGCTGTCATTCTGATCAGAATGTGTGTGAGCTACATACCGGATGTGCAGCATCGTATCCGGATTTGCCGGTGCCGTAGTTGGAACTGTCGAGGATACTACGATATCCACTCCGGCCTTTCCCGCCATTGCATTATTGATTGCCGTCTTCACCTCATCTGCGGTCTGGAACTTACTGTCATTCGTAAGGCCTGACACCTTTGTTGGAATGGTAATACTGACTTCCCGTTCCGTATCTGGAACCAGTGCCGTTCCGTTGACCGTCACCCTGACAATCACATTCTTCTCTGCCCCAGCCAACTTCCCGAGAGCTACTGCATTGTCACCAATCTGCTTATGCAGCGCTGCAGTCAAAAGGCCGTCTGTTGTGTCCGTTGCCGCTCCATACTTCGTATCATTGTCTGGAACTGTTATTTCCATCGGGTCCCCCACAGATGGCGTCAGAATCAGCTTATGTTTATCTGTCTTATCCTGTGACAACACGTATGTCGTATTGTCATTCAAAGTACTTCCTTTCAGCTTCTGAAAAAGGTAATTGACCAGATAAATCAGCTGATCATAATCAATCCTTTTGTATTCCTGGTCCGACATTCTTATTCACCTCCGAAAATTTCTTTGAACTGTTTATCGACAAGTTCCTTAATCTCTGAATTCGTAATTGTCTTCTCTCCGTAATCCTCCAGAGTCTTCTCCCCGCGGATTGCGACGCCATTTAGCTTCGGGATGTTCCTCAGCTCTTCATAATTTTTTGTGCCGCCTTCCAGAAATGTCTCTGTTTTCCCATTCACGTCCTCAATTTCGATTTTTGCGCCACCTTCTACCTGTGTTACCGTGGCTTTCGGCGAAATTGCATCTGTAATGGTTTCCTTCACTTCTTCTACCGGTATGATGGCTTCACTTCCGAAAAAATTCACTTCATTCATAGCGAAATCACCTCCCCTGTCAGGCTCCTCGATACATGGCATTTCACTACCGGTGTTTTCCATGCCCGTCCTTCATCCGTCAGTCCATGCAGCTGGATCTCCATCCACCCCGCAGAAAACTGGCCAGATTCCTTCTGATCCAAATCAATAATGATCAGCATGGATTCCGGCTTGATCTTCAGGTCTCCCATCCTTTTCTGAAGCAGTGTGCTTCCTTGCCGTAAATCTGCCCGCATATTCTCAGTATGTGTAAGCCATGGCCGGTATGATTGATTCAATCGAAGGATGATTTTCGGCGTTGTATATGGAATCATTCAATCCTCTTTTCTCTCCAGACAGAAATAGCAGTGTTCCTGATCTTCCGGAAGAAACATGACTGCCGCAAGCCTCATGTGATCATATTCCCCCGATACACCGCCATTCGTCCGGATCACAATGTGCACCAGATTCTCATCAGTAAATTTTTTCACTGCCGCCAAGGCTTTCGCCTGCGGAAGTTTCAGCCCCAACCGCGACATCGATGCCTGCGGCAGAAGCTCATATTTTGTTCCATCCAAAAGTGAAATTGTATCTGTAGATCCCATTATGACCTCCAAGTCTTGCGGGCAGTTTCTCCTGCTGCCCAGTTCAAAATAAAAGAGAGCGCTTCCGCTCCCTCCCGAATCTATATTCCTGTGTTCCTTTTGTCGTTCGCATAAGTCAGGTTATGCGAACGGAGTAAATGCATGGATGAGTGGAACGACGGTTGACCAAGACGTTTGCTCCCGTGCAGGATGCGGCTCAGCTCTCCACAACCAAAGTCGCGGAGACAAATGGAGCACGTCCAACAGTTTCCACAAGGCTTACTCCATACCAAAGACGTACAATGGCGGGACGCTGTATGCTCTCACATTCTCCGTAGGCAAAGAATATAACGAGCAGTACGGATCCTCTGCGAGTGGATCTGGTGTTTATAAACTCACAAACAGTAGCGGATCCACATTATCCAGTGCTACATATACGGCCAGCAGCAATAGTGACGATGGCAAGACAATCAACAGTACTATCGACTTCATGAAAACACCGTACGAGGTCGCTGGAGACTCTCTTACGCTGGACATTTCGGTAAACACGAGTGCAGGCGTTGGGACGAATGCCAATAGCTTCGGAAAAGCAGCAATCTATTTTTCTTTTGTTGCGAAGTATAAGGTTCCCGCATAATTTGCCAATGTCCCGTTATTACATATCGCTATGGCCATGACTCAGCTAGCGTAGAAACAATAAAATGTGCCTTCGACAGATCCGGCACCGCCCGACTCTCCAATTGAATTATTGCATTGAAAGTTCGTTACGGTCAGGATTCCATTTGAACTGTTGTAGGTCATAGAACAATTCACTGAGCTGTTTGCTTTTGACCCCTTGGAATATGTCTCTGGATTACCCCAATGGTTATCTGTACGCGAAACCTGTGAAGGTACGAAAGCAAAGTTTTCAATTGTAAGGTTCTGGAAGCCAGGGATAGCTGCTGCCGAATATGTACCGCTTCCACCGGTTCCGATGGCAACACGATGCAGAACTTTATTCGCATAACCTGACTTATACGAAGCGCTCTCTTCGTTCACCCTCCCATCCGCATCAGAAATACCTTTGTTATAAGCACCTTCTCCTGAAACATACCCTGCTCCTGAGTGATACCCCTCCGGAATCGCCACATTCCCATTTCCGGTCGTCTCCCCAACCCACGCTCCATTATTCGGCATACTTCCCGTTGCATCTTCCAGCTCTGCGGACGAAAACACCTTCCCACTCAGGACGTCCGCTGCTGCCGCGTTCCCGGTGGGATTTCTAAAAGGGGTTACTGTCCCGCCCTGCGATGTCTTGAATCCCCATTTTCCCTTTGCATCTGTTCCAAAATACAGACCATTCAGCTGGTCAGAATGCTTTTTCCCAATCCTGGCATCCAGAACGAAGCCTTCTGTGTTTGTGGTTTCATTGTTGGCAATTCCGGCGAACGCTGCCGCTTTCATGTCCGTGAACCACTTTGCAATCTTTCCCATAAGGGTTCCCAGCGTTTCGGTGCTGGCTACATTGGTGCGTTCAGCAGCCGTTGAAAACGTCACTGTGTTCTTGCTGGCATCCCCGGCACTCGTCTGCATGTTCTCCAGTTCCTTGTCGATTGCCTTGAAATTATCGTTGAAATCTTCAACATTTACCGGATCCTTTCCCTCCGGCAGCTTCATCCGCAATAAGTTTGTCAGTTTCATCCATTCCACCTTTCTGCCGCTTGGCGGCTCTGTACAAAAAACGCTGTGCAGAAGACCTTTTTCCTCTGCATAGCGTTCCCTTCCATAACATGATTCAGTTCTTTGCTTCCTTGATCTGTGTTGTTGTATTCCAGCTGTTTGGCTTCAGACTCCGCCAGCTCGGCTGAACGGCTGCCAGAGAATCCCAGGACACATACGGAATCTTCTGATTGATCCGAAGACCATCCCACGTATAGGCTGTCAGATCGTCCCAAACCTTATCTGCCAGTTCGTTCCAGATCACATACCGATACGTGATCTCATAGGCAAGATGCGCCGGTTTCAGCTCATCCAGAAGCCGCCGGAACAGCTTGATATGATTGGGAATTCCGTAGCCGCCCACAAAGATCACCTTGAATCTGTACTCTGATGTGACCTCTTCTACGATCGCCTCCGTTCCGGTGACACTCTGGGCAACCAGCTCAATTCTTTCTGGTGTCAAGATCTCCGTTCCGGACAATCTGGCAATGATCAAGGCCCTTCTGGCTTCATCCGTTGCTTCCTCGCTGATCTGCAGCGCCAGCAGCTTCTCCCAGTGTTCTAGATCCCACGTTGCAAGGCTTGGGATTCCCTGCTCCATCAGACTGTCCATCAGTGCATGCGCGCGGCCGATCTCATAACCTTGTGCCTGATAGATCGCCGCTATTTCCTCGAATTCAGGAAGATACGGAGGCACATATCTCGTCAAATCCACAAATCGAACAGGCAGTTCGAAAGCCTTCTTTTCTGCTTCGTCCTGTCCATATAATCTTTCTCCGTAGAGGAATTCGCCTTGCATCTGCTACTCCTCCGTTCCTGTCACTCCCATGAGCCTGTTCCACGTGAACGCCGTCGGGTCTCCCTTGATTTCCAAATTGATGGCATTGATCTCCTTCTCGACTTTCACCACCTCTGCCTGAATGTCATTGATGTCATCCGCTTCAACCTCATCCCCCTGGTATTCATAGCTGATATAAATATAAGGTTCCGAAGATTCCACATGGATCTGCCTTGCCCATGGTCTGCCGGGCGGTGCCGCCGCCGTAAACGGAAGCTCTGTCCCGGATTGCTGCGGTCCCGTGCACACAGTCAGCGTATCGTCGTCCACATTGTCATGAATCAGTTCGCCTTCATATACACCGCCTTCCGGCATTTCTACTGTTTCCTCGATGATGTAGGCGCTTCCCTGAGTTTTATTCTTTTTCTCAATGAACTTTTTAACTTCCATCAGGTCACCACCTCCAAGGTTACAGTTCCGATAACCGCAATCTGCTCTTCTGTAAGGTTCACATTCTCTGCAGTCCCATTCAGCTTCAGATTTGAATAATCCGTAACGCCTTCCGTATCCAGAAGAATTTTTCCGATCATGGAAAGATTAATGCTTCCGGTCTCATAGGCATTTGCTGCCAGGTAACGTATGATCGCCAGCTGAAACTTGCTTTGAACACTCGCGCTGTTCTCACCCTGTCCGATTGAAATCTTCGCAGTGATGTTAACCGGAAGTTCTGTCGCCGATAGGACTGTCACCGTCGCGCCAACAGGGCGAACAGAGTCAATATACTCCTGCACTTCATTCACAAGTGTTGAAGATGCAGCTTTTTTGTCTGCGCTTGCTATGACCACTTTCACCGTTCCCGGACCGCTGGCCAGTGGATAGATTTTCGCTGCGCCTACTCCCGTCACTGACATTGCCCAATTGTAATAATCATTAACGTTCCCGCTGCTCGCCGGCTTTCGCAGAATCTCCAGATATCTGTCCCGGAAAGCCTCGGTATCTTCCTCATCTGTTCCGGCATCCAGCAGCTCCGTAAGTGTTGCTGCCCGAAGTCCATTGATGTACTCCATTGGCAACAGCGATCCTGCAAGCGCATTCCCTGCAGCTCCCGCTGTCTCACATTCCAGCTCATACACTCCCGGAGAAAGCTTTCCGGTCACCACAAGATTCATATCATCATTGTTGAACCGTTCACCAATCGAAATGTTCAGCTCCGGAGGATCAAAGACCGCTTTCCACCGTGCCGGCGTCGCCTCTTTGGGCGTGATTCCTCTTTCCGCGGCTCTTTTAATCAGATATTCCCGAGATGCCGTATCCGCAAACATCTCCCGCTCCAATGTCTCCATATCCATATAGATCAGCTGATGTTCGATTGCCGTAGGTGCAAGCGCGTCATAGATCACTGCCCCTTCTCGCTTGTCAAACTTGGCCGATACTTTATCCAGCATCCTTTTCAGGATCCCCGCATATGACGTATCAAACAGTGACATTTTCAAACTCCTTCCCGATCTCCATATCTCCAAATATCGTATGTGCCGTGAACTGAACATAAATCGAATTCCGTTTCGGATATGAAAAAGAGAAGTTATCCACTGAAGTAATTCTGTCATCTGGTGACAGCGCTTCACGGATTCTTCTCTCTAATTCCGGACTGATATATGTCATATTGTGGCCATACAAATCTTTGAGCTCTATGCCATAATTCCATGAGTAAATCGGATAGGCATATCGCTCTGTGTTAAGGATCTTCCATATGGCTTGTATCATGGCCTGCTGCCGATCTGTCGTACCGGTAATTCTCAAAGCGTCTGGCCACATACGGTAGGTAAAGGACGGGTCTGTCTCGAATGTCACTTCCCGCAGTACCTTATGATTATTCGTTTCCGGTATCACTGTGCAACCTCCCGGAAATAGTAAACTTCTGTCCTCCCTGCGCCTGTGTGATAATCACCTTATCCCCCTTTTTCAGATAGTCCTTCACGGTAACAATCAGCTCATCCTCTTCGCAATCCTCATCCTCACACAGATCATATATTTCTTTGAATACCTGCCTGCATGCTTCTGATTCATTGATCTCGCGGAAGAGCTTGCGAAGTTCTGCAATGATCGGATGCTTTATCTTGATCTTTCGCTTTCTGTACTCTGCCGGCGTATCAAATTTCAGATCCGTCTGCTCTTCATCAAATTCCAGCTGCTGATCTATTTTGACGCCAAGCACCTTCCCACTCTCTTTATCGGCCTCTGTTATGACCCCATACATCACCCGTGTCGGGTCGCTTTCTTCTACGGCTTCTCTTGCGGCGCGTTTGACAGCCGCAATAATATCCCTGGCATCCAGCAAGACAACCACCTCCTATGCTACAAACTCGCCGCCCCTTACTGTAAGGTCCATATAATGCTCGCTTTCTGAATACGTATGCTTAGCTTTCTCTACGAGCATAAGATTGCTGATGCTGACATCATCAAATTCCAGCTTTACAACAAGCAGTGATCCCGCTCTTATATGCGAATCTCCAAACGCATTGGATATGGTCAGATTTCTTGTCTCTGCATTATACAGATTCAAAAGCGCCTTTGCCTTTGCCGCGCCATCTTCTCCCTTATCCAGCTTATCGGTATACTGCAGCACGCCCCATTTATTAATATTCTCTCCAGACTGTGCTATATATACCTGCCTTCCACCCGCCTCAGAATCCTCATAAATCAATTTTATCTTGTTATAGGTCTCTTTATCGATGGAACGCGAATACTCAAAATCCTGCGCTGTCTCCTCGTCAATCAGCAGGTTGTATTGCATGTCTCCGATGTTCTTCAGCGCAAGGCTTCCGAAATCATCGAACAGAACGAAAAGCTGTCCTGTTTCCTTCACGGTTCGATCAATTGAATTCCCGATGATATCAAACAGTGTTTTGTCCTTCTCTGTCCTTGTAATCGGGCACCCTGTCGCGGACAGGCTTCCACAGTTAAGCCGAAAATCCTTGGCAATCATCCGAAGAAGATCACCCGTCTCTTTTTTCACATAATTGTAGGTTGCCTTGTTCTTAAAGTATCGGAGCTGATCATAGGCTGTAATCGTCAGAATGTGGTCCTTTTTCTGCTTGATCGTAAATACGAATCCATAAAATACACCGATATCCCCGTCCTTGAAATAAACGACATCGCCGTTTGCAATGGTAATGCTTCCGTCATCAATTATGCTGAAAGAAAGAGATCCGGCTGAACCGGATCTCTGCGTTTCCCACTGTATTTTACTTTTCACAACGGGAAGGTAACTCTTCCCTTCATGAACTGTCATCAGAATATATGCCCTATCCTGCATCTTTCACCTTCTTCTCCGGAAGAGAAAGTACCTGACCGGGATAAATCCTGTTCGGATTGGATCCAATGGTTTTTACGTTCGCGTTATACACATCCTTCCAGGCGTTTGCGTCGTTGTAGTACTTCTGAGAAATCGTTATGAGATTATCCCCGTCCTTTACGGTATATTGCGTCTCTGCCGGCTTGTTTCCTGCTGCCGCAGCCCGTTTCTTCTCCGCAGCAGCTTTTGCATTGGCAATTCGCACATTTCTTGTTCCATATGCCCTATACTGCTTCAGGTTTATGGATACCCCGCAATCAAGGCCGTATTCGTCATGGTCTTCGGTAATCTCGTAAGTTTCCATTGATACCAGCATCGATGTTCCATACAGCCTTCCGCCTCCGGGAACAGGCCTGCCTACTGTAAATGCAAACGGCTCTCTGGATACCTTCAGCTCTTCAAACAGTTCCAGATAGGCAGCCGCCGGCATAAAGGATCCGTTTGCAAAGGGATATTCCTGATTCGGCAACAGAAGATCAAACGAAATCTCCGTAAGCCCTGCCTTTTTCAGGATATTGACATCCCCTTCATTAATCAGGTTCACCGTCTTATTATTGTTCGCGATTTTCAGCTTCAGCTTTCCCGGTGTAACCGGCATCAGAATGCCGTTCAGATAGAATTCATAGCTCATGCCGCATGATCTCCTTCGGCCACTTCATCCAGCGTCTTGTACAGCCGACCCGCCAGTCCATCCACCATTCCATCCAGATCCATAGAGCTTCCAATGGAATTGTTATTCACCATATCCACCTGGATCTTTGCTGTTGTGAAGCGATTGATGGCATCCCGTTCTGCGATATCACACAGATATTTGATATCTTCTTCGGTATCGTCCAGTTTATCCTTCACCTTTCCTGTATTGTCCGCCGTCTGGGCTGTGTTGGCCGCAATGCTGTCCCACGAAGCTGCAGTTCCCAGATCTCCTGCACCCTTGGACGAAAACGCATTTCTGATCTTACTGGTTACGCCATCGCCCCAGTCAGCACCCTTTTTGAACGCGTCTGTATAATTGATCCGGTCCATCGTATAGTCCGAAGCATTCAGGGTCTTCGCCTTCTGTCCTCCGGATTCTTTGATTGTCGTATCAATCTTTGTCTGAATCTGTGCCTGAAACCCTGACACAGCTGCTGAAAGGTTAGACCCAAATACCGCATCCAGAATTTTGGCCGCAGCTCCAACAACCGAAACAATATAGTTGAACAGGGAAAGAATCACCATTTTGATGGCACCCTTGGACGAAAACGCATTTCTGATCTTACTGGTTACGCCATCGCCCCAGT
>ERZ1026880.993-NODE-993-length-12929-cov-4.096163_pt1 | contig 12929 bp, 12 predicted proteins | sample MGYA00380170_ERZ1026880 | MGnify/ENA primary metagenome ERZ1026880 (study PRJEB33269, sample SAMEA4719806) | human gut metagenome | biome: human-associated habitat; feature: organic feature; material: feces | place: Cameroon | collected 2013-10 ...
CCAAACCTACCACTGCCGCCAACGCCAAGGCGGTCAAACGTTTTTTCATTTTCATGATAATCGCTCCTTATATTTTTTAATCAAACAACCTTACTCTATTTCCCTCCTCGTATTATATAATAGTAGTGTTAATAGTCCCTCTCCAAGGACTGTATACTATACTGTTAGAGATACTGTGGATTGTTTAATCACCTCTTTCCATATTAAGTTATAAGTATGATAAAATGAGTATGATTCATAGTATCTCTCTTAAGTCATTGTGAAACAGCTTCATTCTATAAAAAAGAGGCTCTATGAAATTTCTATTTCTTTATGATGTTCAAGTTCATTTTATACTGTGCCCATTAACTAGTGCTTTTAATTTCTCCGGTTTTTCATGCTCATAAAAAGGTCCAAGACAGATAGAATTTGCAGACAACTTTGCCATTTTTAAAGCAACGTTAGCTAATACTACATTCTTCAGAAATTTCACTTTTTTCTTCTCATATAATCTCATTTTTCCACTCAAAACTTTCATTTTTCTAATTTAAAATTCTACCCGCAATAATTGACACACATTCCATAATGAAGCCCAATGTATACGCACACAATAGAGCACTACTTGGAAAATAGCCTATAAATATATATGCTATTAGCAAATTCACACCACAGATTAATAAGCATCTTCTTCTAAACACAGCAAATTGTTCTGTTTCGTTTTCCAAATTATTTTTTTCTCCTATCGGAGCAAACTTCAAAACGCTAACTGCACAAAGACACAGGATAATACTCCAAACAACAATATTGACGCTAGGAAATATACTAATATATCCACAAACCAGTAGATGAGTCATCATAAAAAGACCATAACATCTTTTTTCTGTCGCCGCGTGGTATCCACCGGCATAGAATCTCATGCCAAAAAAGCCTATCAAAAAACAAACTGTTTCCGGTAACAGCCCCAAAAATAAACCAATGGCCATTACTGATAATATGCAAACAGCATTAAACAGAAGCACTTTAAACCCATAACAATAGATTTCTTGATCTGTTTCTTCTATGATTCCTTGACTTGCTAAGAAACTAACATAGTTTTCTACAAGCATGATTTTCTCCTTTCTTGATGATATTTTACCATTATTTTTTCTAAATTTTTCCATATCTACGCACACGACACGCCAGAATACGTAAACAACGTAAAAAGCCATGCGGTGTGCTTGTCACTGCATGGCTTTTGCTGTGCTATTCATTTAAAAACAGGGTAAACAGAAGTGTAAACTGATGGTCCGTCGTTTCTATGATGGGTTCGCTGTCATATTTTTCCAAGGCGCGTTTGAGGTTCAAGAGACCAAAGCCGTGATTTTCTTTGTCGGCTTTTGTGGTTTTTAGTGTGCTCTGTATTGGCACAACGATGCTATTGGTTATCTTACAAAAGACCTCTTCGCCCTGCTGAATCATAACAACCTCAATGTGCTTATCTGCAGAATCGCCCTTACTACACGCTTCGATGGCATTATCTAAGGCATTGCCAAAGATCACACAAACATCTTCCGGTGCAATGGGGAGATCTTTTTCAATCTGGAGTATGGTCGAAAACCGGATACACTGGCGCTCCGCCAGGGTTTGTTTGGTGCTGAGGATGGCATCCAAGGCGGTATTGCCGGTATACACAGTGGGGCGCGCCTCGTCAAACCATTGCATAAGTGCTTGAATATGAGCCCTGCCTTCGCTGCGGTCGTCCTGCTCAAAATAGGTTTCCAGTGCTACCAGCTGATTGCCCATATCGTGCTTAAAGCGTCTCAGCTCTTCTTGCTTGGCCACGATGTCGTCCAAGTGCTTGAGCTGTTCCTTGAGGTGTTGTCGGTATTGCTGCTCTGCTCGAATCGTTTCGTTTTGCTTTGCCAAGCGTTCATATAGATAGAGCGCCGAAAAGGTGTTGACAAGTAAGCCCAGTGTGCAAACCACGGCAACGGTGTCATAATACGGGTTGTGCAATTCATAGGACATCTTAAATAGTAAAAGAAAAATCATCGTCACGTTCAAAAAGAACAAAAAAAACTGAATCCAAAAGGACCGACTGAGTTCAAACGGCTTTTCACGACATGTCAAACGTAGGATATAACAAACTGCCAAGCCTGATAGCTTAGAAAGCACAATTCCGACAAATCGGTAAGCCGGAATATCAATGGCATCTTGCACGGATACATCCAAGGCTATTGTGAGCATATACATCACAATAACTTCAGTCGCGCTCATCAATGCTGCGCCCAGAATTACACTGAGTATCATTTTTCCGATTGATCCTTGGTAAAAAAGGCGAGCCACGATGACCGCAGCAGCAATCATAACAAGGGCATTGCCCAGTTGATACATCAGAAAATGATTGCTCACAGCAATGCCCAGCGTTAAAAGCGGAATGCCTATCAAAAAACAACGCGACCTCTTGAGCGGACGTCGCACCAAAAATGCTTCAAACAATAGAAAAAACATGCACGCATCAAAAAATGGTGTCGTCGCATCAGCAATATCAAACACAGTCATACGCACAAATCCCTTTCTCGCTGATGCGCATAGCTTTTCATAAAGGCAGATTTATAGACACGCCCCAGTGGAATAGTATGTTCACACTGACGCAAATAAATCTCATTGCCCTTTATTTTCCTGACATAGCGCAGATTAACCAAAAACGCCTTGTGAGCCCTTGCAAATACGTTAGCACTCAGCGTATCTTCCATTTCATTTAAATTTTTATTAACTACATAGGTCTCATCGACAGTATAGATATCAATCTTGTGATTATGGCTTTCCAAGTAAATAATATCATCCTCATAGAAACGATACTGTTCTTTGCCAAAATTTAGATGAACTACTACACGTTTTTTAGATAACTGTTGTTCAATCGCCTGCAAGGCCTCATTCATCTTTTCCGGCTGTAGCGGTTTCTTCAAAAACCTGAGTGGGCTGCATTGGAAGCAGTCGATGGCATATTCTTCATGGCTAGTGACAAAGACAATAATTACACGTTCATCGATGGCGCGAATGGCGTTGGCGGTCTCGATACCGTTCATACCGCCCATTTCCAGATCAATAAATAGGGCATCAAAGCGGCTTCCTTGGATTTGATAGGCTTCTAACAGCGCTTCGCCGCTTTCAAAAGCTTCTGTTTCTATATGATAGTCTTTGTGTGTGGCAAAGTAATCGGTGAGTATGTTTATATGTTGCTGTTCGTCATCACAAATGGCAAAACGCATGATGGATTCCCCTCCCGCATTTTAAGCATACAATAGCCCTATTATAACGCTTTCCATAAAGGTATATCAAGAAATCCCTCCATACATAAAAAAGCTCCGAGCATTTTGCTCGGAGCTTGGTCTTGCTATCAGGCACGTACGCCGGTTTTGAGGTAAAATTCCACGCCGTTTTTGATAATGATTTCCAAGGCGCCAACGTCTACCAGATAATCCACGTACATGTGAATGTTGCGTTCATAAAAAGCTACCTTGCGTGGCTTGGAGGAGAGCATTTTCATGACGGTACAAGCAGTGATGACGATTTCGCTGCGTGTAAGGCCACAATCAATGTTGTCCAAAATGCGCATGGCGCAATCTTTGACACAGGCAATGCAGTCATCGGCAAGCTTTGCGATGTCTTCGCCCGGATAGAGACCCTTGTGGGCGGCGAGATAGTAGCTGTAATGGGTATCACGCAAAAGTTCCATGGCTTCTACGGATTTTTGAACATTAAAGAAATATGGCAGCTTGGCGTTGCTGATGTTTTTGCCGGTCAAAATAGCATCTCCCATATAGCACACATCATCCGGTGTTACAATAGAGATATGGTCCGGGGTGTGGCCGGGGGTGTGCACGATTTCAAAGTCTGCGCCACAAAAGTTGATGTGGTTTTCGCTTGGCATGATGAGCTCATCGGCTTCTACGAGCATGGTGGTGATGTCATCGTCTGCCGCCGGTTGTTGGGGATGGAGCATATAAAAATAATACGCCTGCAAATTGAGCGGTGTAGCCGCAATGCCTGCTTCACCGGCGGAAAGTGCTACCGGAATATTGTATTTTTGTTGAAAATAACGGTGGTTGGCGGAGTGATCTACATGGATGTGTGAGCCCAATATGCCAACGGGTGTGAGGCCGTTTTTTTTCAAGGTTTTTTCAATATCGTCACGTTGTGCGCGAAAGCCGGTGTCCAAGAGCACACAGGTGGACTCGGAGGTTTTATAAAGCGGAATCACCTGCCAATCATCCAAATACCATGTATTGCCTACCGCTTGCTTTAACTGCATATTAATCCCTTCTCTTCTTTGAACTGTGGGTACTGTACACTTTGCGATGCAGCCCCTTGATATGGGCGAAGGTTGCGCTTTCGCCTTCTTCGGCAAGCATGTTCAGCCATGCTTCGAGCACGCTTGCCGTTTCCGGATGCATGGTGCTTGCGGCGTGGCCGTTTTGATAATATTCGAGCGGTTTGGTGTCGTTGTAGGCACTGCCTTGGTAAATTTTGCAGGCTGCCACTCGATCGCAAAACATTTCTATGAGATACTTCGCCGGCATGCGCACCGCTTCTTCACGGTGCTTTTTGATATTATAATCCACCCAATATTCAAAATGGTGTTTGTTGCGTCCTTTGTGGTGAAGCCACGCCGAGGAGTAGCCCCATATTTCACGTTCGCGCACATTGGGGCTTTTGTTGCCCAAATAATATTTTACGCCGGGGATAAATTCCGACGGGCTGAATTTTGACAAATCATGGACCAATCCCTGCCAAGGAATGCCCGCCATGCGGCAATGGTGCATCACTGCCATGCGGTGTTTGTGTACCAATGTAAAATGCTTGATGGGATGAATCATTCGCGCGCCTCCCTTTTCCGATGGTTATGCCACCGGATTGAACCCATGTTCTTTTAGTGTAACTGCTCATTGACCTTTTTTCAAGAAAGATGCCGACAAAAAAGGCCGTTCCCGAGGGAACAGCCTTGTACGGCTTTGTGTCAGGCATCCTGTGCCATTCTGCCCAAAAAGTCAAAGGCCCAATCTTGGTCAATGAGCACCTCATCGGCCGCAAATCGGTCGAGCTTGTCTTTGTAATCTGCGGCTATCTGTGCATACACTTCCGTGCTCAGCGCAATTTCGCCGATGGCACGCCCTTCGCCAACAAAAACAAAGTGCAGACTGCCGTCCAGATGCTCGTCAATGAACACGGCTTCTACGGTATCGCCACCGGCGGCTTGTGCCAATTGGTCACGAAGCTGGCCGTAAAGGAAGATTTTGTACAGCTCTATCACGCGGTCGTCATAGCCTGCATCAAAGATACGAATTTTTTCGACCAAGGCGTCCGGTCCCACCACCAAGCGGCGGTATTTCCCTTCGGCGGATGCCGGCCCTTCGTTTTCTTGCGCCCATTTGGCACGGGCTTCGTCGATTTCTTCCGGGCTTTGTAAATGGTAGAGTACCACGCCTTTGTCGGAATCTTGGTAGATGAAGCTATAGTTTACAAATTGCTCACTTCCGCAGTGTGGGCATGTGAACTTAAAGAGTTCATAGTTTTTTACGAGCACCTTGAGTGCCGGATCGGTGCCGACATCAATGTGGCCGTAAAATACAAATGCGCCTTCCTGCTTGCAATCCATGCAAGCAATGCTTTGACTGTTTTTCACTGTCATAAACGAACGTCTCCTTCCGGTTTGTATCTTTAAGTATGAAGGCTTTTGCGACTTTTTTCAACCCACCTTAAAGGGAATTGGCCCTTGCTGGGCTTCGTAGGCTTTGTATGCTGCATGCACCGCCGGGAAACGTTTCTTGAGGCTGACAGGCTTTGTGCCATCCTCCAAAAAACAATGCACGCTGGTAGCTGTGGCAACGGTTTCGCCCTGCACGCGCATGTCATAGGCCAGTCGCATTTTGAGATGGTCACAATCAATGATGTAAATGGTCACGGTGATGATGTCGTTATAGGTGGTTGTTTTCTTGTAGTTACAGCTTACGTTTACCACCGGCGAAATCAAGCCCAGACCTTCAAAGGTTTCGTAGCTCATGCCCATTTGTTCCATCCATTCGCCACGGGCTTCTTCCATGATACGAATATAGTTGGAATGGTGGGTAATGCCCATGCGGTCGGTTTCGTAGTATTGTACTTTGTGTTGATAGCTCATAGTGTGCTCCTTTCACATTCTCTTTTATTGTAGCCCTCGGTACAGCAGACTGCAATCTTATGATTTTCTTAAAAAACTTGAACTTTTCTCTAGATTTTCACTTTATTATCGACTATAATAATAGCTGTAAATTCCTTTTCATTGTGGCCATGTCTTTATGGCCAATCTCCTTTATAACACTTCCCCTCAGTGTTATAAGCGCCCGATTGCCGGATTACCGGCTTTTGGGCATTTTTTATTTTACCATTTTTCAGCTTTCTTTAAGAAAGCGGTGTTAATATAATCATTGTAAATTCCTTTTCATTTACACAGGCCGTTTTCACGGTCAATTCTCCTTCTTTCGCACCCTTCCCCTCGGTGCAATACTATTGTTGAAGGCTCGGTCTCTATCCTCAAGGCCGAGCTTTTTTGATGTCGCGCAAAGTAAAACGCCTTTCTCGCTGTTGGCTTACAGAGAGAAAGGCGTTTCTTTTAGTCATACTTGTGGGTAAAGGCTTTGGTTGACGGCAGGGATTCACCATTTAAGGTAAAGACTGACCAATCACGATGGCCGGTATCCACCAGATTGTTGTAGGCCACACATTTGTAGTCGTTGACAAGGGTTTTAATGACCGGCTTGTTTTCCGGAATGGTATAGTAGGCCTCGCCTTGACCGTCTACATAGCCAAGGTTCGAGATGACCGGCAAGGACTTGGACATGCTTGCCAGATAACGTTCATAGTCGGTCAGTTCAAGACCTGCTGTTTCCATAATCAGTGTAGAGAGATAGTTGGTGGAGATGGTGCCAATGTTCTTTTCCGGAATGTCGTAGTTGGCCCAAATCACAAACGGCGTTTGGTGAAAGGCTTGGTTTTGATTGATGTCAAAGTTTTCGGAGGCTTCACCGCAAAGCTCTGTGTAAAAGTCTTTTTCAAGACTTGGCAAGTGGTCGCCAAACATGACCACGATGGTTGGTTCCTTGACATTCTTGAAGTAGCTTATAAGCTCTTCAAAAGCGGTATCCGACGCATGCATCAAGGACAAATAGCGATTTGCTTGCGGATAGTCACCATCCATATTGGTAATTTTCACTTCCTCTTGGAAGTTTTGGCATGGGTCCAGGTAACCGCCGTGGTTTTGGATGGTCACGTTAAACATGAAATACGGTCTGGATTTGTCGCGCGCTTCGTATATTTTTTCAACGAGCTTGAAATCGTAGTGATCGCTCATATACCCACGGTTATACACATCGCCGTCATTCGGGTCGATGGTTTTTTCAATTTTATCCAAGCTTTCAAGAGTTGTCACGTTGATGGTATCCTGCGGCAGAAGGTCCTCCAATGCCGTAAAGTTTTCAAAGCCCATGTAGGCATAGGCTTTGTCGCGGCTCCAACCACTGGAATAATACGGATGGAAGGCATCGGTCTGGTATCCTTGCGCACGCAAATTCCAGACAACGGACGGCGTGGACTCACGTATGCTGGCAGAATAGGCCACTGCCCCCGCAGAAAGGAAGCTTTGGGAGTTACCGGTTAGCGCTTCATATTCGGTGCAAGCCGTCCCACCGCCATGGGTGGATACCTGCAAATTGCCGCGAATGGTGTTTTCCTTGAGGCTTTTGAAAAACGGCATGACATCAATATTGGTCTTGAGGTCACCCAAGGCATCCAAATCCGCAAAGGATTCATTCATAATCATGATGATGTTCGGCTGCTTCTTTGTTGCCTTGTAGTTGTTTTTGCCGGTAATCATGTTGTAAGCATTGTCACTGTTTGGCGCAATGTCACTGTCTTCCAGCGTGGTATCCACAATCTTTGATACGCTATTGGCCGCATATGCGTCCGGCTTTTCCGGAAATACATTGCGCAAATTCAAGCAGAACGCCATCCAGTTGCCGTATTTTTCGTAGCTGGCTTCTTGATCCCAATAGCTGATGGTGTAGTGCTTATCTTGCAAATATGATTGGCTGTAAAACATTGATGCGATAAGCAACACCGCAAGCAATGCCACTACACGCTGTGTAATTTTCCAGCGCGCACGCACCAGATTTCCGCGTCCAAGCTGATAGGCCATGGCAAGCATAAGCCCGGTCCAAACAGTGGCGATGGTTAGTGGTATCGTAAGCTCAAACACATAGTTTGCCGCTACATTCATGCCCGTTTCTGTCGCAAACAAATCCAGTGGCACAAACGGCGTGCCACGAAAGAGCTGAATATAGTAGCACGCCACAGCAAAGGCATAAAAAAGCCCAATGGAGATAAAGCCGGACCATCGATAACTCCCAAAAATAATTAGGAACAGAAGATAGACCACGGCAATAAAAATCACGTTCATAAATACGAGCGCCGGCTCGCGGCTAAAGCCTTCCATGCCATTGACAAATTCTATCATATGATAGGTGGTAATCGGCAGTGATATATACACCACGGTGCCCAGAACAAAGCCCGGCTTGCCGTGCACCCTCACACGCACTACAAAAAACGCCCCGGCCAAAATGGCGAAAAACAAAAGTTTTGACTCGCCACCCCAGATGCCGTAATCTGCACCAGCCCCCATCTGAAAAAGCGGTGCTGCACTGTATACAATCATCAGCATTATAAATGTCATTAATACGCCGAGCATGATATAAGGCACCGGACTTAGTGCCACGTATATCGGTCCCACTTGGAAAAGCGGGCGTTCATTATTGAAAAAAAATCGCGTCTTTTTCAAAATAGAATGCACCCTTGTGCGCATTCCACAGGCCTCCTTTCGTTGATTCAACATAAACATACAGAAAAAAGGACGGATGGCATTCCCCCGTCCTCTTATTTAATTGTCTTTATTATTGCGTCGTTGTCGCCTCGTTTTCTGAGGTTATTGCGTCCTTCTCTTTGTCTTTTTTATCTTCCTTTTTGTCGCTGCCGGTTTTCGCTTTCTCTAGGCTTTGCACCATAAGCGGATTGGTCAACGGCAAGGTGTCCAATGTAAACAAGGTCCACTCACGATTTTCACGGTCAAGAAGGTTGTTGTACATGACGCAGCTGTAGCCGTTCATCAACGATGCATACGGACTGGTTTTGTCTGCCAAATCATAGTAATTGCCATCTCTGCCCTTGTAACCAACAGAGTCAATAACAGGCAATTCCTGATAGAGCGCTGCCAAATACTCGTTGTAATCGGTCATTTCAAGCCCGGCCACCTGCAGCAGCAGCGTGGAAAGGTAGTTTGAGGAAATATCCTCCACAGTTGCTTCCGGAATATCGTAGTTGGCCCAAATCACAAACGGCGTATGGTAGCGCGATTGCAATTCAGCATCACTGAGTTCATCCAGAGATTTACCGTAAAGCTCTTCGTAGAAGGCACTTTCAATAGAAGCTTGGTGGTCACCAAACATCAAAATGACGGTTGGCTCGCTCACATTGCTAAAGTAGTTAACGAGCTCTTCAAAGGCTTGGTCAGAGCGCTTGAGCAAAGACAAATAGCGTTCGGCCTTTGGATAATAGCCCATCATGCTGGTAATGTGCACATCTTCATCGAAATTTGCATAGCTTCGGTCGTAGCCACCATGGTTTTGCATGGTAACGTTGAACAAGAAGAACGGACGGGATGTGTCACGATTTTCGTACAGCTCTGTAACCTTCTTAAAGTCATAGGCATCGCTGATAAAGCGTCTGCACAGAATATCCTCGTCCGGATATTTGGTTTCTACGGCATTAATAAACGCATTTTCATCATTGGATTCCTTGTAGGCATCCACCACTTCGGGATCAATGAAATCCGCCATGGAGAGGTATTTTTCAAAGCCCAGGTCGGTATACACGCTCGGACGGTTCCAGCCATCGGCAAAATATGGGTGGAACGCGGTGCGAGAATAGCCTTGCGCATCCAAGGTCGATACCAAGGACGGCTGTGCTTCGTTAATGTAGGATTCATACACACTGCTACCGGCAGGAAGCATGCTGATGGAGTTACCGGTAAGGAATTCGTATTCGGAGTTACTGGTTCCGGCGCCGAATACCGGCACAGATACCGTCCCCTTGATGGTATTGTCATACATGCTATGGATAAACGACAGGTAATCCTCGGTGGTTTGCAAATATCCCAAGGAAGCCGGATCGGACAAGGTTTCGTTCATAATGGCAATGATGTTTGGCTTTTCGCCGGTTGGCACGTAGTTGTCTTCCCCGGTAAGCAGGTTGATGGTGGCATCATTGTTAACATCCGGGTCTTCTGCAGCCACGGTTTCCAATATAACCTGACCGACATTGCCACTGTCATAGCCTTCCGGCTGAGATACGTGAATATATTTGATATTCAAGCAGAAATTGTACCAGCTACCGCTATGGTGATAACCGCGGCTTTGGTTCCAGAAATCCGGCTTAAAGCCATGATCTGCCAATACGTCGGTACCGTTAACAAAGCTTGCAATGAGCAAAATATACACCAATGCGCAGACACGCAAAATGATTTTGCGACGACGCTTTTTCGGCTGAACGTTTTTCATTTGACGGTTTAACAGCATCACAATGACAAACATCAAGCATGCCATGACGATCTGCCAGGACAAATTGTAGTTATACCCGGCGGCAACGTTCATCCCGGTGCGCATCGAAAAAACATCCATCGGCACCAACGGTGTCCCACGCAATAAATCAATAAAGTAATTGGTCATGCCAAAAATGAAAAAGAGAATATTGACAATACCAATCGTCAAGCGAAATCGTCCGCATAAAAAATAGAGAAACATGTACAGGAGCATGTAACTAAAATAGTTCATGAAGAAGTTCGGCACGGAGAACACATAGATAAAGTTCCCGTTAAAACATTCCACCATTTGAATGCTCACAACCGGCATCAGGAAAAAGAGCACGGCATAAAAGAAGCGCTCATATTTTTCCTCTATCTGCACCCGAAAGATAATGAGGCAATCAATGAGGGCCACCAGCACAAACGCCGACACATAGACCTCATAGCCCCAAAATTCTGTATCCGGATTAAGGAATAGATTCCACTCTTTCGCCAAAAATACAACCAGCGCCAAGGTCAGCCCGGCTGCAACAGCCATAGATTTTTTGCTTCCCCGTTTGATAGAAATCGCACCTACGAAATCGTTGATAAGCTCAACATAGGCAATAAGAAAGCGTTTTATTTTTTCCTTCATTGAGGTATCTCAGACCTTTCTATAGAATCTTATTGCAATAAAATGCATTGCTAAGTAACACATCCTGTTGGATAAAGTACCAACCTAGTTTACCGTTTAGCCTAGGGCAACGCAAGTATTTTAACTTCTTTTTTACCGAAATAACACAAATATTTTTCATCGTAGCACTTACTTAAGCCCCTTCATTGCTAGGGTTGCACGGTTTCGTCTATGATTGATGTCACAACATCGCGCCAAAGTTACCTTTACGTAACTTTTTATTATTAACATGCACATTTTACTGCAAATTTGCATTTCTATTCGCCTAAAAAAACAGGATGACAATTGCACCCTGTTTTTTTGCTCATTGCGGTTATTATTTTTCACTCGGTGGCGGTGTAATTGCAAAGAAGGTTGCGCCACGCACATCACGCTCGTTCAAATAGGTTGGCGTATGCTTCCAGCCATCTGCTATGCGAAAGCCTTTCCACTCGCTCGCATACACCAGCACGTGGTGATTGTGATACTTGGGATGAAAATGCATTTGCAAATAGCACAGATTGCCCTTGTTGAGGGCTTGGCGTAAGCGTTTCTCTGTGGCAACGCCACTAAAACGCACTGTAGCATCACTGAGTCCATAGCGTTTTAATACCGCGCGCAAATACACACCGCTTAACCCATCGCTGGTGCCACCAAGATTGTTCACATTAAGATACGCCAAGTGTCGGCGTCCAATGCTGACAATTTCATCAAACACTGGCCCGGCCTCTAGCTCCGGTCTAAGCGTCAGCACTAGGTTGGTCATTGCAGTCGGTCCGCAATGCCGTTTGTGTCCTGCAAACTGTCCGGTGGTGCAGTATTGTTCCTTCATCTTATTTGCCGAAAACCGCTTCGTAATCGTTCTTGAATTTTTCAATTCCGGCGGTGGTAAGCGGATGATTGATCATTTGCTCAATGACCTTGTACGGTACGGTCGCAATGTCTGCGCCGGCAAGAGCACATTCAGTCACGTGCATTGGGTGACGCACGCTTGCTGCGATAATTTCTGTATCAATCCCGGCCAAATCAAAGATTTGCGCGATTTCTGCAATCAAATCAGTGCCACGGGTAGAAATGTCGTCCAAACGGCCCAAGAATGGGGACACGTAGGTCGCACCGGCACGGGCTGCAAGTAAGGCTTGGTTGGCGCTGAAAATCAAGGTTACATTGGTTTTAATGCCCAATTCATGGAGCTGTTTGGTTGCCTTGAGGCCTTCGGCGGTCATTGGAATTTTTACAACCATGTTCGGATGAATGGCTGCAATGGCTTTCCCTTCTTCTACCATGCCTTCGGCATCGGTGGTGGTTGCTTTAACTTCACCGCTGATTGGACCATCAACAATGGCGGCGATTTCAGCAATCACTTCTTCAAACACGCGTCCTTCCTTGGCAATCAAAGAAGGATTGGTTGTCACGCCACAAATAACGCCCATATCGTTTGCTTTTTTAATATCTTCGATTTTTGCTGTATCTATGAAAAATTTCATAATTATGCACTCCTTGTTTCATTAAGATAGGATTATTCTGTCACAATCCTGCTGAAAATGCAATATAATACATTATTTTGTCGTAAAATGATTATTTATGCATTACCAGTGAACGGTCACTGTCATAAAAAGGGAACCACCCTTTCGAGTCGTTCCCCTTGCA
>ERZ1026880.995-NODE-995-length-12926-cov-4.457929_pt1 | contig 12926 bp, 7 predicted proteins | sample MGYA00380170_ERZ1026880 | MGnify/ENA primary metagenome ERZ1026880 (study PRJEB33269, sample SAMEA4719806) | human gut metagenome | biome: human-associated habitat; feature: organic feature; material: feces | place: Cameroon | collected 2013-10 ...
CACGTAAGGAGTCGTCGGCAGCGTCAGATGTGTATAAGAGACAGATCTTGCTCATTGCACGTCCCTCCGGCTTTGCTCTAACCATACAAGCAAGGCTGTGATATCTGCCGGGTTTACACCGCTGATACGGCTGGCTTGACCAACGGTTTCAGGCTGAACGGCATCAAGCTTTTGGCGAGCCTCCAAACGTAAGTTTGATACCTGGCTATAATCCATTTTTTCCGGCAAACGACGGCTTTCAAGCTTGGCGGTACGCGCCACCTGCTCTTCTTGCTTCATAATATAGCCGGTATATTGAATAATAATGTCCACTTCTTCGACCACATCCGCCGGCAAATCCTCGCGGCCGTAGCCATGCGCTAATAAATCCGCATAGTGAATATTTGGACGCTTGAGCAAATCGTACAGGCTCACACTTTTGTGGAGCGGTTCACCACCACACGCATCCAAAATCGGCTGTGCCTCGCTCGGGCGAAGCACCACTTCCTCCAAACGCGCCAACTCATCGTCAATAGCTTGCCAACGCGCCTGATACTTCGCATACTTTACATCGTCCAACAACCCCACTTCGTGGCCAATTTCGGACAAACGGCGGTCGGCATTGTCTTCACGCAAGAGCAAACGGTATTCACAACGACTGGTGAGCATACGATACGGTTCGTTGGTACCCTTGGTCACCAAATCATCAATCAGCACACCAATGTAAGCCTCGTGGCGTTTTAAGACCACCGGTTCCTTGCCACGCAAAGATAGGCTCGCATTAATCCCAGCCATCAACCCTTGTGCCGCCGCTTCTTCGTAGCCACTGGTGCCGTTAATCTGTCCCGCACAGAACAGCCCGCGCACACGCTTGGTTTCAAGGCTTGGACGAAGCTCCAACGGGTCAATCAAATCATATTCAATGGCATACGCCGGACGCATGACTTCGCAGTTTTCCAGCCCCGGTAAGGTGTGAATCATTTCCAGCTGCACATCCATTGGCAAGCTGGAGGAAAACCCTTGCACATAAAGCTCGGTGGTATGAAGCCCTTCCGGCTCCACGAACAGCTGATGACGGCTCTTGTCGCTAAAGCGCACCACCTTATCCTCAATGGATGGGCAATAGCGCGGACCGGTGCCTTCAATAAAGCCGGAATAGAGTGGCGAACGGTCCAAATTGGCACGGATAATACCGTGAGTGGTTTCGTTGGTATAGGTCAAATGACAGCTGATTTTTTCCAAACCGTTTTCGAAATCACTAGCATGCCAGAAGGAAAAATGCTTGTCGTTGGCATCGCTTGGTTGCTCTTCCATCTTGCTATAGTCTACACTGCGCACATCGACACGCGCCGGTGTGCCGGTTTTGAAACGCACCACGTTAAAACCCACATCACGCAGATTTTCAGACAGCTTGTTCGCCGGAAGCTGCCCCTGTGGGCCGGCGTTTTCGCTGTATTCGCCGATAATAATGCGACTCTTCAAATACGTTCCCGTGCACAAAATCACACGCTTTGCCGTATAAGCAATCCCCGTGTGATCTACAACGCCACACACCGCCCCATCTTCGATTAACAATTCTTCGGCAATGAATTGCTTAACTGTGAGATTTTCGGTATGCTCCAGACGCTCGGTCATCGTGTGACGATACAGCTCCTTGTCCATTTGCGCACGCATGGAATGCACCGCCGGCCCTTTGGACGTATTCAACACACGCATTTGAATCAAGCATTCGTCTGCAACCTCGCCCATACTGCCACCCATTGCATCCAACTCGCGCACCAAATGCGCCTTTGCCGGCCCGCCAATAGAGGGATTGCAAGGAAGAAGGGCGATATGGTCCAAGCTAATCGTACAAAGTAGGGTTTGATGCCCCATCTTGGCACACGCCAATGCTGCTTCACAGCCGGCATGGCCCCCGCCCACTACAATCACATCGTAGGGTGTCGGATAATCATAGATTTTATTCATAATAATAGTGCTCCTATTTACCTAAACAGAATTTCGAGAAAATGGTATCAATCAAATCCTCACTCGCCGTATCACCGGTGATAAGCCCCAGATTTTCCCAAGCATTTTGCAAATCAATCACCAAAATGTCCTTACTCATATCCATTTCGAGCCCATCGAGGAAGCTTGCCAAATCTGCCGCGCAACGTTCCAAAAGCGCAATATGGCGCGCATTGCTGACCACTGCCGTATCACCGGAGCCCACGGTTTTGTCATGTAAAATCACACCCAAAATGGCCTTTTCCAGCACGTCAATACCAACAACCGCCTTTGCGGAAATGCGCACATGCTTGTCACTAAACGCTTCCGGCACCGCCATTTCCCCGTTTAAGTCGCTCTTATTCACCACGAGCAAGCAAGCCTTGCCGCTAAGCGCACTTAAAAACGCTTCGTCATCGCTATCCAAACCGCGACTTGCATCCACCACATAAAGCACCAAATCTGCCTCTTGACTGGCCGCCTTGGCACGTTCCACGCCAATCGCTTCGATGGTGTCCGCAGTTTCGCGAATCCCTGCCGTATCGAGAATTTCCACCGGCACACCGCCAATGGTCAAATGCTCCGTCACCACATCGCGGGTCGTGCCGGCAATATCTGTAACAATCGCACGATCTCGCCCCAACAGTGCATTGAGCAAGCTCGACTTACCCACATTCGGTTTCCCGGCAATGACCATCTTAATCCCATCACGGGTAATACGCCCACGCTCTGCCGAAGCAATCAACGCATCCAAATCGCTTGCCACCGCTTGCACACGGCTTGCCAGCTCCGCATCGGTTAAACGTTCAATATCATCCTCCGGATAATCCAAATCCGCCTGAATAAACGCCACCAATTCCAACACCGCTTCACGTGCATCGCGAATACGCCCTTCAAGCACACCACTTTTTTGCGCCACCGCTTGGCTCAACGCTGCCTCACTCTTGGCATCGACAATATCCATCACCGCTTCGGCACGCGTCAAATCCAGCTTGCCATTAATAAACGCACGCTTTGTAAACTCACCCTCATCAGCCACACGCGCCCCCTGTACCAAGCACAATCGCAAAATTTCTTGGGTTGAGGTATGCCCACCGTGACACTGAATCTCTACCACATCCTCGCCGGTATAGCTCTTTGGACCACGCATCAACAAAAAGAGCGCCTCATCCACACGCTTTCCATGCGCCTGATCCCACACCCAGCCGTAATGAATCGTATGGCTCGCCGCCGTGCTTAAATCAGCCGCTCCATCATATAAACGCCCGGCAATCGCCACCGCCTCCGGACCACTCAAACGAATGATCCCAACAGCAGCACGCCCCGGCGCAGTAATAATCGCAGCAATGGTATCAGTGACGCTCATTGTCATTCCTCTTTTCTCGTATAGTTTCTCATCTTAGTTTACCACACAAGCCCACTCGATGTGTATTATATTTAGAAAAGCCCTCACATCGTCAAGCATCCGGACACTATGCCACACATTAAAATCCAACAAGTTAAACGAAATTATTGCGAAAAAATTTATATTTTTTAGATAAATATCGCTTAACCACTAATTATACCTTGAATAGGATAGTATCACAGGTTAAACTTATACTAAGAAGGTCTAGTGAAATAATTGAGGAGGCGTTTATTATGAAAAAGAAGCACAAACGATTACTAAGCATCATACTTTGTTGTAGTATGATGCTAGGACTCTTGCCGTTTGCGGCAATGGCAGAGGATGCTGCACCGGCAACCAATCCTTTCGCCGATGCAACCACCATCTATGTATCCAATAACGGAACAGGCAATGGTGAGACAGAAGCCACCCCTACGACCTTAAAGGAAGCTGTGGCGCAAATTAACAAAGCAACCCAGAATGGCGACAAAGTCCCTGCTTTTATCATTTCCTTGACAGAGAATCTGGAGTTTCCGGATAATACCGTTGTTAACGACGGCGACTTTACATTAACAAAATACAACACCATGATTCTCGGCAATGGCCATACCATGGAATCTGTCATAGGCATTAAAGCAGATGGTACAGATACCAATGTATACTTGGGAAATGCCGAAAAAAATGCTTTCACCATCAACGTGGACTCAGACAGCAGCCCAACCCTTGCAGCGGGTAACGGTGCAACCATTCATATGTATGACGGCGTAGTTGTTCACCACGGCCCGGCTAATGCCCATTGCGATAGCGCGATTGCTTTGCATCAGACCGGAAAATTTAAAATGTATGGCGGTGAAATCTCGAATTGCCACACCTTAACGGGCACCATTTTTGCAGATGACCGCTCATCAATCACCATTTTGGGCGGTAGCATTCACGACAATAACTGTATCTCAGACTCCGATGTCAATGGCAATGGCGGTGCCATCTGTCTGCACAATAAATCCGAACTCACCATCGATGGCAATGTTGTTTTCAAAAACAACGCCTCAGCCAATAGAGGCGGTGCTATTTACTCACAAAACAGCACCGTATCCATTTCCGGCAAAACACAATTCATAAATAACACCGCTGCAGAAATTGGCGGCGGCGCCATTTTTAATCAACATGGCAACTTAATCATTGACGGCGCAACTTTTTCCGGTAATTCAGCGTTTCTCGGTGGGGCAATTGCTGCTTTTGGTGACAACGCAGATGAAACGAAAACAATTCTTGACCTTTCTAACTGTAAATTTACACAAAACACCACCACAAAAGGCTCTGGCGGTGCCATATTCATTCATGACACCCAAACAACCTTAACCGACTGCACCGTAGAAAATAATACGGCAAGCAAAAAAGCCGGGGGTATTTACAGCAATCCGGAACAACGTGTACTAACCTTAGATGGCAAAAACCTCATTCGCAACAACAAAGTCGGAAGCGGTGATAATGCCTTTGACAGTAACCTTTATTTGGAAGTTATCGGTACCGGTGAAACAGCACCTCAAAGCACACTGTTTGTCGATGAAAACTTCAATAAAGATTCTAATATTGGGGTAACAATGGAAACGATTGCAGGTGCTAAAGAGAGTGAAAAACCGGAAGCTTCCGTTCCGTTTAGCGCCAATTATTCCGCACACTTGGGGGACGCCCATCCAAGCAAGTGCTTCTTTAGTGATGATCCAACCTACCGTGTAGATTGGAGCGAAGATAAAACCGAAGCACGTTTGGTAAAGGGTGCTGCTGAATACAAGTTATCCATGAATCCAACCGAACTCTATTTTAGCAGCGAGAATGCCGGCTACGTGGCTCCACCGGCTGCTAAAACCGTTACCGTTACCAACGATGGCAATATGCCAACATCCATTACCCTTCCTAACGATGGCAACTACATCTTTACCCCTACCGGAGATGGTTGGGATGGTCGCACCATCGAAATTCCTGTTAATGGCAAAGCGACCTTTACGGTTCAACCGAAAAAAGGCCTTGCCCAAGGTGTCTATGACACTACCGTCAATGTAGCTGTTAAAAACAGCGATGCATTGGCACTGTCCTTGCTTTTTACCGTTAACAAACAGGTGATAGAAGAGGCCGATGACGATATTTTCTATTTTGCTTTAGATAAGATTAACGGGCATGACGGCACGGCTTTGAAGGGTGCGGAATTTGGTTTGTACCTTGACGGCAAGAAGATTGCTACCGCAACCTCTAACAAAAACGGCGTGGTGCTTTTCCATGTGAGTGAAAAGAACTACAAGAAGATGAACAAAAACAGTGATATCTACTACAAGGAATTGACCGCTCCTAAGGGCTATGTTTTGGACAGCGATAAGCATTACATCGACAAAAAAGACCTTTATCGCAACAACCAAAACAAGGCCAAAGACCATGCGAAGCTCGTCAAGAACTATGAAAAGTCCACTGAACCATCTAAACCTTCCAAGCCATCTGTTCCCGGGGATTTGAATGGTGTGGATCACCGCGCTTATGTATTTGGATTTGCGGACGGCACCGTAAAGCCAAATAACAGCATTTCTCGTGCCGAAACAGCCACCATGCTTTATCGTTTGTTGACCGATGAACGCAGAGATGCCATCCATACCACCAGCAATCCATTCACGGATGTTTCTGTCAATGCTTGGTACAACGAACCGGTTTCCACCATGGCAAACGGCAAGTATATCATGGGTTACACCGATGGCACCTTTGGTGGACAAAATGAAATCAGCCGTGCTGAATTCGTTGCCATGTTGACACGTTTTGTGGACGTAAAGAAGGGCTCCTTTAGCTTTACTGATGTCCCAAAAAACCACTGGGCGTATGACTGCATTGCAACCGCAACACAAGCCGGTTGGATTAAGGGCTATACCGATGGCACCTTTAAGCCAGATCAATCCATTACCCGTGCGGAAGCCGTGTCTATCATTAACCGTGTGCTCGACCGTGGGGTTAGCCGCGGCAGTGAATTGTTGAGCTACAAGGTATGGCCGGACAATAGCCCAACCGAATGGTATTACTACGAAATCATCGAAGCAACCAACGACCACGAATACACCGGCACCCGTCCAAACGAAAACTGGACCAGCCTGACTATTCACTAAGTAAAGCAAAAGACCACCTAATACGCGGTGGTCTTTTTTTCTGATGCTATATACAAAAATCCCCGTAACGATTGCATAACTGTAATCGTTACGGGGATTTTTCGATGAATGGATGATGTTTACGACGGCGCATTGTTTCCACGCTGATTCAAAAGAGATTATTCAGCAGCTTCTTCTTGAATGCGTTCGAGCTCGAGGGTAATCAGGCTTTGTACAACCTTTTTACCGTGTGCATCCAATTGGCGATAACGGCTGACGAAGGTTTCTACATCTACTTCATCAACGTTGAGTGGACCACCGCTGAAAAAGTCTAAGGTTACATTCAATTCCTTGGCGAGGGCCATCAAAATGTTGATGTCAACCTTGGTATTGTCTCTCTTAATGATACCGTAGATGGTTTGCGGGCTAATGCCTGCTTCTCTTGCAACACGGTTCACGTTTGTATTGCGATAATTTATCAATTCCTCCAAACGTTTGCCTATAGACATTATTTATCACCTCTATTAACTGATTAGCGTCACTTGTCCTATGACATTTTCTATTCATTTTATGATACCACAACCATTTTTCCATTTCTATAAAGATGTAAAAAAGCGACTAAAAATATTCAAAAAAAGACAGATTTCTTGCTACTCCGTTGTTTTATATCATATAGGCTATTAAGCAAAAAAAGAAAAGAATCTGCTCCGTCAAGTGCAAATTCTTTTCTTTTGATTATTTCATCTTCATTCGTTGTTATCATCTACGAAACGGGCAGTCGCAATCACTGCATCGCCATCGTCTAATTTCATGATTTTCACGCCTTGGGTCGCACGTCCTAAGGTTGAAATGTCCCCGACAGAGGTACGAATCAAGGTGCCTTCACGGCTGATAACCATGATTTCCTCGTTGCCACGCACAACCTGTGCGCTTGCAACAAGGCCGGTTTTTTCGCTGACCTTCAAGGTGGTCACGCCCTTACCGCCACGGGTTTGTTTGTGGTATTCGCTTAAATCGGTACGCTTGCCATAGCCATGTTCGCTGATGACAAAGAGTTCGCAATCATCCTTAATCATATCCATGGCCACAACCACATCATCCGCATTCAAGCGCATCGCGCGAACGCCGGCGGTGCTGCGACCGGTTGGATTAACGTCACTTTCATGGAAGCGAATGGCATTGCCACTTCTGCTTACCAAGATGAGCTCGTCTTCACCGGAGGTGATGCGCACGTCTATGAGTTCATCGCCATCATGCAAATTGATGGCTTTGATGCCATCGTTGCGCGCGGTATGGTATTCGCTGAGAACGGTTTTCTTGATCATGCCCTTGGCAGTCACGCAGGTGAGGAAGCCTTCTTCTTCGTTTGCACGCAATGGCAAGACTGTGGTCACCTTTTCGCCCTTGCCGAGCTTCAAAAGGTTAATCATGGCTGTGCCACGACCGCCGCGGTTGCTTTCCGGAATTTCGAAGGTTTTGAGCTTCAAGAGGCGTCCACGGTTGGTAAAGAAGTTCATGGTGTGATGGGTGGTGGTGATGAAGATGTTTTCGATAAAGTCGTCATCCTTCATCTTGGTGGCATTCACGCCACGGCCCCCACGTTTTTGATTGCGGTAGCTGTCCATCGGCATGCGTTTGATGTAGCCGGCATGACTGATGGTAATCACCATGTCTTCTTCAGCAATGAGGTCTTCAACGTTGATGTCGTCCTTGTTAAAGGAGATTTCGGTGCGACGTTCATCGCCAAACTTATTGGCAATTTCGGTCATTTCGGTGCGAATGATTTCCATGACCTTGCTTTCATCGGCAAGAATAGCTTTGTATTCGGCAATGCGTGCGAGTAATTCAGCCAATTCAGCTTCGAGTTTTTCAACGTTCAAGCCTTGCAAGCGGCGAAGCTGCATTTCAATAACCGCTTGTGCTTGGCGTTCACTCATACCGAAACGTTCGCCCAAGCGTGCCTTGGATTCATTATCATCATAGGAGGAACGAATAATCGCAATGACTTCATCAATATGATCGACAGCAATTTTGAGCCCTTCGACAATGTGCGCACGTTCTTCGGCTTTGCGCAAATCGTAACGGGTACGGCGCACGATAACATCTTCTTGGTGGTCAAGGTAGTGCACCATGATTTCACGCAAGGTGAGAATACGTGGCACGCCGTCCACCAAGGCAAGGTTAATCACGTTAAAGTTGCTTTGCAAGGCCGTGTGCTTAAAGAGCTGATTCAATGCTACCTGAGGATTCACATCGCGGCGCAATTCGATAACAATACGAATCCCTTCACGGTTGGATTCATCGCGCAAGGCCGTAATGCCATCAACGGTTTTATCCTTAACGAGGTCGGCAATTTTTTCTACCAAGCGCGCTTTGTTCACTTGATAAGGGATTTCTGTGACGATGATACGACTCTTGCCGTTGGCCATTTTTTCGACATTGGTGCGGGCACGCACAGTAATGGCGCCACGACCGGTGAGGTACGCATCACGCACACCGCTAAGCCCCATAATAATGCCGCCGGTAGGAAAGTCCGGTGCTTTAACAAGGTTGGCAAGCTTTTCATCGCTGATGGTTGGGTCATCAATCATCGCAACAAAGGCATCGGTCACTTCACGCAAATTGTGTGGCGGCATATTGGTTGCCATCCCAACGGCAATCCCGGATGTACCGTTGACCAACAAATTTGGAAAACGGCAAGGGAGGACGGTTGGTTCCTCGCTGGATTCGTCGTAGGTTGGCGTATAGTCCACGGTTTCTTTTTCGATATCGCGAAGCATTTCTTGTGCCAATTTGGTCATACGCGCTTCGGTATAACGCTGTGCCGCCGCCGGATAGCCGTCAATATTCCCGAAGTTCCCTTGGCCGTCAACCATGGTATAACGCAAGCTAAAAGGCTGTGCCAAACGTACCATACTATCGTACACAGCAGCATCGCCGTGTGGATGGTAGTTTGCAAGCACGTTCCCAACAATGTGGGCGGATTTGCGGTGTGGCTTATCCGGGGTCATGTTGGTTTTTAACATAGAATAGAGGATACGGCGGTGAACCGGCTTGAGCCCGTCACGCACATCCGGCAATGCACGGGCAGTGATAACGCTCATGGAATAGTCGATAAAGGATTCTTTCATTTCATCGACAATATTGCGGCGTTCAATGGTGCCATGGGTATAGTTATTATCCATAAAATGTGCCCTCCTTAAATATCGAGATTATTGACATAACGCGCATTGGCAGTGATAAATTCACGGCGCGGTTCTACGCGTTCGCCCATGAGAATAGAGAAAATATCGTCAGCGATCAATGCATCCTCCATTGTTACCTGCAGGAGAATACGATTTTCGTTATTCATGGTGGTTTCCCAGAGTTCTTCCGGGTTCATTTCCCCAAGACCCTTGTAGCGTTGAATACCCTTGGCGGTATCAATGTCCTTGCCTTCGCCGGCGAGGAATTCACGCAGGGCTTCATCGTTATAAAGGTAGTGTTTCTTTTTGCCGCGCTTCACGCTGTAAAGCGGTGGCTGTGCAATATAAACATAGCCGGCTTCAATAAGCGGACTCATGTAACGATAGAATAAGGTCAACAAAAGCGTACGAATGTGCGCCCCATCGACATCGGCATCGGTCATGATGATAATTTTATGGTAACGTGCCTTGCTCACATCAAATTGATCGCCAATCCCGGAACCAATGGCAGTAATCAAATTGCGGATTTCATCACTGGAAAGAATGCGGTCCAAGCGTGCTTTTTCAACGTTCAAAATTTTACCACGCAATGGGAGAATGGCTTGATAGCGACGATCACGCCCTTCAACGGCAGAGCCCCCTGCGGAATTCCCTTCGACAATGAAAAGCTCGCTAAACGCCGGATCACTCACAGAGCAATCGGACAGCTTCCCCGGTAAGCTCGTGCTTTCAAGGGCGTTTTTACGGCGTGTCATTTCACGTGCCTTACGTGCTGCTTCGCGAGCACGGGCTGCCTTGACGGATTTTTCGATAATCTTTTTGGCTTCGCTTGGATGCTCCTCCAAATAGGTGCTGATGGCTTCGCCGGTAATAATGTCCACAATCCCACGCACTTCGCTGTTACCGAGCTTGGTCTTGGTTTGCCCTTCAAACTGCGGATTTGGCACCTTCACGGAGATAACCGCAGTTAAGCCTTCGCGAATATCTTCCCCTTGGAGGTTTTCTTCCTTTTCCTTGAGCAGCTTCATGCGGCGCGCATATTCGTTGATGGAACGGGTCAAAGCGGTTTTGAACCCAAACTCGTGGGTCCCACCTTCGTGGGTGTGGATGTTATTGGTATAGCTGTAGAGATTTTCGGAATAAGACTCGGTAAATTGCATTGCCACGTCAACGATGACATCATCCTTTTCCTTTTCGAAAATGATAACGTCCTTATGCAGCGGCTTTTTGTTGCGATTTAAATACGGCACGAATTCGCTGATGCCGTTTGGATGCAAGAACTGCTCGCTCTTTTCTTGACCTTCGCGCTTATCAATGAGGGTCAAATCAATACCACGGTTCAAGAAGGAAAGCTCGCTCAAACGCTTGGCAATGATATTAAAATCGTAAACGGTGCCTTCTTTGAAAATGGTTTCATCCGGCAAGAAGTGGATGGTGGTCCCGGTTTCAGTTTCAGGGCAAGAGCCAATCACCGTGACTTCACTGGTAATCTTCCCGTAAGCGTAGGTTTGGCGATAAATTTTGCCTCCACGACGTACTTCGGCGCTCATTTCCTTGGAAAGGGCGTTTACAACGCTCATCCCAACCCCGTGCAAACCGCCGGATACCTTGTAGCCGCCACCGCCGAATTTACCGCCGGCGTGGAGCACCGTCATAACAACCTCGAGGGTTGGTTTTTTCATCTTAGGGTGCAAATCCACCGGAATCCCACGACCTTCGTCACGGACCGTAATGGAATTGTCTGCTTCGATGGTTACTTCGATTTTTTTACCGTAACCTGCCAATGCTTCGTCAATAGAGTTGTCAACGATTTCATTCACTAAGTGGTGCAAACCGGCGCTGTCGGTGGTCCCGATATACATCCCCGGGCGCACACGAACCGGTTCAAGGCCTTCTAAAACCTCAATCTGTTCACCGGTATATTGTTTTTCGCTAACCTTGGTTTCAGACACAGAGAGTCTCCTTTCGTTTTATAGCAAGAACATACTAAACAAAATAAACAGGGCCACCACGTAAACGGACAACCCTGTGATTATGCTTTCATCATTTATTAGTGTACCACAACGACGCAAATATTTCAATTTTACGGGCTGTTTTGGCACATAAAAGTCTTTTACTATTCTGAGGTGATTTTCTTTTAATTAAGCCATAGATAAACACCTCTGACAAAACATCTCGTACAAAATACTATCCGGTGCCTTCCGTTGACCGCCTAACGATTTTCTTCAACAAAAAAGCCCACATCCGGCGGATTGGATGCGGGCAAAACAGATGCGCTTTATGCAAACCAGCGCCAATTATAGAAAACAAATTGGCACAAAAACGTCATAAGCAGATAAACAATCGGTTCACGTCTGCTCAAAAGCAAGATGCGCTCCGTTACATGACCCTGAAACAAATAGTTACCGATGCGTCGCCAAAAAACAAAGCCCAAGTAAGTCCCCAGGGTATTCATCAATAAATCTTCTAAATCGACAACACGATTGGTCGGAATCTGCGCCAGCTCAATCGCCACAGACAATGCCGCCCCCATCAACGTCACCTTGATGGCACTGCGATAATGGGTCCAAATATGCGGCACCATAAAGCCCAACGGCATAAAAAGCAGCACATTCAAAAAAGAAGTCAGCATAATCCCGTTTTCAAAAGGCATCCAACAAAAGTGGGCTTGACGAAAGCATGCCGCTAAGCCGCCTTTTTCTGCAATATCCCATACAGAGCCAATGCCCGTCACATAAAACACCGTCCACAAATAAATCACCAGCGCATACGTCCACTGACGATGCTCACGGGTAAGAATGCGCCCAAATCGCAAAATCACACGCTGATAAATCACAACCGGCAAAAAAGTAATGACCAACGAATACAGGATTCCCAACATCTCTTTCACTTCCTTTTCTCTATTTTAGCATTTTTTTGCCACCTCATTGCCGATATTTTGGGACACGCACCTTTTCTGCGAAAAAAATTCTTTATTTATCACATATTGCTAAACAAAAAAACCACTGCAAGCAAGCAGTGGTTGTCAACCGGTGGTCACCTGACCATCCTTAATATGAAAAATCGGGTCATAACCGAAATGATTGAAGGTAAAGTCCAACGCCGTGCCGGTAATAAAGGTTTGGATTTTCTTTTTAATCACAATTTCCATCACAGCATGCTGACGATGATAGTCAAGCTCACTCATGACATCATCCAAAAGCAACAACGGCTTTTGACCCAGCAAATGCTCATAGGCGTCAATCGCCGCCATCTTCATGGATAAAATCGCCG
>ERZ1026880.997-NODE-997-length-12921-cov-4.944505_pt1 | contig 12921 bp, 15 predicted proteins | sample MGYA00380170_ERZ1026880 | MGnify/ENA primary metagenome ERZ1026880 (study PRJEB33269, sample SAMEA4719806) | human gut metagenome | biome: human-associated habitat; feature: organic feature; material: feces | place: Cameroon | collected 2013-10 ...
AGAGACAGGCGGCGACCTCCTCCTCGCTGTCGTGATACCCCGGCACCAGCAGCATCCGCACGATGACCCGCCCGCCCTTCTTCGGCAGTTCCTCGCACAGTTTCTCGATGTTCTGCAAGATCCGCTCGTTCGGCACGCCAGTCAATTCCTTGTGCTTCTCGCTGTCCATCGCCTTCAAATCGACAAACACGGTGCTGCAATGCTGCGCCACCGCCCAAAGCTGCTCCCAGGGCGCAAAGGCCGAGGTCTCGATACAGGTGTTGATGTAATTGGCCCGGCAAAGCCGCAGCGTCTCCGCCGCCGCCTCATGCTGCAACAGTACTTCCCCGCCGGAGAGCGTCACGCCGCCCCCGCCCTTCCGATAAAAGGCCGCGTCCTTCGCCGCCTCCCGGTAGAGCTGCTGGGCCGTATACGCCTTCCCCGCGATCATCCGGGCCTTCGCCGCGCACAAGGTCACGCAGGCCCCGCACTGAACGCAGGCAGAAAAGTTTACGGTCACTCGTTCCCCCGGCACCACCGTGTTGACCCCATGGGAACAGACCTTCTCGCACATCCCGCACCCGGCACACTTCTCCCGGTTCACCGCCAGCTGGGGCCTGGCCGCCAGCCCAAAGGGATTGCTGCACCACCGGCACCGCAAAGGACATCCCTTAAAAAACAGAATGGTGCGGATACCCGGTCCGTCCGTGTTCCGAAAGCGCCCGATGTCAAATAAAATGGCCGTTTTCTCGCTCATGTTACGCCCTCCCCAAGATAGCAGTTTCCCGGAGCCAAACGACTCCGGGAACTGCATCGGAAGAAAAATCAGAAGGTATGCTCCGTGCGGTTGATGATATCGTCCTGCACGCGCTCTGCAATGTCAGTCCAGTAGACGCTGTACCCCGCCACGCGAACCATCAGCGTGGGATAGTTTTCCGGGTGCGCCTTGGCGTCGATCAGCGTTGCCTTGTTGATGGTGTTGAACTGCACGTGGTACACCCCATAGTCGTTGAGCATGGTCCGCACCAGATTGGTGAAGTTCCGCATCCCTGCCTCTTTATACTCCGGCTGCACATAGGTGGCGTCGGGGCAGTTGAGAGGAATGTCTCGAATGGTATTCATAAGATGATCTCCTTTCCGATCTCCGGTCCGATCACTGCATCAGCTCGCTCTGGCTGATCCACATGTTCAGCAAGGTTCCGTTGGTATAGGCCGGGAAGTCCAGCTTGCCATAGCTCCGGGCCGCCGCCGTGGGACCGTTGGTGTCGGCCTGCTGGGTGGCGGACATGGTGTCGGAGATGGGCATCCCCGCCAGCCGTCCGTTGGGGGTGGCGCCGGTCATCGCGCCGTAGCCCACGTTGGACTGCACCATCTGCACCGCCGCGTCGCAGTAGTGCCCGCGGTACATCTTCAGGCGCATGGTGCAGTGGGCGAACCACTCCCACAGGTCGGCCGCGATCTCGTCGGCAAAATCATCGTCGTTGCCATACTTGGGCGCGGCCAAGAGCTTCGCCCGCAGGGCCTCATAGCCCACGAAATTCTTCTTACAGGCGTCGGCCACTTCGGAAAGCGTGGCTTCTTTGTCTACATAGACCACTTTCTTGATGGCTGCCACCGAGTCCACCATGGTGGCAAAGCCGACCATCTGCATCGTGGGACCAATGTTCACCTTGGCTCCCCCCGCCGTGGCGTCCTTGGCCCGCTCCAAAGCCCCGTCCAGCAGCACGGTAAAGGTCGGCAGATTGAACTGCTCGGCCAGGATCTTCTCGCAGATCAAGAGGTTGGCATGGCACTCGTCAATGGCGTACTTCACCTGCCCCTTCACGGCAGCATAGAAGTCCTCGAAGGTCGTCAGCGTCTCCGGTGCTCCGGATTCATAGGTCACGACCTGGCCGCAATAGGTGCCGTCCACGCCTTCTGCTTTCTGGCCGTTGGTCACCGCGGCAAAAATACATCCGGCAACGTTGATGATGCCAGAGTCCGTGTGGCCATACTGCAAGCCCTCGGCCCCCGGCTCCACACAGCCGATGGGAGAACCATATTTCAGGATATCCCGCCGGTTGTAGTTGGAGTGTCCGTCCAGGCCCCCGGCCCGGTGTTCCAGCATCTCATACAGCCCTTCGCAGTTGAAGAAGGAGGGGTGCCCCATGCCCTCTGCCGCCAGCTCGCAGGCCTCGTACAGCAGAGCGTCCGGCGTTTTCTGGTGCAGCATCAGCGACACCGCCGGAGAGGTGGTCTTCGCGTACCGCATCGCCCGCAGGCACAGGTAGGAAAGCTCGTTGGACGCATCCTTCCCCTTCTCGTCCAGGCCGCCCACATCCAAATGGGGATAGCGGTAATACCCGCCAAAGATATAGGCCATCTGGGTAGACTGGAACCACACGTTGGAGGTCACCCGCACATACAGCTCCTCGATCAGCTCCATGGCGCTCTCCGGCGTCAGGATGCCCTTTTCAATGTCGGCTTTGTAGTACGGATACATATACTGGTCGAACCGTCCCCAGGTGATGGACGGCCCCGCCCCTTCCACAAACAGGAAGAAGCACACAGCCCAAGCCGTCTCGCAGGCATCATAGAAGGAGGTGGCCGGCCCCCAGGGGACGCGGGTCATCATCTCTGCCATCTTCTCCAACTCCTGCTTGCGCACCGGGTCTGTTTCCTGGGCGGCCTTCCGGGCGCAGGCAGCGGACATCCGCTCGCCCCAGTCCCGAATGGCCTCCAGCACCTCGATAATGCCGTTGTAGAAAATGCGCTTGTCTACGGATTCCGGGTCGTTGGGGTCCAGGGCCGCCCGCAGCGCCTTGGCCTTTTCATAATACTTCACGAACCCATGCTCGATCACATCCGTCCAGGACGGGATGAAGTGGGAGCCGTTGGCGCACAGGTAGTTGGACACGTCAGACACGCCGCCAAACTGTGCCCGGTCCCATTCCTTGGGGTCCACATAATGGCCCCACTGAACGGCCATGGTCTTCTCCTTCCAGTAAGGCAGAAGATCCTCTTCCAACTCCTTATACTCCTCGTCCGTGATCTCAAAGGGGTCGTAGGTCCGCCCTCGCAGGTTGGGCAGGTCGTCGGCTAACCAGTGGGCGTGCAGCTCGATGGCGAAGTTCGCCCCCCGGATGCGCTTGGTGGGCCAGCCCACCAGCTGCTCATGGTCATACACGTTGTCGCTGAGGGAACGGTAGACCTCTGCCGAAGCCTTGTACCGCCGCATCATGCTGGGCATCCCCTCCGTCTCGCGGTACACCTTCGTGTACGCTCTGGCACGGGTGATGTCCACGTTGGGGCGGTTGGAGTGGAGCATCCCGTTCAGCTCCTGGATCCGCTTCGTGCTGCCTACCTTGGCAACGGTGCCCGCCCGCAGCTCATTGCCCAGGGCGGCCCCGGCGGTGGGGGTGTGATTGGTAGCCATAAAAACCCTCCTGTTCTGTCGATGTCGGCGCTTCGTGATCTCAGGTTTATCTTGCGGTTTGCTTAGTCGATGGGGCTCTTCTTCGCCCAGTCCACGATCTGGTCAATGTCGTGGCCAAAGAGCAGGGTCGCGTCGTATTCCTTCTCCAGCTCCTGGATGCGTTGGATGTTCTCAAAAAACTCATCCGTGGTCTTGTTGATGGTGCCGCCGGGGGGCAGCTGGTCGCGGTAGCTCTGGGCGGTGTAGATGGTGTCGCTGGTGGCGATGATGTTCCCATGGTTCTCGGTGTGTAGGATGAGGCCGATGACACCGGGGGTGTGGGACTTCTGGATAAACAGCGTCAGGTCGTCCGCCAGCTTGGTCGTCTCGTGGATGGGTTTGAACTGAATGCCCTCCACGTCAAACAGGGCGCGGGTGTAGGCCCCGGGGTTCCCGGTCATGACGCTGAAGTAGGCCTCTTTCAGGTCTGCCTCCGAGACGATGACGTTTTGAATCGCCTTCGTGCCCACAAAGTGGCTCAGGCCGCCTGCGTGGTCAAAGTGCAGGTGGGAGAGGATGAGGAGATCAATGTCCTCCGGCTTCAGGCCCTTCTCGGCCAGCGCCTCCTCGATGGTGATGCACTCGGTCACGGGGTAGTTGTGCAGCATCTCCTCGCTGTACAGTTCAGCAAAATGCTCGCTGTTGCCGGTGTCATAGAGGATGTTGCCCAGGGTGGGGTGCTGGATGAGCAGCGACACCGCCGGTGACACGACCATCTCGTTCTCATCCTTCCAGTCCACCAGACGAAATTTCGGAAACTCCATTTTCCCCAAATACAAGACATGTAATCGTAAGCCCATGACACTGGCTCCTTCCGTTTTTGATGTTGTCATATTCATTAAACCCCCGGCCCCCGAAAAAATCAATTCTCAGAAATGCAAGCACTCATTCCTTTTTCGCATGGATCGTGCTATACTAACCCAAAAAGGGGGATTCTTTCACCATGAACATCGACCATCTCCGCTACTTCCTCGTCCTCACCCAGGAGATGCACTACGGCCGCGCCGCCCAGCGCCTGAATATCTCCCAGTCCGGCCTGAGCCACGCCATGGCCGCCCTGGAGCAGGAGCTGGGCGCCCCCCTCTTCCAAAAAAGCGGCCGGGGCATCGCCTTGGGGCGCTACGGTGCCGCCCTCCTCCCCCAGGCTCAGCAGATCGTGACCCTGGCGGACAACTGTCTGCGCAGCTTCCAAATGCTCCGGGAGGGCATCGGCACCCTCCGCATCCAGACCATTCCCCTGCTCCTCGTTCCCCTGGTCACCCGCCTGTGCCGCCAGTTCAAAGCAGCGCACCCCGGCTGTGACTTCACCTTTTCCACCGGCATGTCCAGCCAGGTCTGCCAAAGCGTCCTGGAGGGCGAGGCCGACCTGGGCTTCTGCTCTAAGATCTTCTCCGACCCCCAGCTAGAGTATGCGGCCATCCAGAGCCGCCCCATGGTCGCCGCCGTCCCCCTGGACCATCCCTTGGCCCAGCAGGAAAGCGTCACCCTGGAGGAGACGCTCCCCTACCCCCACGTCACCTACTCCTGGCTCAGCGGTCAGCGGGACCCGGTAGACCGCCTCTTTGCCCCCGTCCGGGACCGGTGGCACATCGCCTACGAGGTGGAAGACGCCAATTTTATCCTAGAGCTGGTCGCCCAGGGCTTCGGGATCACCGTCCTGCCGGACACCCCCCCGGTCCACCGCCCCGGCGTGAAGCGCCTGCCCGTCACCGATCCCGTCCAGACCAGCGACTTCTACATCGTCCGCCAAAAGGCCCCTCATCTTTTGGCTGCCGCCGACCAATTTTTTGACTACTGTGTCAGCCAAGCAAACGGCATGGACCTGACAAACGAACAGCTGCCCCCGTCCGCTCGGTGAAACCCAAGCCAACGGGGGCAGCTGCTCATTTACATAAATACAATAAAATTCGATCCGATCACAGGTCACAGGCCACCAGGTCGGCAAAGGTCTGCCGCCGCACGGCCAGCCGCGCCCTGCCATGATGGACCATCACCAGCGCCGGACGGCACAGGCGGTTGTAGTTGGAGGCCATGGTAAAGTTATACGCCCCCGTGGTCAGCACCGCCAGCAGATCGTCCCGCTGCATCTCCGGCAGCTGGATGTTCTCCTGAATGAGATCACCGCTCTCACAGCAACGCCCGGCTACCGTGCAGGTAACCTCCCGTGCGTCGTTCATCCGGCTGGCGGGCACGACGGTGTAGGGTGCCTTGTACAGGGCATAGCGGGGGTTGTCCGTCATGCCGCCGTTCACCGTGACATAGCTCCGGTAGCCCTCGATGGTCTTGATGCCGCCCACGCGGTACAGCGTCAGGCCTGCGTTGGCCACGATGCTCCGCCCCGGCTCCAGCAGGACCTTCGGCACGGGGTAGTCTTTCGCCGCGCACCCCTGCCGCAAATGCTGCGCCAGCGCCCGGATGTTCCCCGGAATGTCGACCACGGGGTCGCTCTCCAGGTAGCGCACGCCAAAGCCGCCGCCCAGATTCAGCGTTTCGGCCACAAAGCCGTGGGCCTGGCGCATGGCCTGGGCAAAGTCCAGCAGAATATCGACGGCATCGCAGAACGGCTCCGCCTCAAAGATCTGGGAACCGATGTGGCTGTGGAAGCCCTCGACGATCAGGTTCTTCCGGCCCAGCGCGTCGGCAACGAACCGCGCCGCCTGCCCCGTCTCGATGGGCACGCCGAACTGGCAGTCGATGCGTCCGGTGTTGATGGCCTGCAAGGTATGGGGGTCAATGCCCGGCGTCACCCGCAGCAGCACCCTCTGGCGGATGCCCCGCACCCTGGCAGCCTCGTCCAGCCGGGCCAGCTCCTGGTGGTTGTCCACGATGAAGCACCCCACGTGGCTGTCCAGGGCATAGGCAATGTCCTCGTCGGTCTTGTTGTTTCCGTGGAAGTAGAGCTTCTCCGCCGGGAACCCACCGGCCAGGGCCGTGTAGATCTCGCCCGGAGAGACCACGTCTGCCCCCATTCCCTCCTCGTTCAGCACGGGGTAGAGGCCCTTAAAGCACAGGGCCTTTCCGGCAAACAGGGGGTAAGAGCCCTCCGGCATATTCTCCCGGAGCGCCTGGACATAGGTCCGGCAGTTCTCCCGCAGCTTGTCCTCGTCCAGGACATACAGGGGGGCGCCAAATTCCTCGGCCAAGGCCACGGTGTCCAGGCCGCCCACGGTCAGGTGGCCTTGTTCGTTCACAGCCAGGTTATCATACAGCATAGGTCAGTTCCCGTCTTTCTCGTTCTATATTTATATAAGGTATCTCAGTCGTCGTATCTCACGGACCCAGCAGATCGTCCATGTGGTAGAAGCCAGCCGGCTGGCCCACCAGGAAGCCCGCCGCCGTCAGCGCTCCCTCGGCAAACAGCGCCCGGTCATGGGCCTGGTGCTTCAGGGTGATGGTCTGGTTGTCGGTGGCAAAGATCACTTCATGCTCGCCGACCACGTTGCCCATTCTCAGGGAGTGGATGCCGATTTCGTTGGGCTGGCGCTTGTGCTGCCCGGAGCGGCCATAGACGTACTCAGCGTCGGGCCGCTGGCTCTTCACCGCGTCGGCCAGCATCAGGGCCGTTCCGCTGGGGGCGTCGACCTTGCGGTTGTGGTGGGCCTCCACGATCTCCACGTCGCAGCCGCCGAAGATCGCCGCTGCCTGCTTCACCAGCCGGGCCAGCAGCGCCACGCCCACGGACATGTTATAGGACTGGAAGATGGCGATCTTCTTGGCGCCCGCTTCGAGCTTGGCAAATTCCTCCGGCGTGTAGCCGGTGGTGGCGGCCACCAGAGGCAGCCCCCGGCTCACGCAGTAGTCTACCAGCTCCCCCACGCCGGCGTGGTTGGAAAAGTCGATGACCACGTCCGCGGGACCGGTGTATTCTGCCAGGCTGGACACAATGCCCTCTCCGCCGCTGCGGTCCACGGCGGCGGCCAGCGTATGGCCCTCAGCCTCGACCAGGCGGCAGACCTGCTGCCCCATACGCCCGGCGGCACCGTTTACGATGATATTCATAGTCGTTCCCTCTCTCCGCTGCAAAGCTTAGACGTTGATGCCCAGGGCACGCATGCGCTGGATCATGGTCTCGTAGTGGTCCTCTTCCATGGGGACCAGAGGCAGCCGCAGGAAGTTCTCGCAGTAGCCCATCGCAGCCATGGCGGCCTTCACGGGGATGGGGTTGCTCTCGCAGAACAGGGAGCGGATCAGGGGCATGTACTTGCACTGTAACTGGGCGGCCCCGGCCACGTCCCCGGCGAAGAACTTATCTGTGATGGCGACGGTCCCGGCGGGCACCACGTTGGACAGCACGGAGATGCAGCCCATGCCGCCCATGGACAGGATGGGCACGATCTGGTCATCGTTGCCGGAGTAGATGTCCAACTTGTCGCCCACCAGGGAGAAGGTCTCGACGATCTTGGAGATGTCGCTGTTGGCCTCCTTGATGGCGGCGATGTTGGGGTGCTCGGCCAGCTTGACGTAAGTCTCAGGCTGGATGCCGATGCCGGTGCGGGAAGGGACGTTATAGAGGATCACCGGCTTGGTGCTGGCGTCGGCGATGGTGTTGTACATCGTTACCAGACCGCGCTGGGTGGTCTTGTTGTAGTAGGGGGTCACGACCAGAACGGCATCGGCACCGTCGGCGCAAGCGCTCTTGGTCAGCTCCACGGCGTAGTCGGTCTCGTTGGAGCCGGTGCCGGCGATGACAGGCACCCGGCCGTTGACCCGCTCGCAGGCGTAGGCGATGGCGCGGCGGTGCTCGGCGTCGGTCAGGGTGGAGCTTTCGCCGGTGGTGCCGCAGATGACCAGGGCGTTGATCCCCTGAGCGATCTGCCAGTCGATCAGGGTCCCGAAGCGGTCAAAATCAATGCCTTCGGGGGTGGTGGGGGTGACAAGGGCGGTAGCAATGCCTCGGAAAATAGGATTCTGGTTCTTCATGGTAAGTTCCTCCTGCATAATGAAATCTTTTTGTCGATTCCTGCCCGATCTTCCCGTCCCCCTCAAAAAAGGCAACAAAAAAATCAAGCAAGCTATGCGGGGATAGCTGCTTGATAACATCATATCCGCTTACGACAAACTGTCGAAGCATCTCGGTATCAAGGATAGCCCTCCGCAAATACCCATTTGCGACAGTCGGGCAACTCTTAGTTTGCCCGCCCAGCACAGCCCCCTTTGCAGCAAGGACTGCCTTCGGCGTTTGCCCCTTTCCCCGGCCCTGCCCTGCAAGGCATCTGGCACCGGTTACTCTTGGCGAAACGCGCCTCTATCTCTGGTTGCTCCTGATTGTATGGTATTTTTCTTGGTTTGTCAAGGAATTTTTTTCGTCTTTTTCCACAAAACCAGTCATTCCTCTTGGTCTTTTCGCCCAAAATACCTTGCAGATCCCCAAGAAAGGGCAGACAAACGCCCCCGGATATGCTACACTAAGACAAACGACATGACCCACAGGAGGGACGTAAATTTTATGGATCACATCAAAGACGAGCTGTCCCATCTCGGCGGCATGAGCAGCAACGACGCCTTCGATCTGCTCACCCTAGGCCTGTTCCCCGACGAGGAGCCGGAGGAGGAAGCACCGGAAGAGGAGGACTTCGTCCAGCACGTCAGCCCCCTCACCGACATGGACAGCCTGGACTTCTACCTCTGGGTCGAGGAGGGCGCCCAGGCCGAGGCCGACCGCCGCCAGAATAAGCCCAGCAAGCCCCCCAAAGCTGAATAAGCAAACATGCGCCAGCCCACCCCCAAGATGATCCCGTGCTAGATCCCCCGCTTGGTGGTGGGCTGGCGCTTTCCGCAGCTGATTGGCAACGCAAGACGTGCAATTCCTCGCGTTGCCTCCAGCATAGCAGATTTCCTCGCGCACTTGCAACCTTTTTGCAAAATTAACACGTTTGGAAGCAAAATTAGTAACTTTCTTTCCCTTTACAAAGTTATACTTGAGATTATAATAATCTGCGGTATAATAATAGAAAGTATAACAGCGAGGTGATCTCATGCAGCATTTTGTAGACCGTGAGCAGGAGCTTCAAACCCTGCATGCCGAATATGACCGCCCCGGCAGCGCCCTGGTCGTGCTGTACGGGCGGCGCAGAGTGGGCAAGACCACCCTCATCTCCGAGTTCATCCGGGAGAAGCCCGCGCTCTTCTTCCTGGCCAGTGAGGAATCCGAGGCACAGAACCGGGCCGTCTTCAAGGAAAAAACCGCAGAGTTTTTGAACAACGACCTGCTCCGCAGTGCATTGCCAACGCGATCACAGACACGATCCCGCCGAACTGCCTCGCCATGCGTGTCGGCGGCGACGAGTTCCTGATCCTGTGTACGCAGTGCAGCAGCGAACAGGCGCACCAGATCGTGGCAGACATCAAAAAGTGCCTGGCAGAGCGAAGCGATGATAAACTGACGCTCAGCGCCGCTTTCGGCGTATCCACCTCGGAGGTCGGCAAACCCTTTTCGTTCGACCAAGCCTATGAAACCGCCGATCAGGATATGTACCGCGACAAAAAGGCTTCCCGGATCGAACGCTAATCGTTCCCTCCAACGCATAGAAAAAATCGGCAGCAGGTCCGGCTCTCGTTTGGCCGGACCTGCTGCCGCTGTATGTTATGATGACATGGATGCTTGTTTTTCCTCATATTCCATCTTCAGCTCATCCGCAAGATAGGCATCGCTCATGCAGTGCAGGTCGGACACGCCGTCCCGCATCAGTTGGTACACCTCTGAACGATAGAAGAAGTCTAGGGCACAGTCCAACGACATCCCCATTTTATGCGCGAAGCATTCGATCACGCGGGCATACTTCTTTTGAAGCAAGATCGGATTCGCATTCACACGTTCTCACTCCCTTCCATCGAAGCATACTGTCACCCCTTTTTCCTGCATCAGTTCCAAGAGGTCGTTGACAATATATTCTTTTCCTTGCGTATGCAGAATTTCATATTCCGGCACGATATATCCGTGAAGAATATCACTTTTCTCTGTGAAGGCCTTGTAAACCAGTTCCGCCTTGACACCTAACCTTGCCGCGACATTTTCCACACAAAACACAGCAAACTCAAGTTCTCTGGCGTTTTTGATCGGCTCATACAAATTCATAAATCGCACCTCTCCGCAAATCATTTCTATTGCGAATAAAATACAGTATTCTTTGCTCATCATTTGGCAGTGTTTACTTTGGCAAATCTGCCGTTTTTATATCTACTATGATACACTTATCTATACAACCTTCTGCAAATTTAAAATTTTCTGGAAATGATGTTAAATTAGGCCTTAGATCAAATACCATAGAAGTTTGGTTGATTGGATTTCTATAAATGAATTCATTTGTCACTAAAAAAGTGGAGATATCCGCATTTTTCGATGAGAAAATAGATATTTTCTTGCTATATCCAGCTATATCGCCCTGATATCCCGAAGGGAAAAAATATGCTCCTAAAAAATATTTCGGAATTAATGTAAATTTAAATAAATATAACTCTCCAATTCTTGCAACCGTAGCATCTTTAATATATTCGTTTTCATAATTCATAGCATCACCTTGATCATTACAATAAGTATATTTTAATTTCCTAGGCGCACTAAAGCTAACATTTTCTCCTATATCACCACTCTCCTGTATTTTAGAAAAAAGAGGCTCATCACTATTTTTAAGATTACAAGTTAATGTCAATAGCGATATAAACGCCGCTTCTCCACGTGTAAATTTACATGTATTATTAGTGTATTCTCCATTTGTCAAACCAATAGAATCCGCCAATTTCCACGAACTATCCCATTTAAAGTCTTTACCACTTTCATATCCTAACGCTCGTAGAGCAAAGGTGATATATTGCGAAGCCGTGACATCGTTGTTCGTTCCGAAAATAGTAGCACTAATGCCAGATGTCAAGCCATTATTATAGGCATATCCTACATATGGCTTTGCCCAGTCCGCCACATCAGTAAAAGGTGTTGTCCATACATTTTTCTCCGCTTCTTCCTCCTTACCTAATAGACGAACAAGCATCGTTACAGCCTCTGCACGAGTAGGTGTACGCTCCAAGTCGTACACAGGATTGCCGTTTGCATCGGTGCCGGTACCATTAAAGAGACCCAGCGCATGGAGTGCGTTTGCCGCTTGTACTGCTTCGTCGCTGGCAGCAAATGCAGAGGGGACCAACGAGACTGCAAGAGTAAGTGCCAGGATGAAAGATAAAAACCGTTTCATATTACACCTTCCTATTCTTCATGAAATCGACTCTTTCCAGGAAACAATGTCCTCTAAATGCAGTATAACATCTTTCCATGTTCATTTCAACTCATTTTAACATTTTTAAGAAGCAATCTTATAGACCCGGATACCCTAAAATAGAGCGGTAGGAGGGTTGCCGCTATGGATGAACAGTTTTTGCGTGATCGCATCTCCCAGCTAAGGATGAAAAAAGGGGTATCTGAATATCAAATGAGCCTGGAGCTGGGACACAGCCGAGGATATATTCAAAATATCTCAAGCGGGAAAAGTCTGCCCTCCATCACAGGCTTGTTTGAAATTTGTGAGTATTTCAACATAACCCCCGCCCAATTTTTCGACGAGCAAACGGATGATCCTTCCTTGGTTTCCGGTCTACTGAAAAACATGAAAAATTTAAAGGAAGAGGATCGTCAACTCGTTCTGTTGCTTTGTCAGAGATTATCAAAAGAATAGCTATATTGATTCAAAACGCAGAGAGTCACTCAACTCCCTGCGTTTTTGCTTTGTCCAAAGAAAAACTTTGACCAGAAAATATAGAAAAAGACCTGAAATCCGAAGATTTCAGGTCTTGGTGGAGATAAGCGGGATCGAACCGCTGACCTCTTGAATGCCATTCAAGCGCTCTCCCAGCTGAGCTATACCCCCGTATTCGTTTCGTCCTTGGCGCTGGGCTGTTGCCCGCTCGCTTGGAACGAGTGTTATAATACCAGACGGGGGCCGCTTTGTCAACACTTTTTTGGGATTTTTTCAAAAAAAGTTTCAGCAGCGTTGGGACAGGTCATCCATGGCCTTTTCCAGGGTCCGGGCGGCGCGGCGCAGGGAGCGGCGGACTTCCTTTTCCTGGCTCTTCAGGCGCATACCGACGGCGACCCCCGCCGCCATGCCCAGGGCAATGCCGGCGCAGAAGGGATGGGTGCAGCACATAGGGCGTTCCTCCTTTTCGTGGTTTTGTCTGTTGCAGACGTGCTTAGTGTGCCCCGATTGGCGGAAAAATCCGTTGCTAAAATTTATGGGATTCGTTATAATGAAGTGTTATTATCTGATTTATTTCTTGAGTACCCGGAGGCATTCCATGACCACACTCTATCTCATTCGTCACGCCGAGGCGGAGGGCAATCTCTACCGCCGCATCCACGGCCAATATAATAGTCTCATCACCGACAACGGCTACCGCCAGATCGCAGCCCTGCGGGACCGGTTCGCCAACGTGCCCATCGACGCCGTCTATTCCAGCGACCTCTTCCGCACCATGACCACCGCCCGCGCCCTCTTCGTCCC
>ERZ1026880.999-NODE-999-length-12905-cov-3.878366_pt1 | contig 12905 bp, 12 predicted proteins | sample MGYA00380170_ERZ1026880 | MGnify/ENA primary metagenome ERZ1026880 (study PRJEB33269, sample SAMEA4719806) | human gut metagenome | biome: human-associated habitat; feature: organic feature; material: feces | place: Cameroon | collected 2013-10 ...
GATGAGACGCGCGGGGCGGGAGCGCGCGGCGCGACCCGGATTGGGCAGCGTCGGCCGTGGCTGGCCGTGCGGAGGTGGGCGGCAAGACTAAATTCCAAATTCAGCGCTGCTCAAGACGGTTGGTTTTGCGTTGTCATCCGACCAAGCAGAGTGTCTGAGAAAAGTGGTGTTAGAATAATCAACTTGCGATATTTGCATTGATTCTATGTTTGCGATTTGGGCAGATTGGGGGTTCTCTTTTGTCTGAAATACATGGCAACAGCAAAGCGATTCCCGCCGTCGATCTTTTCTCCGGTTGCGGAGGAATGTCGCTGGGCTTTGAACGCGCCGGTTTTGATGTGCGCGCCGCCTTTGATAAATGGGCTCCTGCAATCGAAGTCTATCGCAAGAACTTTAACCACCCGATTTACGAGCAGGACCTTTCTGATGTAGGGGCATCCATAAACGCGATTGTCCCCTATGCGCCCACTGTTATTTTCGGAGGCCCTCCGTGCCAGGACTTTTCTACGGCCGGCTTTCAGGACGAGTCTAGGGGTCGTGCCGCTCTGTCGATTTCCTTCGCGGAAATCGTAATCAGCATCAAGCCGCAATGGTTTGTTATGGAAAACGTTGCAACGATACGCAATACGAACGCATTTAAGGTGGTTTGCGACCTTTACCGCAAGGCGGGTTACGGCCTTACATGTAAGGTCCTGAATGCGGCATATTGCGGTGTCCCGCAATCTCGGAAACGCATGTTCATAATCGGCGGGATTGGTGAAGAGGACAGCTTCCTCGATAAGGCACTGCAGGCCGGGCTTTCCGATAAGCCTATGAGCATACGTGACTATCTTGGAGACAGCCTCGGAATTGATCATTACTTCCGAGTTCCCACCAACTACAACAGAAGAGGCGTGTTTAGCATCGACGAACCCTCTATGACGATTAGGGCCGTGGATAGGCCGATTCCGCCTGGATATAAGGGAAACCCTAACGACTCCGCTCCCGTCGATGAGGTCCGCTGCCTTACTCCCAAAGAGAGGAGCTATATCCAGACCTTCCCCGAGAGCTTTGAGTTCTTTGGGGGTAAGTCTGACATTAATACAATGATTGGTAACGCCGTGCCCGTTAACCTTGCCAAATATGTAGCTTCAGCCTTATCTCGCTATATCGCAGAACGTGATGGTGAATAGCCTATGAGAGCAGTTGATGTCTTTTCGGGGTGCGGCGGAATGTCGCTTGGATTCGAGCGGGCCGGTGTCGACGTTGTTGCCGCTTTCGATAAGTGGGCCCCCGCCGTAGAAATCTACCGGGCTAATTTTAACCACCCCATCTACGAGAAGGACCTGTGCGACGAAGATAGCGTCGACCAGATAAGAAGCATGGCGCCCGATTTGATTATGGGCGGCCCGCCTTGCCAAGATTACTCTATCGCCGGCAAGCGTGAGCAGGGCGAGCGTGCGAATTTGACGATTCGTTTTGCTGATATCGTCGCAGGCGTAAAGCCGGCATGGGTTGTCTTCGAGAACGTCTACAACATCGAAAGGTTTGGGACCTTGCCCAAGATGAAGGAGACTCTCAGGAAAGCGGGTTATGGGCTTAGCTGCACTGTGCTTGACGCAAGCCGTTGCGGTGTGCCGCAGGCTCGCAAGCGTTTCATCCTTGTAGGCCATCTTGGCTCCGAGGATGGATTTTTCGACGAGGCGCTAAGCGCTGGGCTCGCAGACAAACAGATGACGGTTCGCGATTACCTCGGTAATAAGCTGGGGACGCAGTACTACTACATGCATCCGCGGAGCTATGCCCGTCGAGCCGTCTTCTCTATTGATGAGCCATCGGCAACGATCAGGGGAATAAACAGACCTATTCCTGCGAACTACAAGAGGCACCATGCTGATGCCGCGGCAATCAGTGATGGGGTCCGAGCGTTGACGACAAAGGAGCGGAGCTATCTCCAGTCCTTCCCCGAGGAATTTCAACTTCCCGGTGCAAAGACCAATGTCGAGCTGGCGATTGGAAATGCCGTCCCGCCTGCGCTTGCGAAGTACATCGCAAGCCGTATAGTCGCATTTGAAAAGGATTTGACTAAGGAATAAGGAGCGAGCCATGCCCTATTTCACCAAAATCGATAGCTTTAGCACTTACGAAGGGCATGGCTCCGACTTTCATTACGATTACAATGCCAATAGCGGCGGTGGCCAGGCCTTTCTCGGCGGTAGCTACATGGATGCCGAGGGAAGCTCTCGCGCGTCAAAAGACCTCGAGGGCATGACCGCCTCCTTTGTCTTTAGATACCACGATGCCGAGGGTCTTGAGCACCTGGTGAATCTCGGGGCTGAGCAATCTGCGCAGTTTGACATCGCGCCACGTGGCGCGGGCAGCCAAAATATGAAACTGGCGCTCGAAAAGAAAACCAGGCCCAGCCTTCTCTTGCCCGCACTGCTCATGCTTCCAAGAACCTGTGGACGGAACATGGCTGATTCGTTAAACCGATCTCCGCTAACCCTGGACAACTATTGGTTGCGTTCAATGTGGCTTGACGTTGAAGTTGTCGATGACAGCACCGTCTACTTCATCCCAAAAGACCTTGTTTTCGAGGGCGGCTCTTCGAAGAAGAAGGGTGTATCCGACGGCAAGACCGTTATTGGCGAGCCGCGCTTCTACTCGCTTGACTATGAACGTCGAGCGAACGATATCCTGCGGATTGCCGATTACGCATCGGATTTTCCCAGTGACATTGCCGGGATAATTCACTTCTTCAGGCGGTTGCTTCTCGGAGATGATGCTTACTCGTATGAAGCTTGCGACAATCAAGTTCAGAAGCTCATGTCTTTGGCGGCACTTCACTGGCCCGAACTTTACTCGGGGATATCCGATCCTCTTCCCGTTTTAATGAAGGTCATCAACTGCCCCGAAGATGCTCCAAGCGCGGAAACGAGAAGGAGAGCCATCTTGGAACCCCGCAACTTCATCTTTTTTGGCGCGCCGGGCACGGGCAAGTCTCATGAATTGAACGAGATTGCAGAAGACTCTTTTCCTGAAGCCAACGTCACCCGCGTGACGTTCTACCCGGATTATACCTACTCGCAATTTGTCGGCTGCTTCAAGCCGATGACCAAGGACGCCGAAGACGGAAAGACTGAAATCACGTACCAGTACGTTCCCGGCCCCTTCCTGAGTACCTATATCGAGGCTACAACCCATCCCGAGCAGGATTACCTACTCATCGTTGAAGAGATCAACAGGGCAAATCCGGCAGCGGTCTTCGGCGACGTCTTCCAGCTTCTCGATCGCGACCCCGACGGTCGCAGTGAGTATTCTGTTGCTGCGCCCATCGAGATGCAGAAGACGCTCGTAGCCAGCGGCATTGATTCTGACAAGCTTGCGCTCCCGTCGAACATGTACATCTGGGCGACCATGAATAGCGCCGACCAGGGCGTGTTCCCCATGGACACTGCCTTCAAGCGTCGTTGGGATTTCAGGTACATGGGCATCAACGAGGGAGAGGATGCCGACATCGACGGTACGCCGCTGAACGAAATCGAAGTCCCCTGTGGGAAGCGCCTCGTAAAGTGGAACAACCTCCGCAGGGCCATCAACGAGTTCATGTCTAACGACGAACTCAAAATCAACGAGGATAAGCTTCTCGGCCCGTTCTTCGTTAACCCTAAAGCCTTGACGGACGAACGCTTTGCCAGCGTCTTCAAGGACAAGGTCCTCCTTTATCTGTTCGAGGATGCCGGTAAGACCAAACGAACGAAGATGTTCCGCAAGGAGCTGAAGACCTATTCGCAGATTTGCGAAGCCTTCGACGAGAAGGGCGAGTGGATTTTCGGCAGCGGCTTTGACGACCACATCGTCTTCCCCGATGAGGAGACAGATGCCGACGATTCATCCGAGTCACAGGAGTAGACGGTTATGCACAAGGCTTACGTCCGTGAGCTAAAGCCGTATTCTCTCGACGAGCTATCGAATCGACTGGAGATTCTTCCGAGCGAGATGAAGTCGCTGGTCGAGCAGCTGATGATGCGGGGCATAATCCGGTATCGCGCGGGCGCCTCTGGCGGGGAATCCTCCGGGGATGACGAGGAAGCCGCTCCCGACGAGCTCTATCAGTTCCACTTCGTTGGGCTTGTCATGGTTCGCGACGCCGTTATCGTCTCGTATCCCAAGTACTTCCGGGACCACGAGCCAAGCGACAACGACCTTGAACTCATCATGCGCGTGCTCAAACGCGACGGCGGATTCGCGATCTCATCTCGTCTCTACGATGATGGCGAGCTAGCTGACGACAGGCTTCCCGTCATGCTCGCGTTGTTTGAGCTATACGGAGAGTACGGCGAGTACTCGAACTACGTTGAGGGCCGGGAGACCAACGGCAGCGGTGCGATTGACTGGAACCGAACGATCGGCGAGCACCTCCCCATACTCTCCGATGGGCGTCCCGTGTACACGGAATTCGAGACTCGCAAGACGCTTCGTGACGAGTCCGACTACATCACGCGTCTGCATCGCGCCGTACTGACCGAGTGCTCTCGCGAGCTTCACAATGCCGGGATTGACGGCCTGCTCTCATTGGACGAGGTGTGGCTTTCGGACGAGGACGTGGATAGTTTCGGCGATGCGGAGGCGCTCGAATGGCGCCTGAATCGCGAGAGAGCGTCCCAGTTTGCAGACTGGAAGTTGCTGACCCTCGACTTGCTTGAGCGCTACCTGCTCGGGCGAGATAGCGAGGTGCGCGACGAGGAAATTAAAACGCTGGGCACCACGAGCTTCTACCACCTGTGGGAGCTTGCCTGCGGTGTCGCGTTCGGCAACGCGCTCGGCGCGCGTTTGTCCAACCTCGGGTTTGACCTCAAAGACAAGTGGATTGCTCGCAAGCGCGACACGCTCCTCGGCATCATTCCCCGCCCGCAGTGGGAACGTGCCTCGGACGAAGGCTACGTTGGCTGCGGAGACGTTGACACATTGATTCCCGATACCGTTTCTTTCACCGTGGACGATCGGGGACGCAAGGTCTTCTGCATCTACGACGCCAAGTACTACGTTCCCAGTAGGAGTGGCAAGATGGAGCATCAGCCGGGGCTCGAGTCGGTGACGAAGCAGTTCCTGTATCAGAGCGCTTACAAAAGCTTCATTAAGACTCACGAGTTCGATTCCGTCGTTAATGCGTTCCTTGTGCCTAACGAGTCACAAGCTTTGGTGAAACTGGCCAGGGTGTCATTTCCCGAAGTCATGGGTAAGGCCAATCCTCCTCTTGGCGACTTCGTCGATATGTGGGCGCTTCCTGCTAACCGGGTGTTCGAAGCTTATCTGAACGATGAGCGCATCGATGGCGGCGAGTTCAAGGCGATTTGGAATAGCACGAAGGATAAAGAATGAAGAAGATGCCGACCTTGCATTCCTTTGGCAACGATGGGGAAATCGACGATCTCTCCTCTGTTACCGTCATGCCGACATCTTCTCATTCGGGCGATGTCCCGCCCTTAGACCTTCGCGAGCCCACCGGCGTAACCCGCCTGCGCTTTGCTCCCAAAGTCGTTATGGGCAACGACAGCTCGGACGTCATGGTGGAGGGCAGCTTTCTTTACGAAAGGAAGGGGCCTAAAGACGATCGCTTCCCTCTGGATGCGGACTCGGATTTCATATCGAAGCGAAATGTGAAGAAGGGGGATGCCCTAAAGCTGGCCCTGAACTCGAGTGAGACGAAGGCTTTATACGACGGGCTCTCCAAGCTTTATCGCGCAGCTGACGGAATGGGGGGTATTCCATACGGCACGTCAACTTATGTCGCTGTCGACAGGACCGCAAGAACGCTGCTCGAACTCTTGAGGAAAGACCCCTCGACCGTTCGCATGATTGCGGACGAGGATATGCTCTCCCTAGTGCGTGAGCTTCTCAGGCTCCTCACCCAGGGAGCGTCTAAAGATAATCTCAGAGAAGTCCTAGTTGGACTGGAGGACAACAGTCTCCAATCGCTCAGCTCTTCGTTCAGCGCCGAGCGTTTGAAACGCGTCCGCGAAGAGTTCGCAGTAAATATCAATAACGGTAAAGAAAATTACTGGCAGTCTTTTTTCGAGAAGAATGCCTGGGTGATTTCGCAGGTCCTTTGCGTTCCCTGCGCGCTGTATGAATCACAGGCCTACGCGGGAGGAAAGTCTCTGGGAAACAAGGGCGGTAACCTGCCTGATTTTCTCTACCAGAACAGATTGACCAAGAACGTGGCGATAGTGGAGATCAAGACGCCGCTCACATCGCTATTGGGCGAGCCATACAGGTCAAATAGTTATTCGATGAGCAAGGAGTTAAGCGGTGCGGTAGCACAGGTCCAAAGCTACAAGCAGGCGCTACTCAATGAGTTCAACACTCTCTATATGAACAGCGGGGGTGGCTTCGAAGTTTTCTCTCCGCTTTGCGTCATCGTTCTCGGTTCAACGAGCGAGCTAAGCGACAGAGCGAAGAGCGGCTCGTTCGAGAATTTCCGAGGTTGCCTGAGTGGGGTTGTCATCCTTACCTACGATGAGTTGCTCGGGAAGATCGATGATCTCATCGACCTATTCTCGAAGCCAGACCAAGAGAGCGTCGAAGCTTATAGCGACTCCAGCCAGGACCCTAGCGACTTTCCTTTTTAGGATGAAGCGTGGGTCCATCCCCTCCATTTGTGACGCACCAATAGCCTGCTCCCGACGTGAAATCGGGAGCAGACTTTTTCTTTGCCTGTTGGATACGGAAGACGGTCCTTATGGACGGTGAGCAGGATGGCGCGCAGGCGCAGGGCAAAGAGCAGCAGGGGCAGCAAGGCGACCCGCAGGCCGACGACGAGCAACAGGAGCCGAAAGCGCCCGTGCAAGTAGGCGCGCCCGACGACGAGGAGATCCGCACGGCGCTGGCCGAGCGCGACGAGAAGATCGCCGAGCTTGAGCGCCAGATAGCCGACGCGGCAAAGACCGTGGAGTCGGCCGAGGCCCTGGCCAAGCAGATCGAGGAGCTGAAGGCGGCATCGGACGCCGAGCGCTGCGAGTTCGAGATGCGCCCTGGTCGCGGTCGTTCCCGGAAAGCCGGGGGGAGTAAATCTTACTGGGTGGCTCGGACCTCGTTGGTCCGGGCTGCCTTTCTGTTTAGGCTCCCATCTCTTGGGGTGTGGGTCGGCGCAAACCCCGGTACGAATAATCCCGAGCGGAGCGATATTTGGGTGGTAATTAGCTCTCGGCTAAGAAACCCCGGCGCCCGCCGGTCTACCGGCGCCGGTGCCTGCGGCGAAGCTCCGCCCTTCTTGCCAAGAAGTCCGCGGAGCTCAGCTGCACGCCCTCCTCGTGGAGGTGACGGCGCTCCTCGCGCAGCTCCTCGGCGACCTCGTGCGCGTGGACGTGGTGCTCGTGGACGATCCCCCGCAGGTCGTGGGGGTGCTCCATGACCTCGTGGACGGCGTCGACGGGGTGCGCCGCCACGGCGCGGACGGAAAGGCTTGTGATTATGGGGATCACGAGCACGGTGAGGGCGCCCGCGCACACGAGGACGCTCGCCATCTGCTCGCCCATGGCGCCGCACGCGGCGGCCGCCTCGGTGAGGGCCACGATGAGCGGCAGGGCCATCGTGCAGTACAGCGACGCCGAGATCTTCTCGCCGAGCGGCATGGAGCGCGTCTCGGGGGATAGGGCGAGCGAGGCCAGCAGCGGCAGCGCGCGGATGAGCAGCAGAAGCGCCATGAACCCGACGAGCAGGCCGGGCTGCTCGCCGACGGCGGCGAGCTCGATGCCGATGCCGGAGTACACAAAGAAGACCGGGACAAACAAGCCGTTGCCGAGCGCCTCGACCTTGTCCATGAGGCGGTGGCCGTGCTCGGCGGGCGTCACATGGCGCAGGATGAAGCCGGCGGCGAACGCGGCGAGCACGGCGTCGAGGTCGAGCACCGCCGCGATCGCGAGCAGCGCGCAAAGAAGGGCGACGACGGCGCGCAGCGTGGGCTGCGAGCTGCTCTCGGCGTTTTCGTGCAGGAAGCGCGAGAGGCGCGAGCCCATCTCGGCGGCCCAGCGGCCGCGCGAGGCGACGAAGACGCAGAACGCGACGAAGCCGACGAGCACGGCGACGTTCGCGCCGAGGCTGCGGCTGGGGGAGAGGAGCAAAGACATCGCCACGACGGGCAGGATCTCGCCCATGGCGCCGTAGGACTCGATGACCTCGCCGACGCTCGTGCCGCCCAGCTCGCGGTCGCGCATGATGGGCACGAGGGTGCCGTAGGCCGTGGTGGTCAGCGCGATGGAGAACGCGGCCACGCCCGTCTGGTCGAGGCCGAGCCCGAGCGCGGGCGTAAGCAGCAGCGCCGCGCCGAACGAGACCGCCCAGCACAGCGCGGCATGGCGGCCCATGGCGCCCGTGAGCTCGCGCAGGTCGAGCTCGTAGCCGGCCATGAGGAAGAGCAGACCCATGCCGAGGCGGCCCACCAGGTCGAGCCCGGGGGTGGCGCTGACGATGCCCAGGCAGCCGGGGCCAAGAACGACGCCGGCCACGACGAAGAAGACGACCTCGGGCACGGGGCGGCCCGGAATCAGGCTCGCGACGAACGAGCAGAGCACGACGGCCGCCATCATGGCGGCGAGCATACAGAGGTTGGCGACCAAAAAAGACCTCCTGGCGCTTGGGTGCGGACCGTGTACACATACCCTAAAGGCGCGCCCTCGGCGTCGGTGATTTTTCAATTTGCAGGTATTGTCACGACTTCAACAGACACTTTACACGCAGGCTTACTTTCCTATAGCATGTGAACGTTTCATGCCGTGCGCGGCGCCGCAGCCGCAAACCAAAGGAGATGTGCATGTCCGGACACTCTAAGTGGGCTACCACTAAGCACAAGAAGGCCGCGATCGACGCTAAGCGCTCGGCGCTCTTCTCCAAGCTTTCCCGTAACATCACCGTTGCCGCCAAGCTCGGCGGCGATCCGCTTCCCGAGAACAACGCCTCGCTGGCTGCTGCCGTCGCCCGCGCCCGCATGGTCTCCATGCCGAACGCGAAGATCAAGGCCGCCATCGACAAGGCCTTCGGCGCCGGCGCCGACGCCGCCGTCTACTCCGAGATCACCTACGAGGGCTACGGCCCCGCGGGCATCGCGGTCTACGTCGACTGCCTGACCGACAACAAGAACCGCACCGCCGCCGACGTCCGCTCCGCCTTCACCCACGCGGGCGGCTCGCTGGGTACCGCCGGCTCCGTCGCCTTCCAGTTCGAGCGCAAGGGCTCCATCGCCGTGGACAAGATCATCAAGTCCGAGGAGAAGAAGGTCGCCGACCGCGAGAACGCCGTTGACGAGGACGAGTTCATGATGGCCGTCGCCGAGGCTGGCGGCGAGGACTACGAGGACGCCGGCGAGGAGTGGATCGTCTGGACTGCCTACGACAAGATGCAGGACGTCCAGAAGGGTCTCGAGGCCCAGGGCATCGAGGTCAAGGGCTCCGAGCTCACCATGGTCCCGACCACCCCGACCGACGTGACCGTCGCCGACGCAAAGAAGGTCCAGCGCCTCGTCGACCGTCTTGACGAGCTGGAGGACGTCCAGAACGTCTACCACACCATGAACGTCACCGACGAGATCGCCGAGGCCCTGGCCGAGGACGAGTAGCGTCAACGGCACAGCCGATTCGTTCGTGCGCGGCGCCCGGGGTTTCCCGGGCGCCGTTTTTTGTTGCCGAGATTTTTTTGTGCGCGACGCGCCTTCGCGCGCCCTTCTTTGCGTCTAAGTGCGCCTCCTACTCGACCGTCCCGTAGACGCCGCCCCAGCCGTGGCCGGAGAGAATCGAGTTCATCTGGTCGCACAGCTGCGTGCGCGTGAAGTTGCGGGTGGGAAGAAGGTCGATCACCTCGGCGAGGTCGTCGCAGAAGTCGAAGGCGTCCGAGCACGTGAGCACGTCGATCTTGCTCACGGTGGCGCGGCTCGAGATGCCCGGGCGGAACAGGGCGTCCACCAGGCGCTGAAGCTCGCCGTAGTCTTCGGAGCGGATCTCGAACATGTCCATGTGCAAACCTTTCTGCCAACGACGCGCGCACCCGCGCCGCGCTAATACTATACTCAGCGCGGCCACCGACGAAGGAGGACTTCCATGCCCAACATGTACGAGGCAATGACCGATTCCGAGCTCGACGCGGCGATCGCCGATCTCGAGGCCCAGGCGGACGAGGTGCGCTCGCTCGGCCTTAAGCTCGATATGGCGCGCGGCAAGCCGAGCCCCGAGCAGACCGCGCTGTCCCGCCCGATGCTCGACCTTCTTACCTCCGAGACCGACCTCACCGACGAGGGCGTCGCGGTCGACAACTACGGCCTGCCCGACGGCATCCCCTCCGCTCGCAAGCTCGCCGCCCAGATCCTCGGCGTCGACGCCGCCAACGTGATCGTCAGCGGCTCCTCCAGCCTGAACCTCATGCACGACACCGTGTGCCGCGCCTTCACCCACGGCATCGCCGGCCAGAAGCCCTGGTCGCAGCAGGGCGAGGTCAAGTTCCTCTGCCCTGCGCCCGGCTATGACCGCCACTTCACCGTCACGGCGAGCTACGGCATCAAGAACATTCCGGTGCCCATGCTCGAAGACGGTCCCGACATGGACGTCGTGCGCGAGTACGTGGAGAACGACCCGCAGGTCAAGGGCATCTGGTGCGTTCCCATGTACGCCAACCCCACGGGCGTCACCTACTCTGACGACACCGTGCGCGCCTTCGCCGCCTTGAAGCCCGCCGCACCCGACTTCCGCATCTTCTGGGACAACGCCTACTGCGTCCACACCTTCGAGGGCGAGGGTGACCACCTGCTCAACATCTTCGACGCCCTGCGCGAGGCCGGCGCGAAGAACCTCGTCTACGAGTTCGGCTCCACCGCCAAGGTGACCTTCCCGAGCTCCGGCATCGCCTTCATGACTGCCGACCCCGACGACATGGCCCAGATCCGTAAGGCCTTCTCGACGATGCGCGTCAGCCCCGAGAAGATCGGCCAGCTCGCCCACGTCAAGTTCCTCAAGGATCTCGACGGCGTCCGCGCCCACATGAAGAAGCACGCGGCCATCGTCGGCCCGCGCTTCGAGCTCGTGCAGCAGAAGCTTGCCGATGGCCTGGCCGGCACGGGCGTCGCCACCTGGACGAACCCCAAGGGCGGCTACTTCGTGAGCTTTGACGGCCCGGAGGGCTCCGCCAAGGCCATCGTGGCCCTCATGGCAGACCTCGGCGTCAAGCTCACCGGCGCCGGCGCGACCTGGCCCTACGGCGAGGACCCCAAGGACACGAACATTCGCATCGCTCCGACCTATCCCTCGCTCGAAGAGCTCGGCCAGGCGCTCGACATCTTCGTCGTCGCCGTCAAGCTCGTGAGCGCTCGCCTCGCCAAGGCCGCCCGCTAACCCTGGGACAAAAGGGACGGGGGATTTTGTCCCAAAATGAGGAGTGTCTCCACAAATTGGGACAAAATCCCCCGTCCCTTTTGTCCCAACTCGGGTTTTTTGAGGCTGCGAGAGCCCTTCCCGCCACGGGAGGGGCTCTCGTGCCATACTCTATAGGCTTATGGGCATACTGCCCAAGGACATTCGCAACGAGAAAGGGCGCCATCGCATGGCGAAGAAGAGCACCAACAAGAGCGACAACATCGGCATCGGCGGGAAGATCCTCATCGTCTTCTTCGCCATCCTCATGGCCGCCTCGCTCATGCTCCCGTCGTTTGCGGCTATCTTCTCGTCGAGCCAGAGCAACTCCTCCACCTCCGAGCAGCAGACCACGAGCGTCACCGACGTCGCGAGCGCTGACGCCAAGTACACCGACGTCGTGGCCTCCCTCGAGGAGAAGTACTCCTCCGACCCCACGGATCTCGCCACCCTGCTCAACCTCGGCAAGGACTACATGACCTGGGGCGTCTACGTGCGCTACTTCGGCTCCACGGACGCCGACACGAGCCACGCCAACGAGCTTCTGGACAAGGCCGTCAAGTACTACGACGAGTACCTCGCCATCAAGGACTCCAACGCCGTCCGTTGCGACAAGGCCATGTGCGCCTTCTACCAGGAGGACGGGACCTCCGCCTTAAACCAGCTCGAGGAGCTCACCGCCTCCGCCCCCGACTACGGCCCCGCCTGGGCAAACCTCGGGCTTCTTTACGAGGCCTCGGGCAACACCGATTCCGCCAAGGAGGCGTACGCCAAGGCGCAGGAGACCGACCCCGACGACGAGTACGGCGCCAAGTCCTACGCGACCCAGCGTCTCTCCGCCATCGAGTCCGCCGAGAGCGGCGACTCCTCCGACGACTCCGCCTCGTCGGATTCCACGTCAACCACCGGCTCGTCCGCGACGGGGGCTCAGGGGCTTTCCGACACCCTGGGCCGCCTCTCGGGCACGGGCCCCTAGGCCCCTCTTAAGGAGGAAGAAATGAGCCTTTCCATCAACACCAGCGAAGACGCCGCCCGCGTTCTCGTCGAGGGCGAGGTCGACGTCTCGAACGCCGACGAGCTGCGCGACGCCGTCGACTCCGCGCTCGCGCACGATGCGCCCGAGGTCACCGTCGACCTCTCGCAGGTGCCCTACATCGACTCGACCGGCATCGGCGTCCTCGTGGGCGCCGCCCATCGCGCGGCGGACGCCGGCAAGAAGCTCGTCGTGGCGAGCCCCCAGAAGAACGTGGCCCGCGTGCTGGGCCTGCTCGGCGTTGCCGACGACCTCAACATCAGGCAGTAAACGAAGGGAACCCCACCAGTGTTTGGCATCGGAGAAACAGAGCTCGTACTCATCCTGCTCTTTGCGTTCATGATCTTCGGCCCCGACAAGCTGCCCGGCATGGGCAAGACCCTGGGCCGCGCCCTGCGCCAGTTCCGCAACGCGCAGGAGGGCTTCACGCAGGTCGTCCAGACCGAGATCGTCGACCCCGCCACCGAGGCGATGAGCGACAACCCCAAGAAGCCCAACCG
>ERZ1026880.1004-NODE-1004-length-12893-cov-46.459729_pt1 | contig 12893 bp, 10 predicted proteins | sample MGYA00380170_ERZ1026880 | MGnify/ENA primary metagenome ERZ1026880 (study PRJEB33269, sample SAMEA4719806) | human gut metagenome | biome: human-associated habitat; feature: organic feature; material: feces | place: Cameroon | collected 2013-10 ...
CAATAAAGTTTGTGGCTGTACATCATCCTGAATCAATTTTCCATTCACTTTAATTTTAACCAACATAAGACTCTACCTTTCTCAATAACTTCTGTGTTAATCCCTCAACAAGTTTTTCTCTATATTCCTTGCTTCCGCGCATATTGTCTGCACAATATACATCGAAATCAATATGATCTAAATCACAATTATAAACTTTCGCAATGGCTGGTCTTGCACCAAAACAGAATCGGTAGTGATCTGCATACTTTGTACAAGATGCATTTAAAACACTTAAATCCGTAGCACTCCTTCTTACAGAAACAAAGGCACTCGGCAAATTTGTCTTCTTCACATAAATATATTCCACAATATCCTTTTCATATGGAAGACGCACAAATTCTTCAAGTGAAATACGCCCATGTTTATGTGTTTGTACATCACACTCTAAACATAATAAGCTACAGATGACATCACTAAAACTAAAACGCGAATATATACTTCCTCCAACTGTTGCTAAGTTTCTTAATTGTACACCTACAATATCTTTTACAGCATCTCTAAACACATAACAAGTTGCCTCATTGAAAGCTTGATGCGTTTCTAATTGACGCAAAGTCACCATAGCACCAATTTTGAATTCTACATCATCCTCTTCAATTTGATCCAAACCTAATTTGCTTAAATCAATAGCGGTCGGAATCTGAATATCTTCCATCTTCAACCAAATCATACCGCCTAGAATCATATTCTTTTTATTTTTCGTTAGTAGCGCATACGCCTCATCTAAAGATTCTGGCGATGCATAATTCATTATTCTTAACATAATGGATACGCTCTCTTTCTTTACTAAAATTTTAACACAAAAAGAAAGTGTTAAACACAATGTTTAACACCGATTTGTTAGTCTTTTTTACCAGGCAAAATTAAATTTAATACGGTTGCGATCACAAACGTCATAATAATTCCGTTTTGTGCAAAAATATTTCCAACCCAACTTGGTAATTGTGCTAGAACTGTAGGTACTTGTCCAATACCAATTCCAAGACCGATTGCCAAGGCAATAATCAAAGTGTTTCTTTCATTGAATTCAACACGCATCAATGATTGAATACCACTTACCAAAATACTCGCAAACATAATAACGGCAGCTCCACCAAGTACAGATTGAGGCATAACTGCAAATAAAGCACTTAATTTTGGGCAGAAACCGCAAAGAATCAAGAAGATAGCTCCTGTCATAATTGTAAAACGGTTAACAACTTTAGTCACTGAAACCAAACCAACATTTTGAGAGAATGAAGTATTTGGTAAAACGCCAAACAATGAGGCTACAACAGAACCTAAACCATCTGCCAATACGCCACCTTGTAATTCTTCAGAAGTTGCTTCACGATCTAAACCACCATTTGTGATACCAGAAACATCTCCAACTGTTTCAACCGTTGTTGCGATAAACATAATTCCCATCGCAATAATTACTTCCAAATTAAATTCCATCTTCACTGGCATAAAAGTTGGAAGTGCAATCCAAGAAGCGGTTTGAACTTGCGTAAAATCAACCATTCCTAACACAATAGCCAAGATATATCCAGCAATAATACCGATCAAAATCGAAGCATTATTCACAAAACCTTTAATTTGTTTGGCGATAATAATTACCAAAATAACAAATGTACCAACCAATAAATGTTTAGGATCTCCAAAATCAGCAGCACCACTACCGCCACCAAAATAATTGATACCAACAGGAAGTAATGATAAACCAATTGAAATGATAACTAAGCTTGTAACAACAGGTGGGAATAATTTTCTTAATGGTTTAATAAAGAAACCTAAAACCATCTCAAATAAACCACCAATTAAACTTGCTCCCATCAATGCACCATAACCATATAGAGCACCCATGGCTTTAGCAGTTCCAATAAATCCAGAACTAGTACCCATAACGATTGGAAGCTTCGCACCAATTTTCCATACTGGATACAACTGAACTAAAGTAACAGCTCCCGCAATAAACATCGCATTTTGAATCAATGCAGATTTTAAATCCGGTGATAATCCAAGCATTCCTGCAATAATCAATAATGGACTGATATTTCCAAGAAACATCGCCAATACGTGTTGAATTCCTAAAGGCAATGCCTCTTTTAAAGGTACAACACCATCAAGTTCATATATAGAACCTTTTTTCACATCTTCTTTTCTCATTCTTTTCCTCCGAAAATAAAAAAGTCTCGTACAAAAACGAGAATCAACGCGACACAATAAAAATAGTAGGTTGATTCATAGTCCCTGAATTTACGGTTTAGGGGTAGAAACATCGACACCGTATTAGTCGATATATACGAAACACGTTAGGATTATATCATTAATCAAACAAAAAAAATAGGACAAATCGTCCTATTTCCATAATTTTTCAGGATATACACCATTTTCAATTAATTGTTTAAAGGCATTTTGTACATATTCCTTATCTTCAGCATATGTTACACCAAACCATTTATCATGCGTTTCAAGTACCTTCACATTGATACGATCTTCTCTCAATAATTCAGCCACAATATTTGGAAGCAAATACTCCTTCTTCATCGGATTATCTGAAATATTTGATAAGAACGTACTAAAATCCTTTTCTAAATAGTCTAAGAAATCTGGATAACCAGCCCACATATTCATAGAAACATTACTTTCTGGTTTTGCCCAAGCCTCTACTTCCGGATTATCACATACGATTTTATCCCCTTCAGCCTTGATTCCAGTTGTTTCATAAACTTCTTTTAATAAATTATTATCATCCACTTTACATACACCACGAGTTACAGTTCCATTCTCACTTAATGTATTCTTTAAAATGAATCCGGCCATACCCATGTCAAATTCTTTTCCCATTTTTTCATGGTTAATCAAGAAGTCATGTAATTTCACAAATGCTTCTTTTCCATAATAATCATCCGCATTGATAATCACATATGGTGTATCTACAACACTTTTCGCACATAGTACAGCCTGGCCTGTTCCCCAAGGTTTTGTACGACCTTCAGGACAAGTAAATCCTTCTGGTAAATCATTGATATCTTGGAATACATATTCTACATCCATATAATTTTGGATACGATTTCCAATCACTTCTTTAAATTCCTCTTCAATATCCTTACGAATAATAAACACGACTTTATCGAAGCCAGCTTCTTTGGCATCATAGATTGAGTAATCCATAATGATTTCTCCATTTGGACCCATTTTAGCTAACTGTTTGATTCCACCACCAAAACGAGAACCAATTCCAGCTGCCATAATAATTAATGTTGTTTTCATATTATCAAAAATTCTCCTTGTCAATCCGTATATCCATTATACTAAAATGTATACACCTTCACAAGTTGACTATAGTTTAGATACGAAACAAACACCAAATGCATTTGGTCCAATATGAACTCCAATTGTTGAACCAATACGAACACGATTCACATCTAAATCCAGTTTTGATTCTAATTTTTCAACATTCTCTAAACCATATGAATACAATGTATAAACTGGATACAATGTATCAACAATATCTGACTGCATCTTTTCACATACAACACTCGTTGCCTTATTTACACCACGTGTCTTACCGGCAACCACAACTTCTCCATGGTCTACACAAATAATTGGTTTAATACTTGCTAAAGTTCCAATAGCTGCTGCAGTCTTAGAAATTCTTCCACCCTTAGCCAAATATTCCAATGTATCCAAACCAGCATAAATATGAACTCGTTCTTTTAATTCTTCTAAACCAGATACAATATCTTCTACACATCTATTTTCACCAATCCAGTTTATTGCCACTTCACATAGTAAACGAATTCCAGCAGCTGCTGTTAATGTATCTACAATATAGATATTCTCATAATCCACCATATCTTTTGCCAGACAAGCACTCTGATATGTTCCACTTAGCTTACTCGATAAAGATAAACAAATCAATGTTTCTTGTTTCTTCTTCACTTCTTCAAAGATATCTAAAAATTCTTGTGGTGAGGGCTGTGATGTTTTAAAGAATTCTTTTGAATTCATCATCTTCTCATAAAACGTTTCCGTATCAATATCAACACCATCCAAATAATTCTTTCCTTCAATCTGAATTTGTAATGGCACAAAATATAAATTTTTATTTCTAATCTCTTCTTGCGTATAATCACTTGCTGAATCTACTAATAATCGAATCATATTTTTCTCCTTAGTTAACTTAATTAACTGTTCACATTATATACTATTAAAACTTTCTGTCAAATATTTTAAAAAAATACTTGCATTAATTAAAATCATGTAGTAATATAAGTGAGCACTTGTCAAGAAAGACGAGTTTCATATACATGGCGCGTTGGAGAAACGGTTAACTCACATGCCTTTCACGCATGCATTCACGGGTTCGAATCCCGTACGCGTCACCATTATTCAAGCAAAGTCCGAAAGGACTTCTTTTTTTTAACATACCATCCTCTAGCAGATGTTTCATTTTTACATTATTTAATATATGTCATGTATAATATATAAAAAGGAGATAATATATGACCATACGATTACCTGAATTTTTATGTGAAATTGATAATGTCACGCAGAAATTAACAACTGAAGAACTTTTAAATTTAGTTCATCAAATTGCTATAACTCTTCCCGAGGACGAAAGAGATTCATTTTTAGAACTTTTATATTCTTGCACCAACAAAATATTAAATGAAAATGCAAATGATATACTTTTTGAATTGCCTGCAACATTAAAGCGTATAGAAGAAATCTATAAAGGGCATAAATATTTAACTATTTCCTTTGATGAAGAGTGGGATGATTGGTACGACGATTACGAAGATCAATTTATTTATCATGATGAATCCCTGCTTTTAGATGATATTGAAAAAGCGACAAACCTAATTCATCAATGTATCAATCAAGAATTCTACGATCCCCGTATTCTAAAATTAACACAAGCTTTATCCCGTTTGGTCGTTTTCGCTATAGAAGATGATGAGTACACGCATGACAAAAGCGCGATATCTTTAGAAGAATTATATTCAAAAAATCTTTTAACTTTTGACTTTTTCCAATGGATTTATGAATCTATGCATCTTATATATAAGACAGTCAGTAAGACAAATCGTCCAAATGAAATATATAATTTTCTTCTAAATTTCAAACATACCTCCATCAAATTAGAAAAATTCATGCAAATAGGAAATCACGATTTACGTGATTTTGATCTATTTTTAAATCAATGGATAGAGTTATTAATTCACCAAGAAAGCTATCAGGCGAATCACTTAATAAAAGATGCTATTCCATTGTTAAAGGACCCTAATGATTTACTTGTTTTCGCAAAAGAAAATGCAAACACACACCCATATCTTTACTTATTTTTTTTTGAAAATTACGCAAATCAATATACTCTTGATCAACTATTATCTACTAGTTTAGAAGCTATGCAAAGCATAGAAAATCAATGTGCTGAAAGAAATAAAATTGCTCTCTATTGCGCTTCTTATGCCAATCAAATGCATGATTTCAAAACTGTTGACAAAGCCTATTTTGAAGCCTTTATTTCTGATAAAAATGTTACCAACTATATGCGATTGCGATTTGAATCTCACGATTATCAAAAATATAAAGATTCCGTTAAACAAGCTATCCAATCTAAAGACAAAAGTAAGCCTTTTTCTTTAGATTCTAATTCATACATGGATTCTACAACTAAAGATTTTCAAAATTTAATACTATTTTTTGAAACAGATTTTTCAAAAAAATCTATCAACATGTTACAAGAAATTCCACTCTCATTTATGCTATTAACATTGAACAATAACGATATATCTCCATATCCAAAAGGACTAGAATATGCATTGTACTGTGCCTATCAAGTATGTGATTTTAATGCAAACAACTATTATTTTGGAACTTCTTCAGCTTCTCAATTAAATTCATATGAATTATTCATAAAGCTATTTACACGATGGAAACAGACCCTACAATTATCAAAAAGTGAAGAAAGCCTATGGCTTCAATATCTTGATAGCAAAATCCAATCAGAAACCGAATCTGCTTTAAACAGTCATCATAGAAGTCATTATTATAGTTGTGCAGCTCTAATCAGTGCATATGGTGAAATATTAGAATCAAGAAACCAAAAAGGAAGTCATCAGCAACTCATTGATTCTTATAAGAAAAAATATCCTAGATTTATAGCTTTTCATAATGAATTAAATAAATTTATACACTAATTGAATAGAACATCCTCTTCTAAAATGTTATAATTTTAACCATCTTAGGAAGGATGTTTTTATTATGCACAATAAACGTAGTACGTTTTCTGGCAAATTAGGATTCGTCTTGTCTGCTGCTGGAGCCAGTGTTGGCCTTGGTAATATATGGCGATTTCCTTATTTAGCTGCAAAATACGGAGGAGGAATCTTCCTACTTATTTACATTATTCTTGCCTTAACTTTTGGTTATACGATGATCATAGCTGAAACAACATTAGGTAGAATGACAAAGAAAAGTCCTGTTGGAGCTTTCCATACTTTCGCAAAGACAAAGTTTGCGTCATTTTCTGGATGGATCAATGCCATTATCCCCATCTTGATCGTACCGTATTACTCTGTCATTGGAGGATGGGTCATCAAGTATTTATTTGAGTATTTAAAAGGTGATGCAAAATTACTTGCCACAGATACATATTTTTCAAGCTTCATCTCAAACGGAGTTTCTACAGAAATATGTTTTATACTTTTCACCTTCTTTACTCTTGCCATTATTTATGCCGGGGTTCAAAACGGAATTGAAAGAGTATCCAAATTTATGATGCCAGTACTTGTCGTATTATCTATAATCATTGCAGGATATTCAATTAGTCGACCTGGCGCATTTGAAGGTGTTAAATATTTCTTGATTCCTAACTTCGATAACTTTTCATGGATGACCGTAGTGAGTGCTATGGGACAAATGTTCTATTCTCTATCCATTGCGATGGGTATCTTGATCACATTTGGTTCTTATATGAAAAAAGATGTTTCTATTGAAGGCTCTACAGAAAACGTAGAAATTTTCGATACAGCCATTGCGATTATGGCAGGACTTATGATTATTCCTGCTGTATTCTCTTTTTCAGGTGGAGATATGGAAACGTTAAAAGCTGGACCATCCTTGATGTTCATTACGATTCCTAAAGTATTCGCAAGCATGGGATTTGGTACAGGCATCGGCATTATCTTCTTCTTACTAGTGCTATTTGCGGCTATCACTAGCTCTATTGCACTAACAGAAAGTGCTGTATCTACATTCCAAGATGAACTACATTGGTCTAGAAAAAAATCTACAATCATCTTAAGTATTATTATGATTGGACTAGGAACACTTTCATGTTTAGGATATGGCCCATTATCTAACGTAACAATCATCGGCATGCAATTTTTAGATTTCTTTGATTTCTTGACAAACTCTGTCATGATGCCAATTGCTGCCATTGCGATTTGTATCTTCGTTTCTAGAGTTGTTGGATTAGAAAAGATCGAAGAAGAAATCACGCAAGATGGAAATCCGTTCAAGCGTAAGAAAATATTCAATTTCATGATTCAATACTTATGTCCAATCTTCGCATTCATTATTTTATTAAGCTCGATTGCGAACGCATTTGGATTCATAGCCATGTAAGCTTAGCTGCCGCTAAGCTTTTTTTGTGCACAATTTTAATGTAAACTAATTGTAGGAGGTAGCTTATGAACATTACAGTATATTTAGGATCAACCTACGGAAACGATCCAGACTTTAAAACAAAAATAATAGAATTAGGTACATGGATTGCCAAAAACGGACACACTCTAGTATTTGGAGGATCTAAAACTGGATTAATGGGAGAACTTGCCAATAGCGTATTGAATGCAGGTGGAAAAGTAATCGGTGTAGAAGCACAAATGTTTGTGGATGAAGGTGTACACATGGATAATCTTACCAAGTTATACATTGAAAAAGATATTACCGATCGAAGAACACGCATGATTGAACTTGGCGATGCCTTCATTGCCTTTCCTGGTGCAACGGGAACATTAGAAGAAATCAGTGAGATCTTATCAAAAATTTCATTATTTCAGCTTGAGTGTCCATGCATCTTTTATAATGTGAATGGATATTATGATCATTTAAAAGCATTCTTACAACACATGATTGATTGTGAATTATCCACACCGAAGCAGCAACAAAACATCTATTTTTTAGATTCAATCGATGAAATCGCAAAAGTATTAAAGGACGAGTAAAAAATAGCTCGTCCTTCTTTGTTAGGATAATTGTTTTAAAATCCACTCTTTATCATTCGTTGTCTTCATTTTATTAAGTATCTCTTCATCTTCAAGAGCCAAACATATTTTAGATAATACTTCCATATGTTCTCCACCCTTACCTGCAATACCAATCACAAGTTGTGCTTTTTCATCCCCAAACTGAACTCCATCTGGATATTGAAGTAATACGATACCTGTTTTATGAATCACATCATCACCATGTGTTGTACCATGAGGAATTGCTAGTCCCATGCCAATATAAGTGGTTACTAATTCTTCACGTTCTAACATAGCCGGTATATAAGCTCCATCCACATAGCCTAGTTTTCTTAATAATTTACCAGCTTCTGTAATAGCTTCTTCTTTTGACACAGAAGGAAGATTCAATTTAATTCCATCTAATTGGATCACATCTTCTTGAACAGGTTTCGATTCTTCAACCTCTTCCTTAACAGATTCTGTCATAATCGAATCACCCGTAGATAATTGGAAGAATAAATTATCTAAGGCTGGATCTGCCAAGAAGTTTGAAATTGTCACTACTTTCGCAAAAGGTGCCGATTTTTTAGCACGTTCCACCAAAGTTTCCTGCACTACTGCAATATCACAATCGACTGGAATATTATCCACAGAAGTATTAATAACGGTTAAGTCTGGGCGCACACCTTTCAAACGATTTCTAAATTTAGTAGCTCCCATCGCACTAGATCCCATACCTGCATCACACGCAAATACAATTTTACGAACCAAAGAAACATCTAATAAAGCTTCACTTCTTCCTTTACTTTCTGCTTTCATTGACTGCATTTTCTTATTTGCTTCATCCAAGTTCTTTTCCCCAGCAAGTTTTACAATCGGACTAGCCACCAAGAACGAAACACCAGCCGCAATCAAAACACCTAAAGCTGTCATGAATACAGATCCTTTTTCTGCCATAGATAAGAAGGCAATAATAGAACCAGGGCTTGATGGTCCTTTTAACCCAATATTGAAAATAGAATAAAAGGCAATCGCACAAATATTTCCTAAAATTGGAGCAACGATTACAACTGGATTCATCAAAATATATGGAAAATAAATTTCATGAATTCCACCCAAGAAATGGATAATGATAGCTCCAGGTGCAGAATCTTTAGTTGCTTTGTCTTTCGCAAACAACCAATAAGCTAGTAGTACACCTAAACCAGGACCTGGATTTGCCTCTAGCATGTACATAATAGATTTTCCTGTTTGAGCAGCTTGTTCAGCTCCGATTGGTGTAAAAATGCCGTGATTGATCGCGTTGTTTAAGAATAAAACCTTAGCCGGTTCAATAAAGATTGCTACTAAAGGAATCAAGCCCTTATTTACAAGTACATCGACTCCAGCTGTTAATACAGTTAAAATACCTGTCATAAAAGGACCAATAATATAGTATCCTAATATCGCAATCAACATACCTAAAATACCAACAGAGAAATTGTTGATCAACATTTCAAATCCAGCAGGCATGTGTCCATCCATCATTTGATCAAACTTCTTGATTACCCAACCAGAGAATGGTCCCATAACCATAGCTGCCATCAACATTGGCTGACCCTGTGTTCCACCAACACCGGCAATACACCCAATAATCGCAATGGATCCCATCACAAGTCCACGATCACCGCCAACCATTCTTCCTCCAGTTGCTGCAATTAATACCGGCAACAAGTAAGTCAACATATAAGGTTGAATCGATGCCAATTGTTCATTTGGCAACCATCCATCCGCAATAAATAAAGCTGTTATAAATCCCCACGCAATGAAAGCACCAATATTAGGCATTACCATCGCGGATAAGCTTTTACCTAGCTTTTGAAGAGTTGTTTTCATAATTGTCCTTTCATAGGACTTTCTTAATATACAGATAGTCCTCGTTCTTCACATTCTTGTTTAAAACTATCTGAAAGTAACGAATCACTGATCAATACATCTACCTGATCTAAACCGCAAATTGTATACGTACCCTTTCTTTCCACTTTACTAGAATCCATTAACACAATCACTTTTTTAGATCTTTCGATTGCCTTACGTTTTAACTCACAATCCTCTAAAGATTCACACGTAAACCCAGTATCTTTCGCATAGCGAGTTACACCAATAAACGCAACATCAAAGTTGACCTTCTCTAAACAGCGAAGTCCATCCATTCCATTTACACTGAAACTACGCATATTTAAATTTCCACCTGTCACAAATACTTTAGATTTAGAAAGTTTTGCCATCTCTATAGCACACGTTAAGCCACTTGTATAAAAAATATTATTTTGATTATTTAAAACATGTGCCAACATTGTAGTCGTACTGCCTGAATCCACAAAAATTGTCTTAGCTGGTTCTACAAATGATAATGCCTTTTGCGCTATCTCTTTCTTTTCGTTTACATTCCGTCCGTAACGAAGTTTTAATACATCATCATTTCCAGAAACCACATCCATAGATTTGGCTCCCCCATGAATTCGAACAATTCTTTTAGCTTGATCTAAATATTTTAAATCCGTACGCAATGTCATTTCAGACACAGAAGGAAATTTTTCTTTTAATTGTGTAAAAGTTACCGTTTGGTTTTCATTCACAAACTCTACAATTTCGTTTCTTCTTTGATCCATTACTTCCATACAATACCTCCTGTATTTACTGTATTTAGTATACACAAGATTCTCGGTTTAATAAAATCTATTCTTGTTCAAAATGAGCCAATAAATATTCTTCGGCTTCAGGACACCACAATCCCTTATGCGCATCTACAATATCTGCCAACGCAGTATATCGATCATCTTTTTCTCCCATTTTTCTTAAATCTGTCAATGCAACCAATGGCATATTTAAATGTGTATAAATTAGTTTCTTACCACCTGGAATTTTAGGTAGATTTAATGTTGTTTCAGCTGCTGCATTCAAACCACCAATATGCGTAACCATAACAGCTGGATCAATACGATTTTCTGCTGTTAAGCGTAAAGATTCAATCATATCATCTGTATTTCCACCTGTAGTTCCCATTACATGTGTCGAATTATAGTGAACATCGTAGAAATTCATTCTTGCACTAAACTGTTTGTCCGTAGGTCCCGCAAAGAAATTTAAACATCCATCACGACCTAATACAGCGCTTGACAATTCCACAACCGCTTCAACCGGTGCATAACAGAATACATCATCAAAACCAGTTCCACCTGTAATTTCTTTTAAGCCGGCTGCAGGATCTTCCATCTTTCCTGTATTCACGAAATGCAATTCAATTCCATCAGCTGCCGCTTCTTCAACCGGGAATAAGTGAGCTGCTCGATCTAATCTTTCTTGATTTACGTCCGCAACCACTACCATTTTAGGGCGAATATCTCTATGCAACGCATATGTTAATGCGCCAAGTCCCATAGGGCCTGCTCCTGCAAGAATCGCAAGTTTTCCATCTTTCTTAATTCCCATTTCATGTTTATACACACCCATATGTGTATGATAAGCTGCATTAAACGCTCCAATCGAACATGACATTGGTTCAGCTAAACTAGCTTCATAATACGCTTTACCTTTATATTCAAGTAAGCATCCTAGCTCCATTACTTCAGCTGGAATAATGCAGTAAGTTGTATCTCCACCAAAAAATTCATAAGAATAACCAGGTGACCACATTGTTCCTTTATAGTTTAATGCTGGTTGTAAAGTAAACTTCATTCCCGGTTTAAATTTGTCTTGATGCTTAGCACCAACCTTAACAATATCACCCGCCATTTCATGTCCCATAATAGCTGGATGATCCGCAACATCTTCATGAACACGTTTATGATTCACTCCTAAGATGGCACATTTGTAAGTTGACATACAGACACTGTCTGAGACAACCTTTACTAAAATCTCATCTTCCTTAATTTCTGGTAATTCAAATTCGTCTAATCTTAAATCATTAGCTCCATGTAATCGCACTGCCTTTGCTTTCATTTCAAAAGTCTCCTCTCTCTGTAAATTGTTGTTTCAAAAGCTACATCTACATAATAAACCATTTATTTCAATTGTCAACTGTTATTTCAAAAATATTCGACTTGCGAAACAACAATAAAAGTAGTATCCTATTATTAGATAAAGAAAAGGAGATCATCATGATTTATACAATTACTTTTAACCCCTCTTTAGACTATGTTATTCAAGTCGATCATTTTAAGCCTGGTATCATTAATAAAACAAAATTTGAAGAAATCCTTCCCGGAGGAAAAGGCATCAATGTTTCGATTGTCTTATCCAATCTTGGACATGAAAGTACAGCTTTAGGTTTTATGGCTGGTTTTACAGGAAAAGAAATTGAACATCGCTTAGAAAGCTATGGAGCTAAGACAAATTTCATTCATGTAAAAAAAGGATTATCTAGAATCAATGTAAAAATGAAATCCGATGAAGAAACCGAAATCAATGGTATGGGACCTGACATTCAGCCAGAAGACATTCAAGAATTATTCAATCAATTAGATCAACTCACAGAAAAAGATATCTTAGTTATATCAGGAAGCATTCCAAGTACACTACCTGATACAATGTATGAACCTGTCTCTTATACACATCTCCGAGCCCACGAGACCGTACTAGATCTCG
>ERZ1026880.1013-NODE-1013-length-12786-cov-73.662006_pt1 | contig 12786 bp, 7 predicted proteins | sample MGYA00380170_ERZ1026880 | MGnify/ENA primary metagenome ERZ1026880 (study PRJEB33269, sample SAMEA4719806) | human gut metagenome | biome: human-associated habitat; feature: organic feature; material: feces | place: Cameroon | collected 2013-10 ...
CAGTTCTCCGAAATTTACGACGGCGAAACGCAGGACTTTACCGCCGCACCCGCCGAACTGCAGCCCGCCAGGCTGTTTGATTACGGCTTTGACACGATTATCGGGCAGGAAAACGAGCCTGTCCGCTGCCTGCAAAAGTTGCCCGCCGTCAAGGACTTTACGACGCCCAAGGGCGAAAAGGTTTACGACTTCGACCAAAACCTGACGGGTTGGGTCGAGGTAGAAATCTACGGCGAACCGGGTCAGCAGCTGACGCTGCGCCACGCGGAATCCCTTGACGAAAACGGCAACTTCTACACCGAAAACCTCAGCTGGGCAAAAGCGACGGACACCTACATTTTAAGCGGCGGCAAGCAGATTTTGCACCCGCATTTTACATGGCACGGTTTCCGTTACCTCTGTGTGGAGGGGCTGCAATACGGGCAGAACGTGCAGTTTACGGCGTGCCATCTCTCCACCGATTTGCAGCAAACAGGCAGTTTTACCTGCTCCGACAAGCGGGTGAACCGCCTGCAGCAGAACATCCAGTGGAGCCAGCGGGATAACTTTTTGGATATTCCCACCGACTGCCCGCAGCGCAGCGAGCGTCTGGGCTGGACGGGCGATGTGACCGCCTTTTGCCCCACGGCGGCGTTCAATGAGAACATTATGCCCTTTATGACCAAGTGGCTGCGCGATCTTGCCAGCGAGCTGGGCCCCGATGTCAGTATGCCGCAGGTCGTGCCGAACATCTTGGGCAACCAGCAGGACGGTGCGGCGTTCTGGGGCGATGTGGTGACGGTGCTGCCGTGGACGCTCTACCGTGCTTACGGAGATAAGCGCATTCTGCAGCACAGCTACGACAGTATGAAACATTGGGTCGAGTTTGTCGAGAGTCAGTGCGGCGAAAACGGACTGTGGCAGACCGGCTTCCAGTACGGCGACTGGCTGGGGCTGGACGCCGAGGCAAACGCCTTGGGTGACGAGCGCAAGGGCGCAACGGATGACTACTTTACCGCCAATGTCTGCTTTGCGTGGAGCCTGCAAATTCTGGCAGACACCGCCGCCGTGCTGCACTACGCCGAGGACGAGCACCGCTGGCGGCAGCGCCGCGACGCGCTGGTCAGGGCGTTCCGCGCCGAGTATGTGACCCCTACCGGGCGTCTTGTCAGCGAAACGCAGACCGCCCTGATTCTGGCGCTGCACTTCGATATGGTGCCGGACGAGTTCCGCCCGCGTCTTTTGGCTGCGCTGGAAAAGAACATCGGTGCGCACAAAACGCATCTGCTGACCGGGTTTATCGGCACACCGTTTGCCTGCCTGACCCTGTCCGAAAACGGCAAGCACGACCTTGCCGGAAGGCTGCTTTTGCAGGAGGACGACCCCAGTTGGCTGTATGAGGTCAAGATGGGTGCCACCACGATCTGGGAGCGCTGGAATTCCATCCGCCCGGACGGCAGCTTCAATCCCGCCAATATGAACAGCCTGAACCACTACGCCTATGGCTCCATCGGCAACTGGCTGTACACCAAGCTGTGCGGGCTGGAAATTCTGGAACCCGGCTACAAGAAATTTGCCCTGCGCCCGAAGTTTATCACGGGCATCACCCACGCCGCGCTGGAATACGAGAGCGTCTACGGCAAAATTGCCATTGCGTGGCGGTGCGAGGGCGGCAAAATCACGGTGGATGTGACCGTGCCCGCCAACACGACGGCGGTGCTGACCCTGCCCGAATCGGACGAAACGCTGACCCTTGGCAGCGGTAGCTATCACTATGAGTACGCGACCGAAACGAGCTTAGAAATCGACCGCTACACGATGGAAACACCGCTGCACGTTATCATGGAACACCCCGTGGCGCGAGCAATTTTCGCGCAGTACGCGCCGGAATTTCTTGAAAATCCCATGTTGGAGTATGTGAAGAATGAACCGGTCACAGCGCTGCTGGCCTACGGTGACAGCATTAAGCCGCTGTTTGAGCAGGTGCTGGCTGCGATGAACCAAGCCGATAAGGAGCAATCATAATGGATAAAAAAGTACAAGACATTTTGTCTAAGATGACGCTGGAAGATAAAATCAGCCTTTGCAACGGTGCGGATTTCTGGCACAGCAAGGCGATGGCGCAGTACGGCATCCCCGCCGTTACGATGAGCGACGGTCCCCACGGCGTGCGCTGCCAGAAAAACGGCTCCGACATGCTGGGCGTGAACGAGTCAGAGCCGGCGACCTGCTTTCCCACGGCCGTGACGAGCGGCGCGGCGTGGGATGCCGAACTGCTGAAAGCCGAGGGCAAAGCCATCGGCGAGGAGGGACTTTCCTACGGTGTGGACGTCGTGCTTGGCCCCGGCGTCAACATCAAGCGCAACCCGCTGTGCGGGCGCAATTTCGAGTATTTCTCCGAGGACCCCTACATTGCGGGCGCCATGGGCGCGGCATGGGTGCAGGGTGCGCAGGAGAGCGGTGCAGGCACAAGTCTCAAGCACTTTGCCGCCAACAATCAGGAGTACAAGCGCTTCAACGGCAACAGCCAGGTTGACGAACGCACGATGCGCGAGCTGTACCTGCCCGCGTTTGAAACGGTCGTCAAGACCGCACAGCCCGAAACCGTCATGTGCAGCTATCCGCGCATCAACAATGTACATGCCAGCGATAATACCTGGCTGCTGACCGAGGTTCTGCGCCGGGACTGGGGCTTTGACGGCATGGTCGTAACCGACTGGGGCGCACTGTGCAGCCGCGTGGCCGCCATGCACGCCGGGTGCGATTTGAGTATGCCGGGCGGCAGCACCTACATGGAGGACCGCGTGGCCGAAGCTGTGCGCAGCGGCGCACTGGCTGAAACCGATGTGGATGCCTGCGCTGCGCGGGTGATCGCCCTGGCGCTGAAAGGGGAAAACCGCCCCAAAGGCCGTGCCTTTGACAGGGACGCACACAACGCATTGGCACAGAAAATTGCCGAAAACGGCGCGGTACTGCTTAAAAATGAGGATGGTATCCTGCCGCTGGAGACAAAAGATATTGTGCTGATTGGTGAGATGGCGCACACGATGCGCTATCAGGGCGCTGGGTCGAGCCACATCAACCCCACCAAACTGACAAGCCTGTGCGACGCGCTGCCCGGTGTGCCGTTCACAGCGGGCTGTGATGCCAAGGGTGCTGTAACGGACGAATCCCTGAATGAAGCCGCCGACGCTGCGAAAAAGGCGAAAATCGCCGTTGTCTGCGCGGGCCTGCCGGAAATTTACGAGTCCGAGGGCTTTGACCGCGAGAATATGACGATGCCCGAGGGACATATCCGTTTGATCGAGACGGTTGCCGCCGCCAACCCCAACACTGTGGTGGTGCTGTTCTGTGGCAGCGCCGTGGAAACGCCGTGGCTGGATAAGGTCAAGGCTGTTTTGTACATGGGTCTGCCCGGTCAGGCGGGCGGCACGGCAGCGGCCAACCTGCTGACGGGTGCGGTCAACCCAGGCGGCAAGCTGACCGAAACCTGGCCGATGACCTATGCAGATGTACCCAGCCGCGATACCTTCGGCAAGAAAACCACCCACTACAAAGAGGGTCTGTACGTTGGCTACCGCTATTACGACAAGGCAGGCGTGGCCGTGCGGTTCCCGTTTGGCTACGGCCTGAGCTACACGCAGTTTGCTTACTCCGATTTGCAGGTCGAGGGCCGCACCGTGACGGCGATGGTCACGAACACGGGCAGCGTACCCGGCGCGGAGGTCGTGCAGTTGTACGTTGCTCCGCCGCAGAACGGCCCCTACCGCCCCGCCAAGGAATTAAAGGGCTTTGCCAAGGTCAGTCTGCAGCCCGGCGAGAGCAAGACGGTACACTTTGAACTGAACGACCGCAGCTTTGCCGTCTGGTGTGACGGCTGCTGGAAGGTGCCGATCGGCAGCTATGAGATCTGCGTTGGCGCGTCCGTGGCGGATATTCGTCTGCATGTTGCATTGGCCGTGGACGGCGTAAGCCTTGCTGCCCCCGACTGGCAGAAGGGGAGCTGGTACGAAACACTGCAGGGCCTGCCCACCGATGCCGAATTTGAAAAGCTCTACGGCGGCCCGCTGCAGAGCGACCCCGAGCCGAAAAAAGGTGCGTTCACGATGGAACACTCAACGATGGAACTGAAGGACCTGTCGCCCATTATGATGCAGATGTTCAAGGGCACCGAGGCAACGATTGCCAAGAGCTTTGGCGGCAAGGCTGATTACAGCGACCCGACGTTCAAGATGATGGTCATGTCCGGCGCGGACTGCCCGCTGCGCGCGGCGGTGCTGTCCAGCTGCGGCGCGTTCCCAGCCAATCTGGCCGAGGGGATGCTGGCAATGGCCAACGGCCACCCGGTACAGGGCGTGAAAAAGCTGGTGAAAAAGTAAGGCGGCACAAAGAAAGTGTGGTAATATGAAAAAAATCATTGCGGGAACAGCGGCGGCTTTATTGGCAGTCAATCTGGTCGGGTTGGTTTCTACCGGATGGAAAATTGGCTGGGGGCCTTTTGCAAAGCTGCATGATTACCGACAGGGGGCTTTGCCGGGAAACTCTGTGCCATATGATGTGGAAAATGCAGGTACAGTCGAAAATAGCCCCCTACAGGGCAAAACGGTTCTGTTCCTCGGCTCATCTGTAACCTACGGTGCGGCATCGCTGGGGGTGTCTTTTGCGGATTTTATTGCGGCACGCAATGACTGCACCATGATAAAGGAGGCTGTCAGCGGTACAACGCTGGTTGACGATAAGAACAATTCCTACGTCAGCCGCTTGAAAAACGTACAGGCTGACAAGGTCGATTTGTTCGTATGCCAGCTTTCCACAAACGATGCTTCGCAGAAAAAAGCGCTGGGGAAAATCGGCACAGCGCGGGATCTGAATGAATTTGACACTTCAACCGTGGCGGGCTCACTGGAATATATCGTCTGTTATGCGCAGCAAAAATGGAAATGCCCAGTTGTCATCTACACAAACCCACAATATGATAGCGAAGCCTACGCTTCTATGGTGGCGCTGCTGCCACTGTTGGAAGAAAAGTGGGGCGTTTCCGTCATTGACCTGTGGAACGATACGGAGTTTAATGCCATTACGGCAGAGCAGCGGGAACTTTATATGGACGATGCCATTCACCCCACGAAGGCAGGCTATCTGGAGTGGTGGACGCCGGTTATGGAACCTGTGCTGTATGATGCAGCAAAGAAGGGAACGGAGCAATGAAAGCGATACGCCTGAAAACCGAGTACCTAAAAAATCCACTAGGGATTGACTTTACCGCGCCGCGACTGTTCTGGAACTGCGCGGACGGTGTGCGGCAGACGGCGTATCAAGTTATCTGCCGCGACGAGAATGAAAACCTGTTGTGGGATTCCGGCAAAATCGAAAGTCATTCTATGTGCACCATCTACGCGGGCACGCCGCTGCACAGCCGCATCCGTGTACTGTGGCAGGTGCGCCTGTGGGATGAAAGCGATGTACCCGGCGACTGGTCGGAACCCGCCGTATTTGAACTGGGATTGCTGCACGCCGACGATTGGCGTGCGCAGTGGATCACAGGCGACTATACCCCAGACCCGAAACAGCGCTACCCGGTGGACTGCTTCAAAAAGACCTTTGCGGCGGGTGAAATCAAGAAAGCGCGGCTCTACGCTACGGCCTGCGGCGTCTATCAGGCGGCCATCAATGGGCAAACCGTTGAGGGGTTCACGCTGGCCCCCGGCATCACCGACTACCGCAAGCGTGTGCAGTACCAGACCTATGATTTGACCGCGCTGGTACAGAGCGGCGAAAACACACTGACCGTGCAGCTGGCCGATGGCTGGTATCGCGGCTGCTGCGGCGCGTGGGGTCTGCGCAACCAGTACGGAACCGAAACAAAATTTTTGGCCCAGCTGGAACTGACGCTGACTGACGGCACGGTACAGACAATCTGCACCGATGACAGCTGGCAATGGTCGAACGACGGCCCGGTGCGCTTTGCCGACAATAAGGACGGCGAACGCATCGACGCGCGGCGCACGCCGACCTACAGCGGCCGCGCCAAAGTGACGACCCACTCTGTACAGCCTACGGCGTCGGACAACGAGCCGCTGACCGAGCACGAGCGCTTGTCTGCTAAATTGCTTCACACGCCCAGCGGCAAGACCGTATTGGATTTTGGGGCAAACATTGCAGGTATTTTACAGTTTACCGTACAGGCCAAGGCAGGGCAGCGCATTCGGCTGCGCTTTGGCGAAATGCTGGATGAAAACGGCGAGTTTACCCAGAAAAACATCCAGACATCCAATGAAAAAATCACATCGCCCCTGCAGCAGGTGGACTATGTCTGCAAGGCGGGCCGAAACGATTATAAGACCGCGTTTACGATTTTCGGATTTCAGTATGTGTTGGTCGAGAGTGAAATCCCGGTTGACCCGGCAGACTTTACGGCTATTGCCGTCTACACCGATATGGAGCGCACGGGGTGGTTCTCGTCCTCCAACGAACTGCTGAACAAATTTTTTGACAGCACCGTGTGGAGCGCCAAAAACAACCACGCCGACCTGCCCACCGACTGCCCCACGCGGGAGCGCCACGGCTGGGCGGGCGATGCGCAGATTTTCTGCCCCACAGCCTGCACGCTGTTCGACTACGCGGCCTTTGCCCGCAAGTATGAGCGTGACCTCTGCGATGCCCAGCATAAGAACGGCTGCTTCACCCAGATTGCCCCGGTGGGTGGTGTGGACAGCTACATGAACGCGATGGACGGCTCGGCGGGTTGGTCCGATGCGGGTGTACTGATTCCGTGGGATGTGTACGCAGCCTACGGCGACCGCAAAATCCTCGAAGAAAATTACGATGCCATGTGCCGCTATGCGCGATACAAAATCGGAACGCTGGGCAAGTGGTATCCGACTGCCACGCCGACAGGCATTGGCTTGAAACACGGAAAAGACATCTCCAACTACGGCCAGTCCTACGGCGAGTGGGCCGAGCCGGAGGACGTGAAAGCGTTTGCAATTTCGGAGTTCGTCAGCCCCCATCCGGAGGAAACGACGGCTTACATTGTCTATCTGATGGAACAGATGGAGAAAATTGCCCGATTACTGGGGCATGATGCCGATGCCGCCGAGTTTGCCGCTGCGGCCAAGCGGGTGCGCGGCGGATATCAACACCTTGTGGCGACGAAAAAGCACAGCCTTGACACAGACCGTCAGGCTAAATTGGTGCGTCCGCTCTACATGAAGCTGCTGAACAAGCCCCAGACCGCCTACGCCCGAAAGCGGCTCATCAAGGCGCTGGACAACTACGGCTGGCGGCTCGGCACAGGCTTTTTGTCAACGCCGTTCATTCTGGATGTGCTGGCAAACATTGATTTGGAGTATGCTTATCGGCTTTTGGAAAACGAGGAACTGCCCGGCTGGCTGTGTATGCCCAAGCAGGGAGCCACGACGATTTGGGAAAACTGGGAAGGCCCCAATGCCTCTGCCCCGGCCTCGCTGGATCACTACTCCAAGGGTGCGGTCTGCGACTGGCTGTTCCGCGTCATGTGCGGCATAAGAGTAGACGGGGAGAACCATTTCACCATTGCTCCGCGTCCCGGTGGGCATTTCACCCACGCCGAAGCCGAGTACGTCAGCGCCTATGGTTGCGTGAAAAGTGCGTGGCAAAAGATGGAAAACGGCTTTGTTTTCACCATAACCATCCCCGCCAGCTGCACCGCCGCCGTGACCCTGCCGGGACGGAAACCGCAGGAGCTGACAGCAGGAGAATACACATTGGAAAGTGCGTATAAATGAAAACGATTTTTAATCCCTATCTGCCCAGCTATGAGTATATCCCGGACGGAGAACCCCGTGTCTTTGATGACAGATTGTATATTTATGGCAGCCATGACCGCTTTGGCGGGGATGGCTACTGCCTGAACGATTATGTCTGCTGGTCTGCCCCGCTGGCAGATTTGTCCGCGTGGCGGTTTGAGGGTACGATTTATAAGAAAAGCCAGCACCCCGGTGGCGCGGCGGCCTTGTATGCGCCGGACGCTGTGCGGGGCGCGGACGGGCGGTATTATCTGTATTACAGCGCCAAGGATAGCTATAAAATTTCCGTGGCAATATGCGATACTCCAGCAGGGAAATATGAGTATCTGGGAGACGTCCATGCCGAGGATGGCCATGCCTGCGGCACACTCCCCGGTGAGTGGATGGAATTTGACCCTGCTGTGCTGGTGGACACGGATGGACGTGTATGGCTTTACTCCGGCACAGGCGGCAAAGCCGAGGGCCCGGAAAAGAATCAGCACCCCGCCGTGGGAGCTTTCGTGCGGGAACTTGCGCCCGATATGCTGACAGCCAAGGGTGAGGGCAAAATTATTATGCCGCGCGAAAAGCATGGCTTGCGTAAGCCAGCCTTTTTTGAAGGTTCATCCATACGAAAAATCGGGGAACTGTACTACTTTGTTTACGCGGCTACTGATTTATCGGGACTGCATTATTGCACCAGTAGCCGCCCCGACCGGGATTTCGTCTATCGTGGACGCATTCATTCAACCTCTGATTTCGGTTTGCAGGGGTATGGCTTGTCGAACCCATTATATCCAGTAGGTAATAGTCACGGTGGTTTAGCTTGCTTAAATGGGCAATGGTTTATTTTCGATCACCGCATGACGAACCGAACACTGTTCAGTCGGCAGGGGGTCGCCGAGCCTGTGGAAATTCAGGCAGATGGCACGATACAACAGGTTGAGGCAACAAGCTGCGGTTTGTCCGGTGGCACAATGCAAGCCGCAGGAACAATTCCGGCTTATGCTGCCTGTATCCTGATGAGCCAAAAACTGCTAGGCATCATGCAAAATCCTGCGGCAATTCCCTACATCACGCAGGATGGCGGCGACCGGGAAAGTGGACCTACACAGTATGTCAGCAATATTCGCAACGGCTCTATTGTGGGCTTTCGCTATTTTGTGGATGGCAGCGGCGTAGGAAAAATCACAGTAAAAGTGCGCGGGAAAGCCGAAGGCGTTATCCGTATACACACGGATTTAAATAAACCGCCGTTGGCAGCTATGCCGGTACATTCCATACAGGACACAGCATGGTTCGATGTTTCGGCTAAAATCGCGCTTGCCGAAAAGCATTTTCCCTTATATTTTGTATATGGCGGAAAAGGCACGTTGCGGATGCAGGAATTCCTCTTAAAGTAAAAAATGAATTTATGGCTTAACATTACAAATAGAAAGAAGCAGTTGAAATACTATGAGCATCATACATTCTGTTGTGAATCGCACTTTAAAGAAGAATAAGCGTGTCTATGACCCCAAAAATCCAATGGACTATCCGACAGCAAGAGCCACAGAGGTAGAACAAAATAAAGGCGTCAAAATTCCGAAAGCTGTGAAAATAGAGGAAAACACACTGGGCGGAGTTCCTGTGGAATGGCTGACGGCATCGAACAATCCGACGGATCGGATTGTTATGTATATCCACGGGGGTGCCTTTGTGGTGGGCAGCGTTAAAACCCGCCGCGCTTTTACTACGTATATAGCAGAAACACTTGGCTATAATGTAGCAGCCGTAGAATACCGTCTTGCGCCGGAATCCCCCTTCCCGGCAGCACCGGAAGATTGCTTTGCTGTATATAAAGCACTGTTGGGATCTTATAATGCAGAACGTATTGTCATTGTAGGTGAAAGTGCGGGTGCAAATCTGGTATTAGCTACACTTTTGCAAATCAAGGCAGCCGAATTGCCGCAGCCCGCTGCAGCCATGTGCCTTACGCCATGCGTACAATACGATGCGGTATTACCGAGCTATCGTGAAAATGCGGAAAAGGATGCGATTGTTGCAAATCATGTTGAAGAAATCCTTACGATGTATTTCCAATCCCATGATGAACAACAAATCAAAAATCCTCTTTTCGCTCCCTATTATGGTGATTTTGCGGGATGCGCACCCATCTATTTGTGGGCATCCAATGCGGAAATTCTGCGCGATGACAGCGTGAAAATGTACGAGAAATTGAGAAAAGAAAACCATCCCTGCAATCTTTATTTGCGAAACGGGATGATGCATACATGGATGATCATTCCTTTCTTCCCGGAAGCAAAAAAGGACTTGACACGCATGAAAAAGCATATAGAAAATGCCTTTGCAGGCCGGTTTGAGCAAGAAGAACATGTTGTCTATTTGAAGTGATATCTTATAGATAAGAAATAGCGGAGGAATACGTATAATGGGTGCATCGGTGCAGGTGTTTCGCCAGTTGTGCATTATGTTGCTGTATATGCTGGTGGGATATACCCTGTATAAGAAAAAAATCCTCACCGAAGCAGGCAGTAAAGAACTGGCCGCTATGCTGGTAAAGATTATCATTCCTGCGGTAATCATCAATAGCTTTTGCAGTGAGTATACACCGGAAAAGGCACAAAAGATTGCCTTAAGTGCATTGGGAGCAGCATTGCTGTTAGGTGTTTCAATCCTGATGGCGCGGCTTGTATTTCCGCATAAACCAATCGAGCAATTTTCGGCGGCATTTTCCAATCCCGGCTTCATCGGCTTGCCGCTGATACAATCCATGCTGGGAGCAGATGCGGCGGTGCTTGTCGTGGCGTTTATTGCAATGCTCAACATTTTGCAGGCAAGCTACGGTGTTTGCATTTTGCGGGAAAAGCAAGACAAAATCAAGTGGAAACCACTGTTGCTGAATCCCATTGTTTTGGGAAGCGTGGGAGGCGCTGCGCTGTTCGCTTCCGGTCTTGGTGCGCATATCCCTGATGTGGTGCAGACAACCTTACGCGGAATCAGCGCATTAAACAGCCCGCTGGCTATGATTGTACTGGGAACATACCTTGCCAAGGAAAATGTATGCAGCCTTGTGAAAACGCCGATGGTTTACGTTGTGTGTATCATTCGGCAGATATTGATTCCAATCGGTAGTATTCTGCTGCTGTATTTGTTCCCGGCTGATTTCAGCTTAAAACAAGTGTTGCTGATTGCAGCAGCCTGCCCGGTAGGCGCAAATGTGGCAGTATACGCCCAGCTATACGACAAGGACTATGCCTACGCCGGGAAAATTGTAGTGCTTTCTACATTGCTTGCAGTGTTGACAATGCCGATCATGATTGCAGCAGGGAGTGCGCTGCTCTAAAAAGGGTAGACGAAAAAGGAAATAATAACTTTACTATGAATGAAAAAAATTCGCTTTATGAACGACGCAGGAGGCTGATAACAACTCTCTATGAGAGACAAAACGACACTGTGGGCAATCTTGCTTTTGAGTTTTCTGTAAGCTCACATACGATTCGCAACGATATTCGGGTATTAGAATTGGAATATCCGATTTATACAAAGATGGGTGCAGGCGGTGGTGTATTCGTTCTTGATTCGAGTCGCTTGCAGCAGCGATGGCTGACTGTGCGTCAGCGAGAACTTTTAATGAATGTGTGCGATGCTTTGGACGACGAGCAAGTCTTGCTGATGAAATCCATCATAGGTGGATTGTCACCTTGAAATGTGAACGCCTCGTAAACAATTAGCACTTGCCATTGACTGACTGCTGATGGCTGGAGTATACTAAACATACAGATTTATTCTGTATAGCACCTTTACAACCGAATACACAGCATAACAGGTACTTTACTTTCCCGGTGGGGTGTTCAGCAAGGTCAAGGCAGACCCTAGCCCACGGCGAGGAGAGAACATAATGATACTCCAGATGCCCCACAGCTTCAGATGGGGTGACCGCGCAGGGGTTGTAAGAAGTAAGATCCTTGCAGAGTCAGTGTACGGTCGTCGTCAGCGGCTTGCCTGTTATGTTCCCATGTCTGGGGGCGAGCGGCAAATTAGACATTTTTCTTCAGCATTATTTTGATGCACACGGTTTCTTTTATTATTTATATAACCGTGTGATTGACGCTACTATGCGTATTATTTGATTTTTATTGAATTTACATCAAAAACTGCGGGGAAAGTGTACCCTTACGCCCGGATAGAACAGAGAAAATATATAAGAGCCCAGAGGGCCTTACCGAAATCGGTAAGGCTCTCCGGGCTCTTTTTTCTTCCCCGGAAAGTGTATTCGAGAGGGTTACACAGAATAACAACACGGCACGGAAAGGTAGCGAACTTATGATTAGACCAATTCTGAGAGATTGTGCGAAATACGCACGAGGACCGCCGAAGTGAATCAGTTTTGATTCACTATTTGGTAGCAGAACTGGAAAAGTGAATCAAATCTGATTCACTCCCACACCCCGCCCAAACACGCCCCGTGTGGGGCAGATACCCCGCGCCGCACACGGACGCGATGTCACCTGCAAACCCGCCGTTTGGCGCGTTTGTGGGGCTGTGGGGCGGCGTGAGCCGTACAACTTAACACTAGAGAGTAAAACTTACTACACACAAAATTACGATACTGTGAGATAATAGATGTATACCAAACAAGAAAGGATGATGTGAATGACTACCACAAGATTACCGAAAACTATTACCGCAGGCGCACTGCTTGCAACGCCGATTCCGCCTGTAAAATGGATTATTCCCGGTCTGCTCCCAGCTGGTCTGGCAATCTTTGCCGGCCCCAGCAAGGCGGGCAAGAGTTGGCTTACTCTGTGGCTCTGCTTACAGATTTCACAGGGAAAATCTGTGTGGGGGCGTGAAATAGAACCAAGAACCGTGCTATATTTCTCGCTAGAAGATACGCTGGGTCGTTTGCAAGAGCGCCTTTACCAACTTGTAGATGCAGAGGAAGACCCAGAAAGGTTGATTTTACAGACCGAGAGTCAAGGTATTGGGCAGGGATTGGAGGAACAAATCGTCAGTTTCATCCATACTTACCCCGATA
>ERZ1026880.1019-NODE-1019-length-12758-cov-5.726836_pt1 | contig 12758 bp, 12 predicted proteins | sample MGYA00380170_ERZ1026880 | MGnify/ENA primary metagenome ERZ1026880 (study PRJEB33269, sample SAMEA4719806) | human gut metagenome | biome: human-associated habitat; feature: organic feature; material: feces | place: Cameroon | collected 2013-10 ...
AAGGGCTTTTGACAACTTCTAATAACTGCCGATAACGGTCAAAATGGATTCGATTCCCACGTTCTCCCGCCAATAAATCCTTGATATTGTTGAGATACAAGGGAATGAGTGTGACGTAAATGCATGGAGTGCAATCGGCTGGAGTCCGATGGACTTCGTGTTTTTTTTAAATTCTCTCATCGGTTTCTTCAAGTTTGATGATATAATCATCGAAGGAGGTAAAGGTTCTGAAACCGCTGTTGGGGTTAGGATAAAAATAGCAAAAACCTCGATGAGTTTGTGAATCCTGTATTGAAGGTGCTGTATAGCGGCAAGAAGGAGGATTAAAATGGCATTGACAGCTAGAGAGTGGGTATGGTTACCGAGAGAAGAACAAGAAAGAAGAGCTTGTGAGCTATCTCCACATGAGTGTTTTTTGCTTCGAACACTATATGATTATTGTCATCCTACTGAAGAAGAAAAGGCAAACTTGACGCCGGAAGAATGGGAACGTGTGACAGGAGTGCCCTACGCTAAACGTAAAGCAGAACTGGAAGCTTTAAAGAAAAGTAAATAAGGATATGTCTGAAAGGACTCGAGTGTATCGAAGATAACAAGTATATGGTCAAAGTAAGAGATTATTCGGACAGAAATTAAGAAAACCGCCTTCGGGCGGTTTTTTTGTAGAAAATCTTGTCAAGGAAAATGTAAAGTTGAGGTGAAGTGTTATGCATTTTCGGCAGTTTCGCCCGGTTCTGCACAACATTTTGACGACAGAGCCGGATCCTTTGTGGAAATTGGATAAAGTGAAAAAACGCTTTCTCTTTTTATTGGAAAATAGCCGAGAATCGAAAGATAATTCCTTCAAAGCTTACGAAACAAGTTGATTCAAAGATGTTCAAAACATTATTTCAGAAGATTCGTTGATAGTTGTTGTGCAAAATGCTACTTCACAGAACCTTTTGCATAATTTTTCACACCAACTTCACAATCGAGTTTGACAGTACTCTAATATGCCCGGAAGCGAGAAAGAAAAGACGTTGTTTATACTGTTTAAATGACTTAAAATAGATGTCATGATATGGTTGGATTGAAAAAGCGAACCGAAGGAATTATGAATATTAAAATAGCAGAAAATTAAATCGAGTATCTGGAAGACTTTATTAATAATTTGGATAAGTTATTGATGGCTGGCGAAGTCAACGATTTGCTAATGACGATGCTATTATTGGAACACTTGATGAAGACGGATATCTAGATAAAAATAGAAAATAAACTACAAAGAATTTATGATAAACTATAGCTAATGAACGAGTAAAAGTACCTATAACCATGGTGTTTCTAGTGCACGAAAAGGATGAAACAATGGCAACGATAGACGCCTACAAAGTAGCAATTAGAATTATGAACGATAAGAACATATCTGATGATGAATGGATGCAACTTCAAAATGATATACGAGAATTTCTAAATACAGATCCACCGGAAGAGGAAAAATCTCTATTTTATCCACTAGGTTGTTTGGAAATCGTTGATATAATGTGTGACGGAATAGAACGAGACAGGAAGCTTCATGTGAACGAAATGAATAAAAAGTCGATAAACACACCGGTGAAATCTTGAAGGAGAACAAGAAATGACAGATGAGGAAAGGCTAGAAAAATGGTATAGAAAGCAAGGAATTTTACAAGGAGTAGAGTTCCATTTTGCGAATATTTATGATAATTACTATATGCTTTATACCGTAGAAGCAAAGCTTTATGGAAGACCGATAATATATAAGGTTGATGGGAATCACTTTATATATGTTCATGGAGATGAATACGAGCATGCCCTATGGGTACACGCGGGTTCTCCGGAACCAATTAAACCGGAAGATGTACCGGAGTTCTTAAAATAACATCAAACGTTCTGTAACAGTTTTCAAATCGCTCATTGCAGGGCGATTTTTTATATGCGGATTTTTCTCTCGTTTCATCTGCGAATGAAAGAGCGGCAGCCGCCCCGGCAAGGAACATCAGGGAATTAGAGCTTTGCTGATGATGATAATTTAATATGCCTAGAATTTCGGATCGAGTTCACGCTAATTTTGAAATTGGGGCCGATTAGCGTGAACGATTTTCCGGCCACATCAAATTTCGTCAGGGGATGCCGTGGAAGCAAGCCATCTTCTGGAGAACAGTTCACGCTTTTATGGGTGGAATTACCAATTCAGCGTGAACGCAAGGTCGTAATCCGCTGCTTCAAAATTAGAATTCTGCAAAATCGCTAAAATGAGTTCACGCTTATTTCTGGTTTCCGGTCAAAAAGCGTGAATCGCCTTTGAAATTCTAGGCATATGAGACTTCATGCGTAAATGGCACAAAATATAATTGGAACCCCATCATTTCTACTAGCGTTCCGTCCGCTTTTCCCCATCCACGAAAAGAATCGCAGAAAACCCTCGAGAAAGGCGAAGGCAGGAACAATCCCGGCCCGCGCTTCCCTGTGGCAATGCCCCCTTCTTTGTGGTATTATATAGGTTGAAATTGTGTGTAAAAAACGAGGAGACCTTTATGAAAAAAAATGAAATTCTCAGACGAATTCCGAAGATAGATGAAGTGCTGAAGGCCGGTGGGCTGGAACTTCTTTTCGCCGGCGCCGGCCGCACCGTCGTTACGGAGGCGGCGCGCAGCGTCATTCAGGATTTGAGAAACGAAATTCTGAAAATGACCCCGGAAGAGCTGGAAGAATTCGATATCCAACGGATGGATATTGAGGCAGTGGCCAACCGGGTAATCGCATACATGGAGCAGGAGGACTGCAACAATCTGTATCCGGTAATCAACGCTACGGGAACGATTCTTCACACCAATCTGGGCAGAGCGCCTCTTTGCAAGGAAGCGGTGGAAAACGTGGCGGCGGTATCCAAAGGATACTCTAATCTGGAATACGACGTGGAAGCCGGCAAACGCGGCTCTCGTCACAACATTGTGTCCAAGCTGATCTGCGAACTTACCGGGGCAGAGGATGCCATGCTGGTGAACAACAACGCCTCCGCCACCATGATCGTTTTGTCGGCAATGGCAGAGGGCAAGGAAGTAATCGTGTCCCGAGGGGAGCTGGTGGAAATCGGCGGCGCTTTCCGAATTCCGGATATTATGGAACAGAGCGGTGCTACTTTACGGGATATCGGTACCACCAACAAGACAAAACCTTCGGATTATGTCAATGCCATCGATCCGGAGAAGACCGGCGCGTTGATGAAGGTTCACACCAGTAACTACCGGATTATGGGTTTTACGGAAGAAGCATCCCTGGAGGATTTGGTGGCAATCGGAAAGGAACATGACTTGCCGGTCATCTTTGACATGGGCAACGGACTGATGGTAGACCTTCAGAAATACGGCCTGGATGAGCCGAATGTTCCCGCATCCCTGAACACCGGCATCGACGTGATGCTGTTCAGCGGTGATAAGCTGCTGGGCGGCCCTCAGGGCGGCATCATCGTAGGCAAAAAGAAATATATCGAGAAGATGAAGAAACATCCGCTGGCCCGGGCACTTCGGGTGGACAAGATGACTTTCGCCGCAATGGAAGAAACCTTGAAGAAATACAGAGACACGGAAAAGGCCATGAGAGATATTCCGATTCTCCACATGATTACGGAACCGGCGGATTCCATGGAGCGAAGAGCGAACAAGTTGGCCGAGGCAATTGCAGCAAAGAACAAACGGGTGCATGCGGAAGTGATTCCGGTACAGGACCAGATCGGCGGCGGCTCCGCACCGATGGTGTACCTGCCGGGATTCGGCGTGGCCGTTTCTTCGGATGACATCTCCACGCCGAGCATGGAGAAACAGCTTCGGGAGAACGACATGCCGATCGTAGCAAGAATTCATGACGACCGGCTGCTCCTCTGCGTCCGCACCATCGGAGAAGAGGAAGTTCAAACCGTTGCAGATGCCTTTGAAGGAATGGAGTAATAGATGAAAAACATAATTATCGGAACCGCCGGCCACGTGGATCACGGAAAAACCCGCCTGATTAAGGCACTTTCCGGCATCGACACCGACCGGCTGGAGGAAGAGAAGAAGCGGGGCATTACCATTGAACTGGGGTTTGCCCACATTCCCAACGACGCGGGATACAATATCGGCGTCATCGACGTTCCGGGCCACGAGAAGTTCATCAAGAATATGCTGGCCGGCATCGGCGGCATCGATTTCGTCCTGTTCGTCGTGGCGGCTGACGAGGGCATTATGCCCCAGACTCGGGAACACTTTGAAATACTGCAGGCGCTGGGCATCGATGACGGAATCATCGCCATCACGAAGACGGACATGGTGGACGAGGAATGGCTGGAACTGGTCCAGGAGGACATCCGGGATTACGTGGAAGGTTCCTTCTTAGAAGGAAAGCCGATGATTCCCGTTTCCGCCAAGTCCGGAGAGAATATCGATCTTCTAAAAGAAGAAATCATCCGCAAGTGCGACCGGGAATCCAAACGGATCGAAGCGCCGGAAATGTTTCGACTTCCGGTGGATCGTGTTTTTACCAAATCCGGATTCGGTACGGTGGTAACCGGAACGTTAATGGATGGAACCTGTTCCCTGAACGATGAGGTTCATGTTTTTCCGGAAGAGACGCCGGCCAAGATCCGCGGAATCCAGACCTATGGAAACGACGTGGAGCAGGCGGTAGCCGGACAGCGGACCGCAATCAACCTGAGCGGTGTGCGGAAAGAGGACATCCGCCGGGGCGACGTCATCGCGGCGAAGGGCGCAGTGTCCGTTACCGGGATGCTGGATGTGAAGCTGAAGATTTTTGACAGCAGCGAGCGCATGGTGCTGAACAACAGCCGGGTGCACCTGTATTGCGGAAGCAAAGAGGTGCTGACCAAGGTCATCCTGATGGACCGGGATGCGCTGTCCGCCGGGGAAGAGGCGTACGTGCAGTTCCGCCTGGAGGAACCGATTGCGGTGAGACGGGGAGACCGGTTCATCATCCGCTTCTATTCACCGATCATTACCATCGGCGGCGGACAGATTCTGGACGCGGTGCCGGAGAAGCACAAGCGGAACCGGGAGAACGTGCTGGAAGGATTCCGGATGCTGGAGAGCGGAAATATCTCGGATATTTTTGTGTTGAAGACCGGCGGACACAAGTTCTATTCTAAAGAATTGCTGCTGCAAGAGCTGGGCATGCTTCCGGAAACCGGAGATCGGGAAATCGAACGTTGCATTGAGGAAGGCAAACTGGTAGAGCTGGAGGATGGCACGATTCTGGCGGCATCCAAATTCCAAATGATGACGGATCGCCTGATTCAGCTGCTTCAGGAATACCACGAAAGCAATCCGCTGGCAGAGGGAATGCCGAAGCAGGAGCTGCAGAGCCGGCTTCGGGATACCTGGCATATTCAGGAAGATAAGATTATTCTGGGTGCGGTTCACCGGCTGATGAATCTGGGCACGCTGATGGACTGCGGGAAAACCGTATCCATGCAGGGCTTCGAGGCGGTGTTGACGCCGGAGCAGGAGAAGCTGAAGGAACGCATTGCCGGAATCTACAAAGATGCGGGAATTGAAATTCCGAAGAACGATGAAATCTACGCGTTGGATTCCGACAAGAGAGTTATCAACGCCATCTTCGACCGCCTTTATAAAGAGGGCGTTCTGGTGAAGGTGGATCCGTCCTACAATATTTCGCAGGAGGGATGGAACCGCGTGGCGGCCGCTGCGCGTACGGCGGGAGCCGAGGGCTCTTTCGTGCTGGCGGACTTCCGAGATACACTGAACACGTCTCGGAAATACGCATCGGTATATTTGGCTGCACTGGATCGTGCCGGCATCACTGTGTTTGACGGAGAGCGGAGACGCCTCCCGGAGGGAAAATAAGAATGAAGAAATTTAGAAGAATTACCATCGCTGTACTGATGGCCTCCATGGTTCTGGCTTTGGGCGCATGCGGAAGGTCCAACACTCCGACTGCGGTGGTGGAAAAACAGATGCAGCAGGTGAAAGAGGAGCAGATGAAGACGGAACTGTCCTCTCTGGTCAGCGATAAGAATGTGGCGAAGAAATATCAGAAGGAATACAAGGAACTGGTGGAGAAAATCCAGGATTTCGATTACGAAGTCAAGAACGAAAAGGTGGATGGCGATGCCGCAACGGTAAAGGTGCAGATTACCACCTACAATTTCGGAACCGCCTACAAGGAGATGTATCAGCAGGTGGTGAAGGACGCCAATTCCGGCAAACTCACATCGAAAACGGACCTGAACGATTACATCTACAAGATGATGTTTAAAAAGATGAATGCGCTGAAGAAGAAGGATTACAAGAAAACCGTTTCCATCCAGTGCACGAAGAACGAAGACGGGGATTGGGAGACCGACGTGGACACCAATTCCGATCTGAAGGATGCCATGCTGGGCGGAATCATGACCCTGTCCAGCCAGAACAGCACATCGTCCAAATAGCGATTAACGAAGGGGAAAATCATGTTACGAAAACTATGGAATAACCCATATTCGAAAACAACAATATCCATTATTTTTACCGGAAGCGTTCTGCTGATGGTGAACCGCATGATTCGAAGTACCCATTTCGACGCGGTGTTCGCCACCATCAATCAGACTCTTTCTCCGGTGTACATCGGCATCGTATTGGCCTTTCTGATGTGCCCAATCTATAACAAACTGGTGCGCTGTTTTTACCATTTCCTGTACAAGGACGGGAAACTGCTGACGGACAGCTTCGGTTCGATGTATTTCAATACAAAAGTACCGAAGCGCCACAAAAGAACAGCGGCACAGCGGGCGCTCACGGAAGCCCGGATGCTGGCATCCGTCATCTGTATGGCCGTTGTGGCGGGTATCGTGGTTTTGATTTCCACCTTTATTCTTCCGGCTATCGTAAACAGCATCGTAGACCTGGTGAACACTCTGCCGGAGAAAATGAACAACTTGAATCAGTGGGCCGGAACCCATCTGGCCAAGTACCAGATTCTGGTGAAGGGCATCGATAATTTCACGAAAGCCGATACGGGGGAAATCATCGCGTGGATTCAGACCCATCTCTTGGAAAACGACTTCAAGGGACTGGCGGAAACCGTTTCCAACAGCTTGATTGCCATGATTAAGGCCTTCATCAACGTGATTGTGGGACTGCTGATTTCGGTATACCTTCTGAACTACAAGGAGAAATTGTTCGCCATCGGCCGCAAGATGACCACCTCCCTGTTCAGCCGGTACACCTCGAAGAAAATCTATGAATTTTTCGAAATCATTAATGAAACTTTTATTGGATACATCGTGGGAAGAATTATCGACGCCTGCATCATCGGATGTCTGACCTACGTGTGCATGCTGCTGTTCCACCTGCCGATGCCGGTGCTGGTCAGCGTAATCGTGGGCGTGACCAACGTGATCCCGTTCTTCGGACCGTTCCTGGGCGCCATTCCGTCGGCGATTCTCATTCTGCTGGACGATCCGATGAAATGCTTGTATTTCGTCATCATGATTCTGATCATTCAGCAGCTGGACGGAAACGTCATCGGACCGAAGGTGGTGGGCTCCGCCATCGGGCTGAACAGCTTCTGGGTGCTGATTGCGGTGCTGGTGGGCGGCGGCCTGTTCGGATTCTTCGGAATGGCTTTGGGCGTGCCGATTTTTGCGGTGATATATCGCTACATCAGCATGAATACCAACGATCGGCTTCGCCGGAAGAATCAGGAGCAGGCTACGAGAAAATACGAAGATTACAGCAAATATGACATAGAAAGGGAAGAACTGAAGAATCATGAAAAACCTCAGAAATAGTTTTATGGAACTGGGAATTCCGGAAAGCCGGATTCTGGAGAACGAATCCATGGCGAAGCACATTTCTTTCCGCGTGGGCGGCTGCGCGGATTATTATGTGAACTGCATCGACCGGAAGGAGCTGAGCAGCCTGCTCTCGTTTCTTACGGAAGAGGGCGTTCCCCACATGCTGATCGGAAACGGATCCAACCTGTTGTTCCGCGATTCCGGTTATCGCGGGGTGATCATTCATTTGGAAGGAGAATTTCAGGACTGCGAAGTGCAGGGGGATATGGTGATTGCGGGAAGCGGAAAGCTGCTTTCCTCGGTGAGCTCCCTGGCGGCGAAGAGCGGACTGGCGGGAATGGAATTCGCCAGCGGAATTCCGGGCAGCATCGGCGGTGCCATCTACATGAATGCCGGCGCCTACGGCGGCGAGATGAAGGACATCGTAACCCGGGTGTGGCTGATGTCGCCGGACGGCAAGGAAGAAACGGTTCGCACCGGGGCGGAGATGGAATTCGCCTACCGGAACAGCTGTCTCCAGCGTACCGGTGAGATTGTCACAAAAGTAGAACTGAAACTGCAGCCGGAGGATGCCGAGGCCATTCAGGCACGAATCGCAGAGCTGACGGAAAAGCGGGTGCAGAAGCAGCCGGTGAATTTCCCGAGTGCGGGAAGCACTTTCAAGCGTCCGGCGGAAGGATACGCGGCAGCGCTGATTCAGGAATCCGGATTGAAGGGCGTTTCCGTCGGCGGTGCAGAGGTATCGGAGAAGCATTCCGGTTTCATCATCAACAAGGGCGGCGCCACGGCGACGGATGTGCTGCAGCTGATGGAGCTGGTAGAGAAGAAGGTATATGAAGATTCCGGAATCCACCTGGAGCCGGAAGTTCGGATTATCGGTGAAGAAGATGAATAGCCGGGAGATTTCCGAAAGGTACCGGCTGATTGCGGATTATCACACCCACACCCGGTATTCCAAAGGGTTGCTGGTGTACTACCACGGCAAGGGAACCATTGAGGAGAACGTGGCCGCAGCCGCAGCGAAGGGCCTTCAGGAAATCGGCATCACGGATCACGGACCGGGACATATTTTCTACGGGCTGAACCTTTCCCTCCTCCCGGACATGCGCCGGGATGTGGCGGAAGCGGCGAGAAAATATCCGGAAGTGAAGATTCAATTGGGCGTGGAAGCGAACATTATTCATTCCGGAAACGGTCTGGATGTCGCACCGGAAGACATTGAGAAATTTGATTTTATCAATGCCGGGTATCACCACGGCGTGCCCAAAGGGGATATGATTCGGAACCCCATCTGTTCCACCGGAATTTTTCCGTCGGGAAGCCGGCAGCAGCTGGAGAATCGAAACACGGAAATGGCGCTTCGGGCCATCTACGAGAATCCCATTCGGATTCTGACCCATCCCGGAGATAAGGGACCTTTTAATATAAAGGAAATTGGAAGAGCCTGTGAAGCGCGGGGCACCCGGCTGGAAATCAACAGCCGCCATTCTCATCTGACCGCAGAGGAAATTCGGCAGACCATGAATTTCGATGTCACCTATGTGGTGAGCAGCGATGCCCACAAACCTTCCCAGGTGGGCGGCGTGGAAGCGGCGCTGGAACGGGCGGAAGAAGCAGGACTGGATTTTGGAAGAATTATAAATATTAAGGAGCGCTAAAAATGAAAGTGGTAATCATTTCGGGACTGTCCGGTGCGGGAAAAACCCGCGCAGCAGACTGGTTTGAAGATCAGGGATATTATTGCATCGACAACATGCCGCCGCAGCTGATTCGGAATTTCCTGGAGCTGTCTCTCCAGGGCAGCAACTCCATCGAGAAAGCGGTCTTCGTGGCGGACATTCGGGGCGGCGAGTTTTTCGATGAGCTGGAAACCTGCGTGGATACCCTGCGCCAGATGGAAGGGGTGGACAGCACCCTGCTCTACGTGGAAGCATCGGACAACACCATCGTGAAACGCTACAATGAAACCCGGCGCAATCACCCTCTGACCGGCGGCAGAGCGACGGTAAAGGTCATCGAGGACGAGAAGAATATGCTGCAGAAGGTTCGGGACAAAGCGGACTTCATCCTGGACACCACCCACATGAAGGTGTCGGATTTCAACCTGCAGCTTTCCCGGATTATTCTGGGAGAAGAGAGCGGATCGGTGTTCAACATCAACCTCACGTCCTTCGGCTACAAATACGGAATTCCAAACGAATCGGATATTCAGATCGACATGCGGTTCATCCCGAACCCGTATTACGTAAAGAGCCTTCGGAAGCTCACCGGAAACAACAAGAAGGTCTCTTCCTACGTCCTGAAGTTTGACATCACGAAGAAATTCCTGAAGGATTTCGTGGGCCTGGTGGAGGATCTGGTGCCGGGCTACATTAAAGAAGGAAAGTATCATCTGAACGTGGCCGTGGGCTGCACCGGCGGACACCATCGGTCTGTGGCGGTGGCCAACGAATTGGGCCGAATTTTCAGCGAGAAGGGATACCGGACGACGGTGACCCATCGCGATCTTGATTTTATTGCAAAAGGAGATAAGAAATAAATGTCATTTTCTGCAGATGTGAAGGCGGAGCTCGCCCGAATTAAGGTGGAAAAAAAATGCGACATGCTGGCGGAGATTTCCGGTTTTTTCCGGGTATCGGGAAGCCTGCGTCTGGCGGGGGGTGGCCGCTTCATCATCGTGGCCTCCACGGAAAACCCGGCCATTGCGCGGCATTACAAAACCCTGATTAAGGAGTATTTCGGCAGTAACGCCCGGTTGGAGATGGAAGAATCCCAGATGCCGGGGCGCAACGGATATCGGTATTCCCTCACCATCAGTCCGGATGAGAAGAGCTCTCAGATTCTGAGGGAAACGGGCATGATGCTGATTCGAGAAGGAAATGACTATCTGAGCGACGGAATCTACCAGCCGATCGTCAGCAAGAAATGCTGCAAGAAAGCCTACCTGAGGGGGCTGTTCCTGGGATGCGGAACCATTTCCAATCCTAACCGGAGCTACCACCTGGAATTTGTGCTCACCAGCGAGCAGGTGGCGAACGACCTGAAGAAACTCATCGGTTCCTTTGTGGACCTTTCCGCCAATGTGACCCGCCGGAAGGAGGATTACATCGTCTATATCAAGAAGGCGGATTACATCAGCGATATACTGGGCATCATCGGCGCCAGCCAGGCACTCCTGGATTTCGAAGGAATCAAGGTGAACCGAAGCACCCGGGGCGAAGCTCAGCGGATTTCCAACTGCGACAATGCCAACGTGGACCGAAGCCTGAGCGCCTCGGAGGAACAGATTCGGAACATTCAGCGCATCGAAGATTTGGTGGGACTGGACTCCCTGTCCCCGGGACTTCGGGACGTGGCGAGAATTCGCCTGGAACGTCCGGATGCCAATCTGGGTGAAATCGGGGAAATGCTTTCCCCACCGGTGAAAAAACCGGCGGTCAGCAAGCGGTTCGCCAAAATCAAAGCTTTGGCGGATTCGCTGGAACAGAAGAGCGAATAACGAGATTAATATACAGTGGAGAGAAACAATGGATAAGGGTACAGTGGTGGAACTCACCATTACGGATATGACGGATGACGGAAAGGGCATCGGCCATATCGACGGATTGACGGTGTTCGTGGACGGAAGCATTCCGGGGGACGCCGTTCGGGGCAAAATCGTACAGGACAAGAAGCGGTATGCGGTAGCGGAATTGGAGGAAATCCTCACCCCATCGCCGAACCGGGAAGAAGCGGTATGTCCGTACTTCGGCCGCTGCGGCGGCTGCTCCCTCCAGAGCATGAAGTACGAAGCGCAGCTCGCCATGAAAAAAGAACACGTGGAAAATAAACTCACCCGAATCGGCGGACTGGAACATCCGTTGGTTCGGGACGTTGTGGTTGCCGGAGAAGAACCGGACCTGCATTACCGGAACAAAGCCACTTTTGCCGTATACGACGGTCCGACCGGCCCGGCGGTAGGCTTCCGGGAGAGAGGCAGCAGCCGGGTAGTGGACATCGATGACTGCATGCTTCAGAAAGAACCGGTGATGGCGGTGGCCGATGCCATCCGCCACCTTATTGAACAGCACAAAATTACCGTCTACAAGGAGCTGAAGCGGTACGGCCGGGGCCGGAATCAGAAGCCTCAGAAACAGAACAACACCGCAAAACTCCGGGAGGTTACGGTGAAAGCCTGCGAGGGCACCGGTGAAATCATGGTGGTGCTCACCGTCACCGGAAAGCAGCTTCCCAACGCCGAGGACGTCGTCTACGCCATGGACGACGCCATCGACGAAGTGTCGGAAGAGTACGCACTGGAAAGCGTGATTTTGGAAGTGAAAAAAGGCGACATCCACGACTTCGCCAAGGATTACATCCCTCTTGCGGGTAAAAGAACCATTAACGACCGAATTCAGGTGGCCGGCCGGAATCTGGAGTTCGAGATCTCCGGTTCCGCGTTCTATCAGGTGAACACCAACCAGATGACCCGCCTCTACGAAAAAGCGCGGGAATACGCCGGTCTCTCCGGCGAAGAAGTGGTCTTCGACCTGTACTGCGGCATCGGCACCATCGGCCTGTCTATGGCAGATCAAGCGGCTATGATTGTGGGCATCGAAGAAGTGCCCGGCGCCGTTCTGGACGCCAACCGGAACGCCGTTATCAACAGAATCGTGAACGCCCGTTACTATACCGGCCGAGCCGAAGAAATCCTCCCGAAACTCCTGGACTCCCAGGATAAGCTGTACGCCGATTACCTCTACAAAGACGACCTTCGGGAACGCAGTAAAGTTGTCATTCTGGATCCCCCTCGCGGCGGCTGCGCCCCGAGTCTTCTGGAAACCGTCTCCGCCATTCAGCCCGACCGCATCGTGTACATCTCCTGCGACGCCGGCACCCTGGCCCGAGACATCAAAATCCTGCAGCAAAACGGCTATGTATTTGAAGAAGCCACCCCCGTCGAAATGTTCGCCTGGACGATGCATGTGGAGAC
>ERZ1026880.1020-NODE-1020-length-12750-cov-76.985349_pt1 | contig 12750 bp, 4 predicted proteins | sample MGYA00380170_ERZ1026880 | MGnify/ENA primary metagenome ERZ1026880 (study PRJEB33269, sample SAMEA4719806) | human gut metagenome | biome: human-associated habitat; feature: organic feature; material: feces | place: Cameroon | collected 2013-10 ...
ATCCCAATCCAGATAGTTGCTGCCATTATCATCAGGTATATCCACCTCATAGAGAGAAGTCTTTGGAGTTTCGACAGACAAATTTAAGTCAAGCAATTTCTTCATTACATCAATCTGCTTTTTATAGAAATCTCCTTGATTCTCCTTATACAACTTTTGATATTCATCAATGGAGTCTTTTAGCTTTTGTTTAGCCTTTTCTACCCCCATTCTATCAACATTCACAAGGAAGTTATCTGCCTTAGAAACTCCATCCATGCCAACAATACCACTAAGAGTTGCCGACATGTGTCGCCAGTCCAGTTTTTCCCCATTATAGACAAAATACTTGTCTTTTCTGCCACTCTCGGCATAGTACTTTCCAATTTCTGGGGAAGAGGTAACATATCCACCCCATCCAAAACTCTGTGTACCTTCACCCTCTCCCATGTGGTTGAAGTCAAACTCAGAAAAGTTAGCCCCACTTCCATGATAAGTACGCAAGAATTTCACTCCCGGCTCAGCAACAGCCTTCAACTGTCTATCCAAATCCTTATATTTCGCAAACAAGGAATCAAGCTTATCTTGATATTTTTCAAAGGATTTATTCCTGCAATCATTCCAAACATCATCAGGAATATCGTTTTCAGAAGCCAGTCCATGCTTATCCATGTACTCCTTCATCAGCTGATTTTGATACTCCTTACGTTCCTGCCCGGTTAATTTATAAGCCTCCTCTGTCTCCTTAATCTGCTTCTTCAACTCATTCTTCTTACTAGTCTGAGCATCAATCTTATAAGGGTCAAACTCAGAAGGGAAAGAGCCAGTAAGTCCAGCCACATTGTCCTCAAAACTCTTGTCAAGATTGAAGACCTTGTAGTTACCCCACATCAGCTTATTATAGTAAGAACGCTCCTTTCTAGCCAGCTCCTGCTTCTCAAAGAACTCCGGCATCTTGTTAGGATTGCTCATATCCACCACGGCATACTGCTTCCACTTATCCGGGCGCAACTCCTTGGCAAAGTTATAAGCATTCTCGGCAGCCTGCTTCTCCTCCGGTGTCTTGATCTTAAATCTCATTTCAGGATGATTCAGCAACATGGCAAGATTCAGGTTATCCTGCGCCTCAGCCACCTTCTCCATATCCTCGTTGCTAACCACCTTCACCGGGATACCAGCCTTCTTAAGCATAGTAGATACAGCTTCATAAGCCACCTTCTGCGCCTCCGTCATTTCCGAAGGCTTCACCTCCTTCACATCGCGATCAAATTTCATTAAAGGAACTATCTTATGAACACCGACAGCAGAAAGATAACCACGATTATTAAATCTAGGATTGACTTCATAAGCACAATTATTCTGCTTATCTACCCAAGATACGCCTTTACGATATTTTCCTGTACCAAACCATTTCTTTTCATTAGGATATAGCTTATCACCTTGAATATTAGAAGATAAGATAGTATAGCCCGAATCTATTTTGTCCTCCTTATCGGAATGGAAATTAAGCAAACGTTCAACAAACTTTTGCATCTTAGGCTTATCCTCCTCAGAAGGGTGAACATCATTTTCATAATCATATTCCATCTGGGCAATAAAATCACTATTCTCAATATTCTCTGCATTCTCAATAGCAAGAATGGCATCAGTAAGTGGCTTTACTGTTGCACGTTTCACCTTATATAATTCATCCTTCTTCTTAGTCAGCTTAGCCTGCGCCAACTGTCCAGAAAGATAATCAAGTCCCAAATCGCTTGCAATCAAGGCATCAGTCAATTCCTTCTGAGCTTGCTTAATGGCTTTCTTGTCACCGCTCTCAACAGCACTCTTCAAGGCAATAGCAAAAGGAGAAACAGGCTTCAATGCTTCCTTAATAGACTCGTCATAAGTATTGGCATTTTCAGTCTTCTTCTTGCGCTCACCTACACCCTCTCTACGCTCATACTCATTAGCAGTCCAATACTCAAACTCCTCGTCCAAGTTCTCCAATACATCAGACACCTCCTTAAACTCCTCATCAGAAAGAGTCTTCAAAAGTTCGTCCATGTCATGAGCAACATCAACTTCCGGCACATCATCAGGATCAACTTCTCCCTGCTCCATCAAGTCCCAGTACTCCTTCTGCTCTTTTGCCAAATCTACAATCTTGTTAAAGGCTTCACTATGAGCACCATCTTGATTCATTTCTTCCTCATAAGCAGCACGCTGTTCCTTCTGTACCATAGCATACTCCGCAAAAGGCTTAGTCTTGCGGTCAGAAGACTCCAGCCACTTGTCAAAGGTAGCCTTAGACACAGCAGTAACCTTACCAAGTCCCTTCCAGCCCTTGGAGTAGTTGGCAAGATAAGCCTCTGTAGCAGCCTCCTCAGAAGGATAGCCATACATCACCTTATGCTCGTCAAACTCACCAGTCTCTGGGTTCACCTGGTCAACCACACAAACGTTACCATCAAAAGAATCAAGGTCTGCATCGTCATTGATGAACATATCAATATGGTCACCATCAACGCCAATTTTACCAAGAATATAGCCATAAGTATCGTGCATGGTCACGCTCCAAGGCTTACCCTGCTCGTCCTTACCGCTGCGAGTCACGCCCTTTGGTGTTTCTACGGTATAATCGTAGCCACCAAAGGACAAATGACCCTTTTTGTAGTTTCCTGCCTTCTTCTGAGCCTCTGTTGGTTCGGTCTCAGTTTCGGCAATGGCACTCTTTAAACGTTCTCCGAAGGATGCTTCTTGCGGTAGATGTGAGCCTCGAACAGTTGAGCCTTCGCCACGTTCCAGGCTGCCAGTCTCTTGTCGCCCTTTGCGTCCGCTATCAGAGCCTTCTCCAATCTCGGACTTAGAAGATGCTTCTCCGTTACCAACTTCTTCGCCTTGGCTATTTCCTTCATCAACTCCTCTCCGTGAAGAGTCGCTACCCAGGCTACTGCCTCCTCCATATCCTTCTTCATTGCTTCTGTCATCATAATCAGCTAATTCTGGTAAAATTGATTTGACATATTGTTTGTACTCTCGTTCACGATCCTCAATCTCCATCATGCGGTCATATTCTAACCCATAAATGTGATCAAGTTCGCTTTCAGACGGCAAAGATAACTCTTTTTCGTGAATATACGATTTATATTTCTCAATTTCTGCCTGTCTTTCGATAATTTCACGCTCTTTCTGTGCCTGATAGAACTCTTCCTCGCTTGCAAGTTCATCTTCTGCAGCAGCTATGCGGTTCATCAGAGCCACATTTCTCATTTCCTTCACGCTGTCATAAGACTTGAACATATCAAGAAGGGCATTACGTACATCCTGGTCGGTATATCCCATATCCTGTAAGTTTACAGGAAGGTCATTATATACTTTCACGGCAAAATCGTTAATCGACATACCAGTTCCCTTCTTGGCAATAAGATAATTGAACTTATTAGAATCATATCCCTTGCCAATACCAACCTTAAAATTGCTCTTGCCCAACTCATATTGAAGAGATTCCGGATTCAAGCTATGTGGTCTCAAAGATTCTGATACTGCCTCTTCAAGAGTCTGAGGAGTCAAGTCCGTGATGTCAACAGAGGCATCCTTGTATATCTCTTTTATTGCTCCAAGGTCATTCTTCTTCAACGCATCAACCACCAATGCCTTGCGCTGCTCAGAAGGAGTCATGCCCAGTTCCTTCATTTCCTGCTGGCTAACTTCTGTTTTATAGAGTTTGCTGAGTTTATTAGCCTGAGCCTTCAAACCCTTTGCAGCAACCGACAAATTAGTCTGCAGAGCCTCCAGTTGAGCCTTTGTTGTATTCAATTCCATAAGTTGGGTAGGGTCCAGCTCTGTTTCGCCATTGATATACTGCTCCAACATGTCATTCACGTCATTCATCTTGTGCTCCACATCCTCCTGAGTATGATAGATGTCCTTGCGCTGAGAGGTAATATAGTCGTTAGCCTCATCCATAGTTGGATATTGCTTCTTCAATTCCTTATCGTCAAGTACGAGCACATGGAAATCATCAGATGGCACGATGGCAGTTTCATCAACACCAGCCTTCTCCACCTCAGCCTTGCGCTCCTCCTTCATAGCCTTCACCTCATCAGGAGTCATCACGCTGTTGCGGATAGCATTCCAGTTCTTGAAACGAGCATCAAGATCAGCAATCTGCTCATTAACCAGAGCCAGGTCGTTCTCCACCTTCTGAGCCTTCTCTGGGTCCAGGTCGGCATTGGTATCAAGCCAGTTCTGATATTCAGCAGCAGACTTCTTCTTGTTGGCAAGTTGCGTCTTGATGTCGTCACGGCTTCCATTAACCAGATTCAGGAGTTTGCCATGGTCTTCACCATACTGCTCCTGCAGATACTCAGCAGCCACCTTTGCATCTGTATCTTTTGAAGAATAGTCAGGCTGTCCCATGCCCAAACCTACGATACCATCATTATAACGTTGCTTCTTCTCAGCCTCAGCCTTGACTGCATCATCATTTGCACGCTGTGCGTCCTCGGCATCCAGTTCTGCAACAATAGAGGCATCGAGCGCATTCTGTCGCCAGGCATTAAACTCGTCCTTGCTCAGGGCGATATTGTCCTTACCATCAGAAAGCACAATCTTGCCATCCTCGCTATATCCGGCAAAGGTCATTTGCATTGGTTCGTCACCTGATTCCATGGCAACCTCCACGGTGTCGCTAGGCTTCAATCCACTGCCATCATACTGAGCAAAGAACTGCTTATATCTAGCATTCACCTGCTCAGCAAACTGCTGATTGATGTAATCATCCATAGGAACAGGCGTACCAACTTCCTTGATGTCGGCACTGGAAACCTGCTTGATGGTAGGCTGTCCCTGCTCGTCAGGCACAACTACGAAGCCACCACCATATTCATTGGCTTTCTTCAAGAATACCTGCTGACCTGTAGTAAGGGTAGCTGGCACGATGTTTCCGTCTTCCGTCTGATATGGCCAAAGCTGTTCCTTCAACGCCTCGCCATAGCCATCATCGGCATGCTGCAAAGCATCATAAACACCATTCTTGGCATCCTGAGCCTCCACATACTTACGAACAGCATCTTGCTGCGCTGGAGTCAAAGAATTGGCACGCTGAGCCACAAACTGCTCCATATCCTTGCCATCCTCGTATGCCTTCACCACAACATTCATCTGTGCCTCATCACCGCCAAAAGCACGCTTCAATCGAGCCTTCGAAACATCATCGTTATGATCAATCGCCTTCAAACCCTCAGCATCCCCCTTTTGGTAAGCATTCTGTCCCATCACATAGGCATCAGACTTGCTTTCATTGGAAGCTGTTTCACCCTCAACAGGTGGCGTTGGTGGCTCTGTAGGTGGAACCTCAGCAGCAGACTTCTTACCACCAGCAGAACCATCTACCGGAGCTGCACCCTCAACAGGTGCAGCTGGCTTCTCTCCCTCTACACCGCTCTGCTCAATTCGCTTTTGCTCATTACCATGGGAAGTATTATAGAGATCATCCATCGTCTGCTTCATTTCACGTTTCAGCTCAATAGAATTGTAAAGCTCCTTAAGATAAGACTCCACCAATGGCGCATACTTCTTATCTTTCGACTCCAAAGCCTTACGGAGAGTACCACGTATCACACCATGGGAATCCTCAAAGGTATTCACAAACTCCCTCATCACAGAACTATTCTCCAGGGCGCTGTCATAATAATGACGATAGGCATCAACCTGCTTCTGCTCCTCGTCAGTAAGGATTACACCCTTCTGCTGCTTATCCATGATCTCTTTGATGGCACCAGCATTCTGATGAAGATAGACTGCAGCCTTATCCTCATCTGTCAATTTCTCACCCATATTATATTTTTGGGCAGCCTTGTTGTATAAGCCTTCAAGATGCTCCTGAGTAAACTCATTGTGGAACTCACCTTCCAGCACAGAAGCCAAGCCCAGAGTCTTCTCATACTCCAGCTTCTTGTCTGCCTTCTGAGCCTCATCAAGAGAAGAGAACTCCTTTCTGTCAATGATACCGCCATCCTTATTCAAGGTTTCGAGATAAACCTTTCCGTCATTATCCATAGGCTGCACGATGACAGAATCAACCACAGGCGAGAAAGAAGAAGGTCGCTTGCCTTCCACCACAGCCATCATCTTAGCCTTCAACACCTCCGGCACGCTCTTGTCGTTCATCAGGTCCATATACTTTTGGGTAAGCTGCCCATCCAGTCGCTGGGCGTTCTCACCCTCCACGGCATACTCCCCAATGCCCACCTTCTCGAAGGCATCACGAAGTCCATCATAACCGAATCTCTTCAACTCTGCAATATCCTGATCCGTGAAGTCAAACTTCTTGTTAAACTCCCTCGCATCCTTGAATCTGGCATACTTGCCCACCATGCCCGGCAAACCGATAGCTGTAAGGTTCGCCATGCTTTCCAGGAAGCTCTCGGCTGCATCCTTGCCTGTAGGCTTGAAGTTCGAATCCTGCGCCATGCGCTCCAACATCTGCTGCCCGGTCATGATACCGGAATCAACCACCTTACCACCAACATCAGCCAGAATATTGGTAGCCAAACCTCTACCCTTGCCTATCATATTGGCAATAGTATTACCCTGCATAATGACACCTAAGGCACTCTGCTTACCTCCCTCTAATAAAGTATCAAGCGCAATCTTCCACCCAGAAGGATTGTAAATCTTGCCATTCTCATCAAATTGACCAGTGCGATATTTTTCATCAATAGGCTTCGAGATAACAGACTGACCACCAAAGGTAACAGCACCATGCACAGCACCGTTCTTCAAAGCCACGTCCTTACTCTTGCCGATGAGCACCTTGGCAGCTCGCTCAGCCACCTTGCTCTCCATACCCTTAGCCATCAAGTCACCTGCCAGTTTGCCCTCAGCCTTGGCAATCATGCTCTTGGTCAACTTGCCACCTGCTGCTCCCGGCAACCAATAACTCCAGGCATCACCTGCAAAGGTCAGAGCACCACTAGCCACATTCTCCCAGAAGCCCGGCTGATACTGCTGATTGGCAATATCCTCCAGCCAGTTCTGGTAATCCGTCTGCATAGCCTTGCGAGTAATCTTGCCCACAATAGTATTACCCAAACCAGTCTTCATAATGTACTCAGCACTACCCTTAGGCATCATACCCTTAATCTCCAGCTGGTCGAGTTCATTCTTAAGAACAGAATTGATCATCGGCTTGAACTGCTTAGGATCACTACTCAGAGTGCCATTCAAGCCATATCGCTGCATCACCTTGAATGCTGCATTGCTCATATCGTTCAGGAACTCCGGATTCCGGTAGAGATTGCCAAACTTCTTCTGCAAACCAGAAAGCACCTTTGCAGGATCCTTAGCCTCGTTTGCCTCATACTGAGCACCAAGTGCTGTACCCAGACGAAGATTAGCCGGAATATACAGACTTCCTTCCATTCCCTCTGTAAATGCCTTGCTACCTGCCTCCTGAGCCTTATTGTACTCATCCACTACAGATGTATTCACATATTTATTAATAACGCTAGAAAGCGCCTCGTTGATGTCCTGATTCATCAGTCTGTCCTGCACATGCTCATCATGAGAATAGAGGCGTGTAGCAATACCCTCAGCGATGTCACGATAGTTCTGACCGTACTTCTGCACAAGGCTCTGCACCATAGCTGGCTTCAGGAACTGAGCCACATAGTCATCATAGCTGATACCCATGCTGTCAGCCTCCTGCTTCAACTTATCCTGCACATCATGGCTATACCATTGCGCTTCGATACTCTTCTCAGCATCCTGCACAGTATCATCAGGCAAAGAAGAAACAACCTGGTTGGTAACGTCCATGGCAGAACGGTTCGCATATCTGCCCAGAGCAGACTGCACAATCTTCACAGCCTCCTCATTGCTGTTGGCAGTACCATCAGCCAACAGGTCGGCAACCATGTTTTCAAAGTAAGTACCCTGCTTATCCGGTCTCTGCTTCCAGTTCTCCAGATAGTTGGCAAACTTGGCATCCATCAAGCCTTCATTATTCACCACACCAGTTGGAGTTGTAACAGGAGTCTCTTCCTTAGATTCAGGAGAAGCCTCCTTCTGTGCTGGCTGCTGTACCTGCTGATTATAGTCTTGTGGCTGCTGTGTTTGTTGTGGCTGCTGCATATTATCACCAAGAAGCATATTGGCTATCATACCACCCACCTTCTGCTCCCTGCCGATATTTCCGGCATCCACCTTCGGCATCATGCCGAGTGCTTGCGAAAGCAAGCTAGGCTTCTTTAACTCGCCTCGCTGATACTCATCATTCAGCTGAGCCAAGTCCTTGAAGTTGCCAGGCTTATTGTCTGGTGAATTATAAGCATCAAGAACCTCCTGAGGATATTCTGTCTTCGGCTTCGCTACAGGTTGCGCCACCTGCGGTTTAGAAGCATGAGCAGAAGCAACAACTTGCTTACCACCAGTAGAAGGAGAAGCAGATGCAGCTGGCTCCAGCACCATCTTGTCAAAGTCTGCCTGTGTTCCCACATCATACCCCATGTTTTTGGCTTCATTATAATACCAGTCACGATCTTCCTTGTTGTTCAAGTCCTTTTTAAAGTCGTCGTAGCTACCTACCTCATAGCCGTTGCTCTTGAACTCATTATAAAAATATTGTCTGTCTTGCTCGTCAAACATACTTTATCTGATTTTGATTAATATTCTATTACTATCTTCTTGATGGTGGAACTTTGCTTCCACCGCCCCTACTTGAAGGTGGAACCTTACTGCCACCACGTCCTCTTCTTGAAGGAGGCGTCCGGTCAAACTTCATCTGAGCCTTTGCCCATCTTGAAGCCTGCTGTCTGTTCTTCTCGTTAGCCCAGGTTCCACCCCTGCCATCATTTCCACCGATAGACATACCGTTATTCTCTGCCCACTTGTTTACATGTTTCTTAAACTTAGGGTCGTTTACATACCGGGTGTTGAAATCATCAGCCTCCTTCTGGTTGGCATTCCTCTGATTCTGTCCCTCTGTTTGCGAATTGATATGCCTAACTTGCGCTCCCTTCACCACTACACTGGCGTTATGATCAGCAGCTCCGGCATTGGCATTGTTGGTTTGGGCATCAAGCAAATGACCCTTCTTGCCTCTCAGTTCATCTTCTGTCTTGGTCTTGGCAGTAGAAAGACCAGCTGCAGCCTTAGAAGCTTCCTGTCTTGCCTGTTCGGTCTTCACCTTTTCGGGTGTCAAAGCATCCTGCTGATTCTTCTGTGATGCGCGATATGCAGCCAGCGCCTCGTTAGCCTTGGCTGCAGCCTCAGCTTGCATCTGTGCCAGCTTGTTCTGTCTATCCTTCCAGATATTCACCATCATCTGGTCATAGCCTTTCTGGCGAAGGGCATCAGTGCCTTCCCTCAGCTTGCGTTGGCGTTCGGTAAGCTCTTGTGCTGATTCTATCTTCTGCGATGGAGCACCTTGTGTTGTGCCGAAAAAGTTGCCAAGATGCATAAAGAAATTACTCCATTTCTCCATTTTGGCCTGCCTCTCCGCTTTCTTCCTCAAAGCTTCATTGGCAGCTACGGTTTTATCAGCATCACCAAGTTGACTAAGCCAAGGCATGAAGGTAGTCCAGTTGCCATCACCATTCTTCTGGTAATCTCTCATGATGTCATAAGGCTTCATCTGCTGCAAGATAGGATTCTGCTCTATCTCGCTATAAGGTCTACTCCAGTCAATCTTGATACCCTGGTTAGGCTCTACCTTGGTAACATCTTCGGTTGGCTGCTGTACAAAAGATTCCTTGCCATCATTTCCTGTAATACCAGTCGTATCAATGGCAGTATTCTTTTCAGGTTGCGCTTCTGTAGCCTGAGCAGTTGCAACTTCCGGCTTCTCCGCATTACCACCATCAGAAGGAAAATTAGTAACAGGAACAACAGCTGTTGCCGGACGCTTAGGAGTTAAATCGTCACTCATAAATCCCATAATTACCTCCTTCCTTAAATTGGCAGTTGACTTGCTGCGCCAGCCAATCCACTCGTAGCATCCGTGATACCCTGGGCAGTAGAAAGAGCCTTCTCCTTCTTGGCTGTAGCAATGTAGTTAGTCATTTGGTCTATCTGCGAATCACCAGTACTCCATACGTTTTCCTTGGTCTGAGCGCCTTGTACGGCTGCTTGCTGCATAATGTTGCCCACCTGCTCCTGAGCAGCCTGTTTGCTCAACGCCACCGCTTCATCAGAGCCACCACTAACAATATTCGTGTTCTTAGCCTTTTGCGTGGCATCATCCAATACCTTCTGGGCATTGGTTACGGCAACCTGATTCTCAGCTGTCTGCGTAGGGTCCTGGTAATACAAATTGTCCCGATGATCCTTCACCTGCTGCAATCGGTCTTGATAAGTTTGGATATACTGATCATATCCTCTGTTTCTAGCTTTAGCAGCCAGCAGTCCACCAGCTGCAGTGGCAGCACCACCTAAAAGACCGCCTACTGAGCCTTTTAGACTACCTGCAATTTTTCCTATAAGTCCCATAAAATTCGAATTTAATGTTTAAACAGTGCTAAAGTAATGCCTTTTTCTTGCCTATCGGTGATAAGTTCCGCAACTTGAACACCAACTTTCGGTATTTTTCACTATATTTGCACTCGAAAACTATCAGTAATCAATTAAATTCTTAGAATATGGCAACAAAAAAAGATAATAGCAATGAGCCGAAACCAAAGCGAAAGAAGACTGGTGGACGCAAGGCTGGCACGGCAAACAAGATAACGAAAACGGTACGTGAAAGCCTTAGCGATGCCATCACTGGCTATTTCAACGGAATCAATGAAATGGGCTACTCTCTAGCCAGTGACCTAATGCAGATAAAAGAACCTGCCGGACGCTTGGCAATGGTAGCCAAATTTCTCCCCTACGTTGCTCCAAAACTTCAATCCATATCATTCAACAATGATGAGCATCGAAGTCTGTCAGTGGAAGAGTCATTCATGGAGCTGGAGGAGAAATTTGAGAAGCAGGAGACCACCATCAACATCAAGAATCTCAAAATTGTTAATAATGGCTAAATATAAAAAAAGGTAGCCTTCTCTAAAATTTCTGCTACTTTAGAGAAGACTACCCTATGGTATGAAATTGACTGAATCTGTCAAATATTAAGTTTTATTGGCACAATTTTAAGATATATTAGCTACTTTTTATCTCTCATGCGCTCAAAATACTTCGTCTGGTCTTTGGTGATATTCTTCACCTTAATCTGTATAGTACAGTTCTTAGGCACTGTATCATTGATATTATCCATCAGTTGCCGGATAATGTCATCCGTATTCCGGTAGCCCTTACCTTCCACATGGCCAACCACCTCACCCATGAAGTAAGCATCAGCACAAAGTTCAAACGTCTCCTCCACCTTTTCAAATACAGGAGCATGATACTCCTGCGTTCGCCTGCTCGGATCATTGGTAAAGAAGATTTTCTCCACCACCTTCTCGTTCAGTTCCCAGGCTCTGGAGAAATCCGGCTTCACATAGCCCATTGTAATCTTGTGAGTACTGACGTGATTCATTGCAAAGCCTATCTCTTCATAGTTGGCACCAATATCATTTTGCGCTATAGTTGCCCAGGTGTGGCGAAAAGTGTAAGGAGTTATCTTCAATTCACTATCCTTCAATGTATTGACACAGAATTTCTTTAGAAAGAGGCACAAATTACCATCCATCGACCTGCTACACCCATAGCTTTTATGGAAATTAAACAGATATGGGTCATCTTTATCTGCGAAATACTTCGTCATTGTAGGTAGGAGCATATCAGGAACTCTCATTTCTATATATGCTTCATCAGCTCTAGCCGATTTCGTCTTCTGGCGCTTGTAATGCAAGATACCATCATAATAATCAACCTTCTTCATTACATAAAGGTCAGCCACATTGATCCCGGCAAGACACAATACCATCTTGCAAACATCTACTGCCAGGCATTCTGTCTTAGAAGAAGGAATCACAGAAAATATCCTTCTGCAATCCTCCATCAGGATAGCACGTTTTTGGGGCACTATATGCCTAGAAAACTCCACCTTAGTCCAAGGATTCACCTTAATCCTTACGATGTCGTTGTCATAATCATTATATTTAGCCACACCTGCCTTGAACATTTTCTTTAGGAACTGTGGATAGAACGACTTCTTAGATTTAGAATCCTTCATACTATCTATCCATCCTTGCACAAGTTTAGTATTCAATTCGCTAAACATAACTTTCTCAGAACCACAATATCTTTCTATACTATGCAATGTATTGTGATAATTGACAAGAGACTGAGGTTTCAATGTTTCAGACAATTCACCAATATATTCTCTAGCGAAGTCTGAGAAACACACATCTTCATCATTCTGCTCCAGATAGTCCCTAACCTGTTCAGCACTCCAGGAACGGATGTCTAGCTTATTTAGCTTGAACATCCATTCTTCAATAATTTGGTTCAGAGAATTAAGCACAAAAGAATCCTTCACATCATGAGAACCCTTCACGATGCCTTTCTGCCCCACCATCTTGCTCGTCTTGATATAAAGCGACCTACGATTATGAGTCATTCGGATGTAAACTTGGTAAAAGCCATCCGATCTCTGATGTTGAACAACAATTTTAAATGTAGCCATAGTAATTTTCTTTTCAAAGCAATTTCGAAACAAACGCTCTAATTTGGCACGATGAACGTGACAAACGTTTTCAAAACACTACACTTCTGACTATCTAGAAACCAAGCACTTACATTAACTTGCTTAATATCAACAAATTACAAAAAAGGACTCTTTTATTTCCAAACTAAATTCAT
>ERZ1026880.1025-NODE-1025-length-12699-cov-5.826242_pt1 | contig 12699 bp, 11 predicted proteins | sample MGYA00380170_ERZ1026880 | MGnify/ENA primary metagenome ERZ1026880 (study PRJEB33269, sample SAMEA4719806) | human gut metagenome | biome: human-associated habitat; feature: organic feature; material: feces | place: Cameroon | collected 2013-10 ...
CTGGCAGCCTGCGGCAGCAGCGCATCCACGGCGGCGTCCACGGCCGAGAGCACCGCGGAATCTACCGCAGCAGCCGGGGACAGTGACCTGGACTACATCAAGGGCAAAGGCAAAATGACCATCGGCTACACGGTATATGAGCCGATGAACTACACCGACGCCGACGGCAATTTCACCGGCTTTGACACCGAGCTGGCGACCGCTGTGTGTGAGAAGCTGGGCGTGGAGCCGGAATTTGTGGAAATCAACTGGGACACCAAAATTGTTGAGCTGGATGCCAAGAGCATTGACTGCATCTGGAACGGCATGACGCTGACGGATGATATCCAGGCCAACACTGCCTGCACCAAGGCCTACGCCAAGAACGCGCAGGTCGTCGTGATGAAGGCCGACGCCGACTATTCCTCCACTGCGGACCTCGTCGGCAAGACCGTGGTCGCAGAGGCAGGTTCCGCCGGTGAGAGCGCCATCAACGACGACGAGAGCCTGTCCCAGGCCGATTACGTCAGCAAATCCGTCCAGACCGATTGTCTGATGGAAGTGGCCGCCGGTACGGCGGATGCCGCTGTGCTGGACCTGACGCTGGCCTCCGCCATGATCGGCGACGGCACCGACTACGCGGATCTGGCTATTAAAGACGAGCTGAACGCCGAGGAGTACGGCGTGGCCTTCCGCAAGGGCAGCGATGCCGCCGACGCCGTGAACGCTGCCTTTGACGAGCTGAAGGCCGACGGCACGATGCAGGCTTTGGCCGACAAGTACAGCCTGGCGCTGGCCGACTGATGGGCGAGGCGGCTGTCATCTGGGGCCGCCTGACCGAGGCATTCTGGCTCAACTGCCAGCTGTTCGGTCTGACGCTGTTGTTCGCACTGCCGCTGGGGCTGGTGGTGTCGTTTGGCTCCATGAGCAAGTTTGCCCCGCTGCGCGGCGTGGTCAAGACCTTTGTCTGGATCATCCGCGGCACGCCGCTGATGCTGCAAATTCTGGTCATCTACTTAGGGCCGGGCTTGATGGGCTTTACCAGCCCCTGGCCGTCGGGCGGCAGCGGCCGCCTGGTGGCGGCGGTGGTGGCGTTTGTCATCAATTACGCCTGCTATTTTTCGGAAATTTACCGCGGCGGCATCGAGGCGGTCCCCAAAGGCCAGACCGAGGCAGGGCAGGTGCTGGGCATGACCAAGGCGCAGATCTTCTTCCGCGTGACGCTTTTGCAGGTCATCAAGCGCATTCTGCCGCCGATGGGCAATGAGATCATCACGCTGGTCAAGGATACCTCGCTGGCGAATGTCATTGCCAACAAAGACATCATTATGATGGCGAAAGAGTACAGTGCCAAAGGGCTGATCTGGCCGCTGTTTTCCACAGCGGTGTTCTTCCTGGTGTTCGTGGGTGCGCTGACGCTGCTGTTCGGTTGGCTGGAAAAGCGGCTGGACTATTTCAAGTAAGGGGGCGCGGCTATGGCATTGTTGGAAGTAAACGACATCGGCAAGAGCTTTGGCACCACAAAGGTGCTGCGCGATATCTCGTTTGAGCTGGCCGAGGGCGAGGCCCTGGCCATCATCGGGTCGTCCGGCTCCGGCAAAACGACGCTGCTGCGCTGCTTGAACTTTTTGGAGACAGCGGACGCAGGCAGCATTACGGTGGCGGGCGAGACGCTGTGGAGCGCCGCCGATACCCGCACCCAGAGCGAGGAGGCCATCCGCAAAAAGCGGCTGCATTTCGGGCTGGTGTTCCAGAATTTCAACCTGTTCCCGCAGTACACGGCGCTGCAAAACGTGATGCTGGCGGGCCAGCTTTTGGCGAAGGAACGCCCGGATTACAAGCAGAACAAAAAGCAGATCCTGGCCGATATCGAGACGCAGGCGCGGCAGCTGCTGGCGCAGATGGGGCTTTCTGACCGCGAAGGGCACTACCCGCACCAGCTTTCGGGCGGGCAGCAGCAGCGGGTGGCGATCGCCCGTGCCCTGGCGCTGCACCCGGATATTTTGTGTTTTGACGAGCCGACGAGTGCGCTGGACCCTGAGCTGACCGGCGAGGTGCTGCGGGTGCTGCGCGAGCTGGCCGAGCATAAAACCACGATGATCATTGTGACCCATGAGATGAAGTTTGCCCGCGACGTGGCCGACCGCATCCTGTTTATGGACGGCGGCGTGGTCGTGGAGCAGGGCGATGCGAAAGAGGTCATCGACCACCCCAAAGAGGAGCGGACGAGACAGTTTTTGGCGAGTTATGGGAAATAAAAAACGGCAGACCGTTGGATGGCGGTCTGCCGTTTTTTTAAAGTGGGCAATTACCGTACCGCGATGCACTCGATCTCGACGAGGGCGTTCTTGGGCAGGGCGGCGATTTGGACGCAGCTGCGGGCGGGGAAGCCGCCGTGGAAGTAGGTGCCGTAAATCTCGTTCACGGTGCCGAAATCGGCCAGATCCTGCACGAAAACCGTCGTTTTGACGACGTTGTCGAGGCTCAGGCCGACCTCGTTCAGGACGGCCTGCAGATTTTTGAGGGCCTGGTGGGTCTGGGCTTGCACGCCATCGGCCAGATTGCCGGTGGCGGGATCCAGGCCGAGTTGGCCGCTGCAATAGACGGTGGAGCCGGTGTCAACGGCCTGAGAATAGGGGCCGAGGGCGGCAGGGGCGTTCGGGGTGGAAACGTGGGTCATAGTGATGCACTCCTCTATGTTTGATTTTTTTAGAAAAACGGGGGTAACAGAGCGGACGATATGCGGGGCGTCGAGGACGCCGCCCCCTACAAATGAGAGGAGCGGCTAGGGGACTGACCGCCCTACGGGGCGTTTGCCGAAAGGTTGAGGGCCGGGTATGCCCGGCCCCTACCGGGTGGCAATGCGGTTATCGCGCGTCGTCGGGGGCTTCCTTCGGCCAGGCGAAGTGGCGGCGGGTGAGGCAGTCTTGCAGGAAGTCGGTGCATTCTTTCGTGTAGGCGGTGTTGTCGTGGTAGTAGCTGACGGCGTGCTCGGCACCGTGCACCGTCAAAAAGCGCTTGCCCTTGGCGCGGCAGACCTCGTAGTTGCGGCGGCCCATCTCGTAGGGAACAAAGCCGTCGGCATCGCCGTGGACGAAGAAAATCGGCACTTTGCTGTGGGCCGCGGCATCGGTGCAGTCAGCATCCTCGGGGTCAAAATGGCCGAACAGGATGGCCCCCAGCCGCCCGATGGCGTAGGTGGGGCCGAGAGGGAAGCCGGGGAGGTACTCCGGCAGGCATTTGCGGGTGATCTCGCGCGGGCTGGTGTAGCCGCAGTCGGCTACGATGCCGCAGACGTTGTCCGGCAGATTCAGCCCGGCGGCCAGCAGCACGGTGGCTGCGCCCATCGAGACGCCCATCAAAAAGATGGGAACTTCCGGGCCAAAGTGGCTGCGTGCCCAGACAGCCCAGTCCCGAGCGTCGTAGCGCTCCTTCACGCCCATGGTAATGGTGTGGCCGCCGCTGTACCCGTGGGCGCGCTGGTCGGGCAGCAGAACATTATAGCCCAGCTTGGTGCAGAGGGTGTAGCCGCCCAGGCCGTCCCGCACGGCATAGCCCCGGTAGCCGTGGAAGATGATAGCCAGCGGGGCACCGTCGTTGTGGTGGTAGTACCGCGCGGCCAGCGGTGTGCCGTCCTGCGCGGTGATATGTACCGGCGTGAAGGTGTCCCGCGCCAGCGCATCGGCGTCGGGGCACATGGCCTTGCGGTAGACCTCCCGCGTGGGCATATCGGCGGGGGAGGGCACGGCGGTGGTGGGCTTTTGGTAAAAGGCGACGCGGTAGATGCCGTAGGCTGCGCCGAGCACGGCAGTACCGGCTGCGGCGGCCGCAGTAAGCAACGGATGTTTTTTCATGCAGGACACCTCACTTTGGCGGGAATTTGTGTTTATTATAGCAAATGTGCCACAAAACCGCAATGATTCCCCAAAAAAGTTTACACTTGCCACAAAAGTGTTTTCGCGGTATAGTATCTGTGTATAGAAGAAGATGCTTTCCGGGTAGAAGTGCAGGGGCAGGGCGATGACGAGCATCGACCCCTGCCATACACGGATTGACGATGCAACAAAAAGGACCCACCTATGACTGAACTGATCCAAAGCCTGAAGGCGGCGGTGGCGCGGTATCCGGGCACGATGGCGGAACTGGCGCGCCGGGCGGCCATCGACCGCTCTACTTTATATAAGATACTCGGCGGGCAGCGCACGCCCCGGCGCGAACAGCTGGAGCGCCTGACCGACGCACTGGAATTGACCGAGGAAGAAAAAACCACCCTGCTGGTGCAGTACAAGCAGCGTGGCCGCGGCACGGACCCCAAGATGCGCGCTGCGTTGAACCAACTGTTGGAAGCGGCGTTTCGGGTCGAGGATTACACCCGGCGCGAGGGGAACATCACCAACGAGGCCGCGCGGCAGATGAGCGTTTCCGGACAGTATGTGGAGGGTACCCGCGCGGTGACGGCTGCCGCAGCGGCGCTGGTGGCCGAGCATATGCTATCCGGTGATACGCGGCCGCTGCTGCTCTCGCCATTCACGAACCCGGTGCTGGACCGGGTGCTGGTGAACCGCTTCTCCGCGCCCGATGGGCAGACGGCGTCGCTGTCCCAGCTGCTGATTTTTGCCGAGGAAAGCGATATTCCCCAGGAGAAAGCCGGGAATATCGCCACGCTGACCCGCACGCTGCCGCTCTTGTTTCTGCCCAAGCTCAACTACGATGCCCGCGTTGTACGGTGTGTGATGAGCGAACCCAGCCCCGGTGCGCTGATGCCGGTGTATCTGCTGCTGCCCACGGCCGCCTTGATGATGGACCGCTTGGGGCAGAAAGGATATATCATCACCGACCGGGAGGCCGTGGAAAACCTGCGCCTGGCGTTCAGCCGCAAGTACATCGACGCAGTGCCGGTGCTGAAACTGGCGACCGGGACGCACGGTTTTATGGAGTCCGTGCAGTTATACAGCAAACTGTTTGCCGAGACGCGCAAGTGCTGCATGGTGCGCTACCAGCCGCCGTTCAGCCTGTTTGCCGATGAAAAGATCGCGCTGCGGGTCGTGCGGCAGGACGCAGCCGTGCAGCCCTACCTGCCCGCGCTGCTGGATTACCTGAACACCTGGAACCAGCAGACGCCGGACCTGTATTTCTGCGAGGAAGGACTTTTGCAGTTTGTGCGCACCGGGCAGATGTTTGACCTGCCCCCGGCTCTGTACGAACCGCCGGACGTCGAGACGCGCCGGGAGCTGCTGCTGCGGCTGCGCCGGGCGGCGGCCTCCGACAAGCAGACGCTGCGCATTGTGGAATCGGCCCAGCTGCCGCTGACACCGTCGATGAGCGTGAACGCTTTCCGCGGGCGCGGGGTGGTGTTCTGCCAGGCTGTGCTGGAACCGGGCAAAATGTACTGCCGCGAATATCTGATGGAGGATCCCCAGATGACCGAGGCAGTGCTGAATTATCTGGAGGAGGGCAAAACCGGCGACCGGGTGCGCAGCCAAAAATATACGGTGGATTTTATTGATTATTGCCTGCGGTTGTTGTAAGATTAGTAAAGATGCAAAAAAAGGAGACAAGCCATGGCACATACAGAGACTATGCTGGAAAGCAAGGAGATATTCAATGGCCGGGTCATCCGCGTGACGGTGGATAAGGTGCAGCTGGAGGACGGCACCACCAGCACCCGAGAGATCGTCCATCACCACGGCGGGGCGTGCATCCTGCCGGTGGATGCAGATGGAAACGTGACGATGGTGCGCCAGTTCCGCTACGCCTTTGGCGAGGAAATCTGGGAACTGCCCGCCGGCAAACTGGAAGCGGGCGAGGACCCCTTTGAGGCCGCCAAGCGCGAACTGAGTGAGGAGTGCGGCCTGACGGCGGACAACTTCATCGACCTGGGCGTCGTCTACGCCACCGTGGGCTATGACAGCGAAAAAATCTACCTGTGGGCTGCCACCGGCCTGCACGAGGTCAAGCAGCACCTGGACGCCGGGGAGTTCTTGGATGTGGTGAAGATGCCGTTCGACAAGGCCTTGGGCCTGGTGATGGACGGTACCATCAAGGACAGCAAGACCCAGGTCGCCCTGCTGAAATACGCGCAACTGCGCGATAAAGCGTAAATGGGCGTTGAAATACTGGACAACGGCACCCGCGTACTGACCGCGCCGGGAGCCATGTTTGGCACCGACGCGCTGCTGCTGGGGCGGTTTGCCCAGCCCCGGCGGGACGAGCGGGCGCTGGACCTGTGCAGCGGGTGCGGCATTGTGGCGCTGCTGTGGCACGACGCCGGGCACCGGGGACCATGCACGGCGCTGGAATTTGACCCGGCGGCAAGCGCACTCTGCGGCCAGGCGGCTGCGGAGAACGGCGCTGAACATATCACGCCGGTCTGCGCGGATTTACGGCAGTTCTGCACGGCAGGGCCGGAGCAGGGGCAGTATGATTTTGCAGCCTGCAACCCGCCCTACTTTGCGGCGGGGCCGCGCAGCCCCGACAAGCGCCGGGCCGAGGCCCGCCACACCGACAGCTGCACGACGGCAGACGCCGTGGACTGCGCCCGCCGCGCCCTGCGGGACGGGGGACGGTTCCTGCTGTGCCAGCGGCCCGAGCAGCTGGCCGAGGTATTGAGCACCCTGCGTGCCGCGCGGCTGGAACCCAAGCGGCTGGCCTTTGTGAAGAACCGCCCCGACGCCGCGCCCTGGCTGTTTTTGGTCGAGGCGCAGAAGGGCCGCAAGACCGGATTGCGCGTGGAGCCGGATGTGCTGATAACGAGCGGTGCGGCGATGTATGGGCCGCGAGAATAACACTAAAAAATTACAAAACTAGGAGAACACCGTCATGGGACTTTTTCATCAGAATTTTGACAAACCGGGGCCGGGCGTTTCGCCCGATGCACCGCGAAAAAAGGGCGCTGCCCGCTTCTTTGAGATTCTGGGCCGCGACTTTTCCACCATATGGATGGCGGGTCTGCTGGCGCTTATCAGCAGCCTGCCCTTCGCGCTGCTGCTGTGGCTCGCCGTGTCCACCCACTCCCTGATCCCGATGCTGGCGGCGGGCATTCTGGGCGGCATGATCGCCGCACCGCAGATCGTCGGCCTGAACGACACGATTCTGCGCAGCCTGCGCGATGAGCCGGGCTTCTGGTGGGCAACCTACCGCCGCGCCTGGAAGCGCAACGTCAAGGCGTCGCTGCTGCCGGGCGCTGTCTGCGGGCTGCTGCTGGCGATGGAAATTTTCACGGCGTTCCACCTGGATATCTCCCAGAGCGTTGTGCCTGCGGTGGCCGTGCTGGTGGCGCTGATTCTGCTGGCGGGCATTGCACAGTACATCTATGCCCAGGTGGCGCTGGTCGAGGTCAGCTTTGGCGGCCTGCTGAAAAACGCGCTGATGCTGTTTTTGGGCTACCTGCCCCGCAGTGCGCTGGGCGTTCTGTGGCAGGGCATTTACTGGGCAGCGGTGGCGCTGTTCTGGCCTGTCAGCAGCTTTGCGGTGATCCTGTGCAGCCTGTGGCTGCCCTGCCTTTTGAACTTGATGGCGATTTACCCCGCGCTGGATAAGAGCTTTGATTTGGAGAAAACCATCAAGGCCATGCGGGACGCACAGCTGAACAGCGAGAATGAGGACAAATAAAAAATTGCAAGGGGAACGCGGGGAGGCGTTCCCCTTGCTTGTTTGTAGGGGCGGTTATGGGAAGGCTGAGGGCCGGGCGTGCCCAGCCCCTACATGGACGGCGGGCTGCGAAAGCGGCGGGAACATCTTGCACCTTCTTTATAAAAAGGGTATAATGACATAATAGGCTTATTATGCGGAAAAGGAGGCGACAGCGTGAAAATTCTGCTGGTACACTGCCATTACCGGCTGCCCGGCGGCGAGGATGCCGTTTTTGCGGCGGAGCGGGAATTGCTGGAACGCCACGGCCATACCGTGCTGGTGTATGAGCGCAGCAACGAGGAAGCCGCCCACGGCGCGGCCAAGGCGCTGCTGCCGCTGCACGCCGTCTGGAACCGTCGCGCTGCCCGCGAGGTGAAAGACCTGATAGAACGCGAGGGCGTCGAGGCCGTGCATATCCACAACACGCTCTTGCTGCTCAGCCCCGCTGTGGTGCGGGCCGCCAAAAGCTGCGGCGTGCCGGTGGTGCAGACGCTGCACAATTTCCGCCTGTTCTGCCCCAACGGGATTTTACTGCGGGACGGTCAGGTCTGCGAGGAGTGCCCCCACCACGGCCTGCACTGCGCTTTGAAGCACAGCTGCTACCGGGGCAGCAAGGCGCAGACGCTGGTGGTTGTGGCAGCCTACTGGCTGCACCGGGTCCTGGGGACCTGGCGCGGCGTGACGATGGCCGCCCCCACCGAGTTCGACCGCGAAAAGCTGCTGGAATTCAACAAAATCTACCCGATGTTCGACGCAAACCGCCTGGTCGTCAAGCCGAACCCGGTCTGCGTGCCGAACGGCCCGGTGACGCCCTGGGACGAGCGCAAACGGCAGTTTGTGTTTGCCGGGCGGCTGGAAGAATTGAAGGGCATCCGCACCGTTATCGAAGCGTGGCGTATCCTCGATAAAAACGCGCCGGAACTGCTGGTGGCGGGCAACGGCCCGCTGGCCGACTGGGCGAAGGCGCAGAAGCTGCCGAAGGTGCGTTTTCTGGGCCAGCTGCCCCGGGACGAGCTGCACCGCATCATCGGCGAGAGCCGCGCTGTGGTGGGTGCCAGCTTGTGCTATGAGAGCTTTGCCCTGGTGCCCGCCGAGGCCCACGCCCTGGGTACGCCGGTGCTGGCAAGCGGCATCGGCAATATGGGGGCGTCGGTGCGGCCCGGGTTTGACGGCCTGTGTTTTGCGCCGGGGGATGCCACTGCGCTGGCCGGGGCCGTGCGGGCCATGAGTGCCATGCAGTTTGACTGCGCGGCCATCGCCGCCGCCACCCGCCGCCGCTTTGGCGAGGAAGAAAATTACAAGACGTTGATGAGATTGTACGGCCGCAGCGCCGCCGAGGAATGACATGAACCAGTTTTACCGCGCCCTGCATATGCCGCCGAAACGGCTGCTGCGCAAAGTGATGGGCGAAAAAGAAGTGTATACGATCGCAGTGCGCCCCCGCCCCACGGCCGAGGGCACCGAGCCGCTGCCCGCCTTGGGCGCCGGCCCCTACACGATGCTGCCCGGCCGCGAGGGCTGGTGGTTCGCCGACCCGCTGCTCTGCCACCGGGGCGGCAAGCGCTGGCTGTTTGCCGAGGCGATGGATCTTTCCACCGGCAAGGGCCGGCTGGAAGTGTGCGAACTGCACGACGACGGCAGCATTGACGGCTGGCGTGTGGCACTGGAGGAGGATTTCCACCTTTCCTTCCCGATGGTGTTTGACTGGAACGGCGAGGTCTGGATGATCCCCGAGACCGGGCACGACCACAGCCTGCGGCTTTACCGCTGCCGGGTGTTCCCCACAAAATGGGAACTGGTCCAGCGGTTTGCCACCGATGAGGAACTGTGCGACGCGATTTTGGTGGATCGTCGAGCCGAGGCACTGACGATTTTGTGCAGCGAGACAAAGCCCGACAACCAGCTGTATGTGCGCTACCGCCGCTACACGCTGTGCCATGCCGTGCAGGAGACTGCCGCCCTGCCGTTGGCTGAGGCAGACACCCTGCCCGCTGCCGCGCCCGCAGGCCCCTTTGAACTTTTGCCCGACGAGACATACAATTTGCAGCACCGAGATTTTGATTTTGTCAGCCGCAATGCAGGGCCGCTGTTTGTGCTGGGTGAGCAGGTCATCCACCCCACGCAGGTCAGCACCAGCGTGGACTACGGCGTTTACCTGCAATTTCTCGCGCGGCGCGGCAGCTCCGAGGTGCCGCTCTGCGCGGCGACGCCCCAGAATGTGGAGATCACCGGACTGAATGCGGCGGATGTCATCGGCGTACACACCTATTGCCGGGATGATGTGCTGGAAGTCATCGATGCGCGGTATCTGACGCGCATCCCCAAGCCCGCAAAGCCGGAGGCAGAAGTGTAAATGAAAACCATCGTCATACCGCAGTTTTACCGCGGCCCCTCCGGCCAGAAAGGGCTGTACAACCGACAGGAGGTTGGTCTGGCCCGGGCGTTTGCCGCGCTGGGCTGCCGCGCCGTGGTGCTCTACCCAGAACCGGGTGCAAAAGCGCCCAAGGTGGAGACACCCGAGCCGAACGTGAAAATCTGCTACCTGCCCGCCGTGGCCTTCGGCACCCAGGCATTATACAAAAGCTGGCAGATCTTGCTGGACGAGCAGGCCGATGCCGTACACGTCATGGGGGATAACTCCCTGGGCGTACCGGGGCTGTACCGCTTTTGCGAGAAGCACGGCATCGTGTTTTACAGCCAGCTGGGGGCGTTGAAAAGTACCTCCAACCACGTTATTGTGCGCGGGGTGATGGACCTGCTGCTGCACCGGAATTTAACGGTGTACCGCAAGACGCCCACCTATGCCAAGACCCCGGCTGTGGCCGCCGAGCTGGAAAGCCTGGGCGTGCCCTGCCGCGGGCTGATGCCGGTGGGGCTGGACACGGCCATCATCCCGACGATACCGGGCAGCAAGGCCATGATACGCCGGGAACTGAACATCAACGAGCAGGTCAAGGTGCTGGCCTTTGTGGGGCGGCTGGACGCCTACAAGCAGCCGCTCGACCTGGTACCGCTGCTGCAGGCCGCGCCCGACTGGTACGCAGTCATTATTGGGCAGGGGGCGCAGAGCGATGAGCTGGCCCGCCGCCTGACCGAGGCCGGGTTGATGGGCCGCTGCCGCCTGATCCCCCAGCTGCCCAACGCGCAGGTGCATATTTATTATCATGCCTGCAACGCTTTTGTGAACCTGAACGAAAACGAGATTTTCGGCATGAGCCTGTTGGAGGCTATGTACGCGGGCTGCCCGCCGGTGGCCCGCCATGCGCCGGGGCCGGATTTAATTATTGAAAACGGCATCAGCGGGTATCTGTGTGATACTGTTGCTGAGATGGCCGCCGCGCTGGACAAGACGACAGACGCCATGGGCCATGCGGCGCAGAACCGCGTGAACGAACACTTTTTGTGGCAGAACAGCGCCGAACTGGCCCTGACCCTGCTGCCGAAAAAGGGGAAAACCAATGGATAATGACAACATTCTGCTGCAAAAGGCCGCCGACATTTACCGCGGTCTGCGGTTCAAGATGAAATACCGCGGCGTGGATATCTTACCCGCCGGGGCCGGCAACGACCTGGCGCGGGAACTGCTGGAAAGCGGCCAGCCGTTTTTGTTTGGCCGCTGCGGCGCGACCGAAATGCGCACCGTGGCCGACTATTTGCAGAACGGCGGCAAAAATTTTGACGACCGCACGCGGGAGGATATCCGCAATTTGTCTGGCGTGTTCCCCACGGATGATGCGACGCTGGAAAAATTCTGCCGTCTCTACGTCAAATGCGCCCAGAATGCGGAGCTGCTGGCCCTGTGGAACGTGGGGGCCGAGCGGGAGGTCATCCGCGGCTGCGATGCCACCCGCTTTACCGAACTGCGCGCACTGGAACCCTACTACCACGCCAAGCCGTGGAGCGCGGCACTGGCGGGCAAGCGGGTGTTGGTGGTGCATCCCTTCCGCAAGACGATTTTAGCGCAGTATGCCCGGCGGGCGCAGCTGTTCCCCGGCAAGAATGTCCTGCCGGAGTTTGCGTCACTGACCGTGGTGCAGGCCGTGCAGGGCCTGGGCGGGCAGGACACCGGCTATGCCAGCTGGTTTGACGCCCTGGCCGCCATGGAGCGCGAGATGGACGCCGCCGACTACGATGTGGCCATCGTCGGCGCGGGAGCCTACGGCCTGCCGCTGGCGGCCCACGCCCGGGATACCGGCCACGCCGCCATCCAAATGAGCGGTGCCACGCAGCTTTTGTTTGGCATCAAGGGCAAACGGTGGGACAGCCACCCCATCATTGGCAAGCTGTACAACGATGCCTGGGTGCGCCCCGACGAGACGGAGGGCATCACCCATAAAGAAAAGGTCGAAGGCGGGAGCTACTGGTAATCGGAGAACTTTATGCGTATCTTAATGATCAGCAACCATCTTGGGGTGCAGAGCGGGGTGCAGCGGTATGTGCAAAATCTGCTGCTGAACCTCGATACAGCGAAATACCATATCGACCTGTTCGTGGGGCAGTGCCCGGCGGACCAGGCCAGCACCGCCCCCGTGCTGGAAGCGCACGGCGTGCATATCATTGCGGTGCCGGACAATAAAAAGGACCGCATCCGGGCACTGGCGGCGCACCTGCGCACCCACAAGGACTACGATATCATCCACTACCACACGGCCAGCAAGATCGGCGCACCGGTCTGCGGCATGATGCGGCTGCTCTGCCCCCGGGCCAAGATCGTGGTACACAGCCACATTGTCTACCCGCCGCTGACGCTGACCTGGAGGGCCGCCCACGGCGTCTACCAGCTGTTTGCGGATTATTTCCTCGGCTGCGGCGTGGCGGCAGGGCGATTTGTGTTTGGCGACCATATCGACGAAAAACCAAACTTTTCCGTGGCCTGCAACGCCGTGGATGCCGGGCGGTTCCACCCGGACGCCGCCGCGCGGGCTGCCACGCGGGCCAACTACGGCATTGCCGACACCGACCGCCTGGCCGGGTTTGTGGGGCGGCTGAACCACCAGAAAAACCCGCTGTTTTTGATGGAGGTTTTTGCAGCTATGGCCGCGCAGGATGTGCGGTGGAAGCTGATGCTTGTCGGCACCGGCGAGAAAG
>ERZ1026880.1038-NODE-1038-length-12596-cov-42.937405_pt1 | contig 12596 bp, 11 predicted proteins | sample MGYA00380170_ERZ1026880 | MGnify/ENA primary metagenome ERZ1026880 (study PRJEB33269, sample SAMEA4719806) | human gut metagenome | biome: human-associated habitat; feature: organic feature; material: feces | place: Cameroon | collected 2013-10 ...
CCGGGAATTGATACTTCTTCAGAAGTTCAATCTGCTTTTCCGTTTCCTTTTGCGTATTCCAATGGTTTGCAGAGATCCACGGCCCGAAGACCCAGTCAGGCGGAAGAATCGCAGGCCCGGACAAAGACATATACTCAGAAATCAGCTTTGCAGGCGTTCCTGCGTTGAATATAAACTTACAATTGCCGGGCGCATGAACCGTTATGACGTTTTTCTGTGTGAAATCGAATATCAATGTGCCACCAGACAATGTACAGAAAGAGAACCCTGTATCCGTGAAAAAGAACGGCGAGGGACAATAGCTTTTATCCCCTTGATTACAGAACTTTTCTTCCACCTCGATTTTCACGATGCGGTCATTCTGGTTGAGTCCATTATACCGTTCACCCATTCCATAAACTGCTGAATACGCAAGACTCATGGTGAGCAGTTTTGTCTGTTCATTCCAGCATATAGAAGCCACCTGACCGTCTACTGGTATGTTCAGATTGGCATCGTTCTTATTAGGCTCCCACTCAATCATATGCTTTTATCCTTTCACGCCGCCAACCGTAAGGCCTTCTTTGAAATACTTCTGCGCAAAAATATAAACGATCAGAATCGGAATAATCGAAATCAGTGCGCCAGCCATTGTCAGGTTGTACTGATTCTTGTACTGGCCGGATAATGTGCTCAACAGCAGCGGAAGCGTAAATTTGCTTCTTTCGCTCAGCAAAACCAACGGCAGTAGGTAATCATTCCACATGTCCATAAATGCAAGGATTGCCAGCGTTGCCATATGGCCGATGCACAAACAGATTCTTCTTTTACCTGTTCAGATGATGGCAGTATTACTTACGATTTATCCCATCACTGTACAATTGCTGCCGATGGAACAGCCTCGGTCGTATTTTATTGGGGTCTCGGTTTCGAGGAAGTTGCTGCCGCAACAAGCGCCAAAGAAATGCTCCGGCAGACTTTCGATGCAGAACTTACAAAAACAAGGACTTGGCTTCAAGAGCGCCGTGTCACCTTTAATGGTGATGCAAAACTCACACAACTCTACAATACGAATCTGTTCTTCTGTATGTTCTTCTCGACCGGTATTACGCTTGACACGGAAGAGTTGGTGCTCGTTACCAGCAGAAGCCCGCGCTACTATGTAAGTGCAGCCTATTGGGATCGCGACAGCCTGCTTTGGAGTTTTCCTGCCATTTTGGACGCCGATTCCGAACGTGCCAAAGGAATGCTTTCCTATGTATTCGGCCGACAGCGTCGAAATTTTGGCATCCATTCTCGATACATTGATGGTACTGTTTTGGAGCCGGGCTTCGAACTGGATGAACTCGTCGCCCCTCTTCTGGCGCTCGAACGCTACATTAACAAAACCAACGACAAATCCATTTTGAATGATTCCGATATTATTCAAGGTATAAGCCTCATTTTGAATCGCCTACGGCAGCATGAAGCCGCATCTTGCAGATTGTATGATACTTTCCTGCAGCCAACAGACGATGAGCATGTTTACCCTTATATTACATACGATAATGTGCTTGTGTGGAAAGCACTTAAAGATTTGGCCCAACTCGCACCCCAATATGCGCATCTGAAAAGAACTGCCGATGAAATCAAAGATGCCATCATGACGCATTGTGTCCAAAAGGACGCAGAGGGGAAGCCTTATTTCGGATGGTCTATTGATTTGAACGGCAGTCACGATGTTTACGACGAGCCGCCGGGAAGTCTACAATTGCTTCCCTTGTTCGACTTTTGCAGTCCCACTGATGAGATATACCGCAATACCGTTGCAATGATTCGTTCACCGGAATACAAATACAGCTTTGCTAACAGTCCAATCAACGAAATCGGGTGTCCACACGCACCTCACCCCTGGATCTTAAGTTTAGCTAATAGCTTGCTGTGCGGGCGCGTAGAACATTGCCGCGCCATTTTGGAAAAAATCTCTATGGACAATGGCATCGCCTGCGAAAGCGTTGATGAAGTGACTGGTTACTGCACCACCGGCGAGGCTTTCGCTACCTGCGCAGGATTCCTTTGCCATTCTATCCGTGAAGCATTACTATAAAAGAAAGAAGGATGCTTTTATGCGTCAAGACATAATTTTGAAGCCTTGGCAAATTGAGCTTACGACAAATAGCACAAATGACAGTTTTGAAGAAAGCACTTTTTTCACCGGGAACGGACGCATGGGCATCCGTGGATATCTCCCCTTCTGGCAGGAAAAGCGCACCTTTGAGACAGGTTTGTTCGTTGCCGGTATCTTCGGTGAAATCAAACCCGGCATCACCGATTTTGTGAACCTGCCTACCCCCGTCTGGGGAAATATCGAATGTGATGGACATCCTATTACACTTTCCTCCCCTGTATCCAGCACGTTGGATATGAAAACAGGCGTTCGCTCACAGTCTTTTTTAGCCAAAAGCGGTGAAACCACTCTAAATATTGAGCATCATGTGTTCTGCAGTATGTCCGATCCCTCACTGCTCATACAGCGGCTTTCCTTCTCCGCATCACGCACCTCCAATATTTATCACAGAGTATTTCCGCAAAAGATTTTTGTATCGGCCAAACAATTCCTCAAATGCAGGTTTGCTTCCACCTTTGGCCGCAAGTAACAGCTCAATAAATGTCATTTCTTATTCCCGACATTCTTATTGGATTGCCCGACAATCTTATTCAAGCTATTGCAGCCGTGTGGTTGGTTGTGATGTCCATTTTTGTCCCTACCGCAATTGAGCGTATGATGGATGGGTTCTAATTTGACTTACTGCATGCTTCAACAAAAATTCAAAATGCACACACCCACCGAACAAAAGGCCGGTGGGTGTGTGCATTTTATGGCATTATAGAGTATATACTTCCTTTACGGTAACTTCTTTGTCGATTGTCGTTCTATCAATATTGGCAGCGTGGTCTGCGATTGTACAAGATACTGCGGTGTCCGGATTCGCCGCAGAACAACTTTCGCAGCCTGCTCGCCCATATCATACATATCGAGGTTCACAACACTCAGTTGCGGTTCAATGATTTTAGAAAATGGAAAATCGTCAAATGTGATAACAGCCATATCTTCCGGGATGCGTATTCCGGAAGCCTTCAATTCATTTACGCAGCCAAACGCAATATACTGGTTTGCGCAAATCACGGCGTTGGGCCGTGTCTGCAGTTCCAGCAGGGCGCGTGCGGCTGCTGCGCCGCCCTCACTGGTGGGCGGCCCTTCCCGCAAATATCCTGCCGGGATTTTCTCGTTCAGAGTTGCAAGTGCGCCACTCAGACGGTGCGCAGAAATTGTATCTTCTTTGGGGCCACCGATGAATGCGATCCTGTCGTACCCGTTGCGCCACAGATGTGTAACTGCAATTTGCCCGGCCACCGAGTTATTGGTATCGATCCAGCAAAGCTGGTTGGAGAAATCCGGCGCACCTACAACAATGTAGGGCAATTCCGTGTGGGCCAGACAAAGAGCTACATCCTTTGACACGACTGATGCGTGCAGAATCACACCATCTACATAGGAACCCTGCAGCAGTTCATCGAAATGCTGCCAAAGATCAAGCGCCGTGCTGTGCTGCACAATGAGGCCATACCCTTTTTCGGAAAGCGCGTTCTCTACTCCGGCCATGATTTCAAACAAATGCGGGTTATCAAATCCTACGCCATGCTGCATTTCTGCCAAAAAGAGAATCGTTTTTGTTGCGCCGGTAGCAAAACTTTGTGCGCGGCGATTCGGCTGATACCCCAGTTCCTTGATGACCGCATTTACCCGGTCACAGGTTTCCTGCGATATAGAATATGACTTATGCAGCACCTTGCTGACGGTTGCCTTGGACACACCCGCAGCTTCGGCCACTTCCTGAATCGTCACGCTCACGTTTTACACCTCCTGTGTGAATACGGCAAACCCCATAGGGGCAAGGCTGTTGTTCTTTTCCTCGTATCCCTGCTGCCACAGCATCTTTCCGTTTATCGGAGGAATGTCAGCAGCGGCTGATTGATTGTTGAGGAACACGGTGATCTTTTCTTTTCCATCGGTGCGCTCATACCCATACAGCCCATTTTTCTTTTCGGCCTTAATGGTATGGTAGCTGCCTCGGCAAAGGGCCGGGTGTTCCGTTCGTAGATGCATCGCCTTTTTATAAAACTCTGCCAAGGCCGGCGGCTCCTGCGACCACGTCATTTCATGGCGGTACTCTGCTTCCTGTAAACCGTAAATACCACGCTCATCGCCGTAAAAGACGGACGGAATCCCTGTAAAGGTCATCTGGAAAAGCACAGCGAGCTGCATCCTTGCCGGGTCTTTTTCGCACAGCGAATAGAAGCGGCTCACATCATGGCTGTCCAGCAGATTAAGCTGCGCGTACAGTACCGGGAGTTTATACCGCATCCGCATATTGGTCACGCGGGCATCAAATTCTGCTGCATCGATACTCTGCTCGGCAAAGAATCGGCGGCAGTGCTTGCGGAAGTCGTAGTTCATGGTGGAGTCGAAAATATCACCGTTCAGCCAATGCTGGGCAGTTTCCCATACCTCACCGATCAGGATACACTCCGGCTTTTCTTCTTTCACCGCCTGCCGAAATGCACGCCAGAATCCGTCATTGATCTCGCTGGCAACATCCAGACGCCAGCCGTCAATATCAAATTCCCGCACCCAATAGCGGCCCACCTCGCAGAAATACTCTTGTACTTCCGGGTTGCAGGTGTTGGTTTTCGGCATCATGCGCTCATAGCCGAAGCATTCATAGGTCGGATAGGTTTCGGGGTCTTCCGGCCGCTCTACAGGGAATTGCAGATGGTAAAACCAGTTTTTATATTTTGAGTTTTCGCCATTGCGCACCACGTCATCAAAAGCGAAGAAATTCCACCCCACATGGTTGAACACACCATCAATAATAACACGCATTCCCCGTGCATGGCAGTCGTTGACCAACTGTCGAAAATCTTCATCCGTACCGAAACAGGGATCGATGTGATGATAATCCAGCAAATCGTACTTGTGGTACTCCCCTGCTGCAAAAATCGGATTCATGTAAATGCAGGTAGCACCCAGTTCTTGAATGTAATCCAGATTCTCGATCACGCCGCGCAGCGTTCCGCCGAGTTTTCCGCGCGTGACTTGGCCGTTCCACTCTTTTTCGGATGATTTGCCAGAGATAAAGCGGCGACCCGTGGCGAAACTGTCCGGGAAGATATTGTAAACTACTGCATCCTGCGCCCATGCAGGCGGTGCTGCAATGTCTGCCGGATGGTTAAACGGCAGCTGGTAGTATTCCGACCTGTCGTCCACGCGGTGATCTGTAAAGAAATCGCCGTAATACAGCAGCTTCTGCGTTCCGTCGTCAAGTTCAAAATAGTAACAGATCCGCTTATAGGGGCTTTCCAAGATGACTTGGAAGTAATCAAACCATTCGTCCTGCGCTTCCACCTGCATCTCTACAGACGAAAAAATAACCGGTGTCAGGCGGCAGGCTCGATCTGCATAAAACAGCGTGCAGTGCTTTAGATCATCGCGCCCGGCGCGCAGCCGGAACACGACATGGTTTGGGTCAATCCCGTGTGCCTGCTGTGACATCGGGATGTGTTGGATGGCTTCAAAATTCATTGTGTCATCTCCCTGTTTGGGGCAATCAACCTTTGACACCACCGGCAGTCAGGCCGGAGGTCATATGACGCTGTACGGCAAAGAACACAATCAGAATCGGCAGGCTGACTACCAGCGAGGCTGCTGCAAAAACGGGCCAGCTTCCGCTCATTTCTGTTGCCTGCAAAGAGTACAATCCGGCTGCCAGTGTATAATTCTCGGCACCTGTCATAAAGGTCGTTGCAAAGAGATATTCATTCCAGACATAAATCAAGATCATAACCGCCGTAACCAAAATACTGGGGCGCGCCAGCGGAAGAACAATGCGCGTGACAAGCTGGGTGCCGCTTGCACCGTCAATTTCCGCCGCTTCCTCGATTTCGCGCGGTATCGTATCAAAGTATCCTTTCATGTTCAACAGACCAAACTCAGCCATCGTTCCGGTATAAATCAGAATCAATCCAACTTTGCTGTTGATCAGCCCCAGCGGGCGCAGCAGCGTGTAAATCGCAAACATGGAAAGGACAGAGGGAAAAGAGTACAGCAGAACCAACTGCTTCAATATCGGCTTGCGCCCCTTAAAGCGCATACGGGAAAACGCATAGGCAGCCGGAATTGCTGCTGCCAGCGAGATAACAACGGTGACTACCGCCAGCGTCATACTGTTTTTGAACCACAGCATGACAGGTTCTTCGGTAAAGACCGCAACATAATTCCGCAGCGTGAAGTTCTTCGGGATAAAACGGAAGTCCGAGCTCACAAGGCTGTTGTCGGCATTCAAAGAAACCGACAGTGCATACAAAATCGGGATCAGCGTGACGAAACAAATCACGATGAACAAAATGTGCAGACAAATCTGCTTGGCTGCCTGCTTGAGCATACGCTTTTGATGCCGCGTCATCTGTTACCTCTCCTTTGCTTTCCGGCTGGTCACCATCGAGAACAGAATCAAAATAGCAAAGATCAAAATGGAGACCGCAGAGCTGTATCCGTAATTGTTTGTGATAAAGGCGTTCTCGTAGGCATAGGTCAGGATCGTGTGGATATTGGCACCGGTTTTCGCACCCGCCTGCTGTGTCAGCAGGTATACCACGTCGAATTGCTTAAATGTCGTAAACACGGTAATCAGCACCGAGGGAGCAATAATCGGGCGAATTGCGGGAATCGTAATAAAGTACGCCCGCTGGAACCAGTTTGCGCCATCGAGAATCGCACTCTCGTAGCAGCTATGATCCACCGCCTGCAAAGCACCGTCCATAATCATAATCATAAACGGCAGCGCCAGCCAAAGGTTGACAACCGTGCAGCAGAGAAATGCCGAGACATCGTTTGCCAGCCAGCGCACTGTCGCCAGCCCCAGCTTCTGCATCCACTGATTCAGCAAGCCAAACTGCGAATTGAAGATGCCGTTTTTCCAAAGCAGGATCGACACATAGCCCGGCATGGCCCAAGGGATCATAAGCAGTGTCTTGTAGACCCGCCTACCCTTAAAATCCTGTATGTTCAAAAGACTGGCCAGCACAAAGGCAATTACCAACTGCAGCACCATGTTCAGCACAGTCCACAGTATGGTCCGAAGCAGTGCCGCCAAAAAGCCGGAATCAAAAACAAACAGCGCATCTTTATAATTTTTCAGCCCTACAAACGAGAAGTTGAACCAATGGTAAACATTCATGTTTGTAAAGGAGATGTACGCCGTGTACAGAATTGGGAATACAACGATCAGCAAAATCAAAAGCAACGAGGGGGCGCTGCACAAATAGGCCCAAAACGTTTCTTTTTTATTATTCTTCATAGTGCGGCCTTTCCGCATCACTGCATCTGCTTGATAAGGCTCTCTGCCTGCTGCTGGGCGGCCTGTGCACTGCTGCGGACATCTTTTCCGCTCATGTTTACATCCACAAGCAGATTTTCCGTAACCGTCCACATAACGTCCATTTCGGGAACGTTCGGCATGGGAACCGCATCCTGCGCCGTATCGTACATAGCCATAACCATGTCGTCACCGCTGATAACCGGGTCATCATAGCAACTCTGCTTCGCAGGGGCGCAGCCGCTTGCTTTCGCCATCGCAATGCCAACGGAATCATTTGTCAGAACCTGCAAGACCTTTGCAATGGCATCGTGCTTGCGCTCAGCTGCAACTTTCAAGACATGGATACCCTGCACACCGGAATACGGTGCAATTTTGTTGCCGGTCTCATCTACAGTAGGCATCGGTGCAATGCCAAGGTCAATACCGCTCTCGCGCGCCGTAGGAACCAGCCAGGGACCACCGATGGTGGAGTGCGCTTTGCCTTCGCGGAACAGCGTATTCACGGTAGAATACTCACCCTCGGTGGGCATAAGCTCCACGAATTTCTTGTGGTATTCCAGCGCCTTGATGGTGTTCTCATCATCGAGGCCGGGTTCACCATTTTCGTTCAGAATGTACCCGCCAAACGCATGGAGCCAGCCTGCAGCATAGTACGCCGTGCTGTGCTGTTCCACGAAGCCGTAATGTCCGCCTTTCGTGTTTTCCTGCATATATTTGTACAGTTCTTCTGTGGTCGAAGGCACTTCATCGTCACTCATATAACGTCTGTTGTACATATAGAGCAGCGTCTCAAAGTAGAGCGGGAGCTGATACACTTCCCCTTTGTAGGTGGCGGCCTCAATCGTCATCGGTATGTACTGATCCAAGGTGCTCTTGTCAACGAAATCCGTTATCGGTGCGAGAATGCCCATTTCAGCGTAAACGCCAATTTTATCGTGGGCAAAGAAATACATATCAGGGGCAGAATTCGGATCGTTGCCGACCATCTTCAACGAATCGGTCAGACCGTCTTTCTTTTCCAGTTTTACCACGATATCCGGGGCAAGCGTATCCAACTCTGTCTGCAACGCCTGCGCGACTTCATCTTCTTTATCGTGCCAGATTGTGATGGTAACCGGGCCATCTGTCTGCACAGTATTATCCGTGCCGCCCGACGAGCAGCCGGTCATCAGCAACGATACCGCTACACATACACTTAAAAATCCTGCTATCAGGCGCTTCATGGAATACCTGCCTTTCTGATTGTGTCAAATAAGGAATACGGGCTGTTCAGCCCGTACTCTATGGTTTTCTAAGGAAGATTACTTTTTCTTTTTGGAGATGACCACGCCGCCTGCCACAACAGCAATCACCACAACAACGACAATTGCAATCGGCATCGCGTTGGACTTGGTTTCTGCGGGTTCCGCCGCAACCGTAGGCTCGCTCTCTGCAGCAGGAGCCTCTGCTGTTTCTACAGTCTCAGCCGGGGCTTCATAGGTGACTTCTGCATTTTCCGCATCGCTCACCACGATCCACAGATCCTTGCCTGTTTCCACACTGAGGTCACTGGTCTGAACACTGCCATCGCTGCCATTCACGATAATGCTGTTGACCCAGCCTGGAACAGAAAGCGTCAGCCAGCCGTCCTCCCCTTCCTGCAGGGCTTCGCCGGGCCAAGAAGAGAATGCGTTCGTGCCGTCCGGTGCGGACCATGCCCACAGATGCGGCTCGCTCCAGTCTGCGGGAGCTTTTACATGAACGGTAATATCTTCTGCAACGGGAGCATTCGGATCATTGTAAGTAAAATCGGAAGTTCCGTCCTCAGAAACCGTAACCCACACCTCAGCTGCATCGATGGAGATATCCTCCGTCTGCACATCGCCGCTGTTGCCGTTGACAATGATGCTGTTCACCCAAACGGGAGCGCTGGCAGTATACCAGCCATCTTCGCCTTTGCTCATGGTCTTGCCGGGCCATGCTTCAAAAGCATTCTTGCCATCCGGTGCAGACCATGCCCACAGGCAGACGTCCTGCCAATCATCGGGAACCTGCGCGTGAATCTTGAATTTTTCTACATACTCCGGCAGATCACCGGTAGTCTGTGCATCGTAACTGATTTCCACATTTTCTGCATCGGTCACCGTGACCCAAGCATTTTTGCTTTCCAGCTTGTAGTCACTGGTCTGAACCGCAGCGTCATTCGCATTGATAATAATGTTGTTGGTGGTTTCGGGAATCCAGCAGTAATACCAGCCATCATTGTTGCTGTCTGCTTCCATTTCGCCACCGGGCCATGCATCAAAAGCATTTGTGCCATCGTCTGCCCATGCCCACAGGTGCGGGTCTGACCAGTCAGACGGGAGTTTTGCGTAGACGATCATTTTTCCATCGGATGCTTCCTCTGCAAACGCAGCAACAGGCATAAGCAGACACAGCATCAATGCCGCCAGCACAACTGCAAACAAGTGTTTTACTCTGCTCATATTTGTTTCCTTCTTTCCAAACGGTGAAGAGTTTTTGAGATTTTCTGATGCGCATCCTTGACATCTACAGAGTAACACTCCCAGCAACCCACGTCAACAAAGAAATAGGGAAACGGTTTCCTTTCAATTTGTGCATATTCCATCATATATTCACTATTTGAATGTGCAGTTTGCTAGTAATTTTGGCGTTTTTTCTTTCAGTGTAACTATTTTGTAATTTTTGCAGTTCTTTATTTTCCCTTTGTTTCCTATCTTATTTTTGTACACTGTTTCAACCGCCGTCAAAATTTTTCTTAAACTTTATAGTGTAAAATATTGCATTGCATCCGCACGATTGCCGTCAATTCTCACCTCCAGATGCAGATGGTTGCCCGTCACCCGCCCGGTATGCCCGACATATCCGATAACCTCTCCCGCCTGCACCTGCTGACCGGTGGTGACGCAGATGGACGAACAGTGGGCGTACAGTGTTTCCAGCCCGCCGCCGTGGTCGATTTGGATGTAGTAACCGTAGCTGCCGCCCCAACTGTCAAGGCCGTTGGCAACAGTGACCACGCCATCTGCGGCGGCGAGGATCGGCGTACCCTCGGCGCAGGCAATGTCGGTGCCGGTGTGGGAGCTGACCTCGCCGGTGATGGGGTCTACGCGATGTCCGAACTGCGAGGTAATCGTACCCGCAACCGGCAGCGGCCATTGCAGGGTGCCTGTGGGGGTGCGAGTGCTGTCCGGGTTCATAAGTTCACCGCCGCCCTGGGCAAAACCGCCGAGCAATTCTGCCCACAGTTCTTCATACTGCGAGTCTTGCAACAGTTGCAGGTAGGTATTCTGTCGGATGGTAAAGTGGTAATCTGCCGCCATCTCATCGGGTGTTTTGTGGGTCAGCTCAATAACAAGGACGGTTTCAGTTATCTCTGTGGTGGTCGAGTTTCCGTCCTCATCGGTGGTTTCTATTGTGGTAGTCTCCGGGTGGGTGGAACAATCCACCGCATTCATCGCCCACATAGTTTCCCGCAGTTTATCTACCTGCTCCTCCGTCAGTGCCGCAACGGGTGCGCCTTGTTCGCTGCCCGCCACATACGAAGAAAAGACCGCCAGGACATCTTGCCAGCGGATGTAGTATACATCATCGTTGGCGGTAATGTCTTGGCGGTCGTGCTGTACGGTGTCGGAGATTTCTTCCAGTCTGTCGCGGTGTTCTGCCGTCAGGGTTTCTACGGCTTCGCGCACGGTGACGGACGCTGCGTTGGGGGCGTTGGCGGCAAAAAAGATGCCATAGGCCGAGCCGGACACAAACGCCACAAGGCAGATGACGATAACAATGCCAAGCGCCGCACCTGCGCCCGCTGCAAGAATCGTTATAAGGCTGTGCAAGCTGGCTAGAAAATGCCGTACTGCCGAGCGCACCGCCACAGCCGTCTTGCGGGTGCTGCTGGCGGCTTTCTGGATATCGTAAGGAATCGTCGCGGTAAAATTGTTGTTGGCGTTCTGGCGGCGCTGCCAGTTTGCCACATTCGTCTCCACACCCAGCAGTGTGCTTTGCAGCTGGCGGGCAGCTTCGTCCGTAGGCACCGGCAGGATGTCAATGGACAGCATCAAGTCGCGGTCAAGGTCGCAGAGTTCCGACACAAAGCTGTCCTTGATGTAGCTGGCGTAGTCCTGCAAATACAGCACCCGACCATAGCGGGCATTCAGCTTGAAATGGTCGGCGGCAAATTCCATGCTGTCGGGGCAGAACCAATCCTTGAAATGCTGCCCGCGCTTGGAATGTTCGTGGATGTTGAACTCTGCCGCAGCCTGTTCCCCTGCCTTGAAGAAGTCGCGGAAAATATGCAAGCGCTCGTTCAGCGTCAGTTCGGTTGCCACCGAGGAAAGCTGCGCAAGGTGTGTCACCAGATCCGTGCCGACGCGGGAAAAATAACTGCGGGCCTCGTCCGCGTTGCGCTTTACCACGCTCACGGTCAGGTAGCGCTCCCGCACAATGCTGTTGCTGGTGCCGGTGACCTGTGCGGTCAGCATCTGGTTGAATTCGTGGCGGTATTCGTCCAGACCATCATCCTTGTCGGGCAGCAGGACGCTGCGCTCGAACTCTGCCTTGTTGATGCGGCGGTTGTAAATTGTGATTTTTGCCGATGCGCCGGAGTCGAGGGCGTTCAGCAGTTCCGAGTAATCAAGGAACATACTTGTTTTGTCCTCTTTGCCGGCGATGGCGTAGTTGATGTCGGTATTATAATAGGTATAAAATGGAAAACTTGAAAACAAAATGAAAACTGCCGGGAAAAACAAAAAATCCCCGCAGCCAACGAGAAATCAGCTGCGAGGAAATTGAAAACATTCTGAAAATAGAAGGATTTATTCTGTTTTTTCTCAAAAAAATTGCCCTCTCCCCTGCCAAATTCCGGAAAGCGGCAGGAAAAGTGGGCATCAAGTTGGGAAAACCGCACTAAAATGGTTGGACAACACTGTAAAACCGTGTCCAAAAATCGGTTGGCGAAATCTCCAATTTTCAACGATACAGCAAAGAAAAAAGACTGTGACATCTTTTTCATCACAGTCTTATGGAGGTGACGACCAGATTTGAACTGGTGAATGAAGGTTTTGCAGACCTTTGCCTTACCACTTGGCCACGTCACCATATGAGTGAAAAATCGGCTTATTGAGCCGATTTTTCACTATTTTTTTTGGAGCGGCCGACGAGGCTCGAACTCGCTACCTCCACCTTGGCAAGGTGGCGCTC
>ERZ1026880.1045-NODE-1045-length-12545-cov-7.790472_pt1 | contig 12545 bp, 10 predicted proteins | sample MGYA00380170_ERZ1026880 | MGnify/ENA primary metagenome ERZ1026880 (study PRJEB33269, sample SAMEA4719806) | human gut metagenome | biome: human-associated habitat; feature: organic feature; material: feces | place: Cameroon | collected 2013-10 ...
GCCGTTCGCCGCCGGCATCCCCCGGGAGGCGAGATGAGGGGCAGGCGGCTTCCCGAATGGCCCTGGGCGCCTTTTCTCGGCAAGGCGCCCAGCCGCTTCGGTATCTCGAGGCGGCCAGTACGCCGACGCGGATGCCGCGCCGGCATGGGCAGACGGCGCCTGCTGCATAAACGACTCAGCTGACCGCGAACCGGCCGCAGCTGGACATTTTGCGCACGAGGTTATCAAACCTCTGCCGAGTCACCGCCGAGCCGTTCTCGATAGAGCATCTCTGCTCAAGAGGAAAAACGAAGTAAGCTAGCAGGAATCGGCCCCGCGATGGAGCCAAAATACGAGGAGGTGGCCCGCCAATAGTTTCGTCACTGCCGCAACTGCGGCACGACTGGGTTCGCGCCCGGCAACACGCTGCACATGCGTCTCCGCTACGTGCCCATCGAGGGCCGCTGCGCAAAATACGGTAAACAAGTTGCTAGGCCTTGCAGCTGACTTCGGTTTCAGCATCTCCAGCCTTAAGCAATCCAAGGCCAACCGCACAACGAATGGCCTTCAGCCTCTCGCGCCAAAAACGCAGAGAACGGGCCGAAACCATTAATTTGACCCGCAGCAAAAGCCGTTATGAGGGATACGCGATCCCTCGCATCAAAGCGACGAAACGGATTAGCATTCTCATTAATCACCTTTCGTCGCAAGGCTTCCCCAGTACGAAAGCCCATATGAATCCGCTTTTCCAAAGTCATCCAAACCCACAACGTCATATGGACTTTCGGCAAACAAATGAACATATCCGTCAACGCATTCAAACAGCATGTCACCTGCCGTATTCTGGCACACATGGGTAAATTCGCTGTAGTAATCAAGGTCCTCGCTGTCCGCCTCCCCGATCACGACCAGGCTTGGGCTCATAGCCTCCATCCATGATTTCGGAGGCCTTCCAGACGCCCTGCCGTGATGGGGAGCGAACAGCAGGTCAACGGGCGGAATGTCAACACTATCGCAAATCTCTTCCATGAACGAGGTTTCTAAATCGCCCATCCATATCGCCTTGACCCCGTTTTTCAGGCTGTAAGTGATGATAGGAGAGATATTATTCGGCGATTCGCCTTCGGCGGCTTTTCCAAGAGCCTTCCTGAAGGCATCGTTCGTGGTCTCGGGCCATAGGACATTAATTCCAGAGTTGCCGTAATCTTTTTCCTTGTCGTTGCGATTCATCCAACAACGAGAGCAGTCTTTCTCGATGTAAAACGCCTTAGAGGAATCTCTAAGCTCACGATAACGCTTGAAGGATGGGCTTTCATCGCTTTTGGTTGCCTCGTTGTTTACGCAATAGAAGTTCAGTATGCCGAATCTATCATCAAGATGCTCTAGACCATGGATATGGTCTTCGTCGGGGTGCGTTGAGATGAATCGGAATATGTCCTTGCCTTTTGATTCTTCGGCTATTTCTTGAAGAATATCGTCTTTTCGCTCGTCAACGAGGTTGCAATCTATCACCGTAAAATTGCTGCTCCCGTGCTTAATGTAAAAGGTGTCGCCTTTGTCGACAGAAAATGATTTGATGATGCTCATCGATCCTCCTTCGAAATCGTTTCCGATACGTCGCACGCAATAACGCTAGCCACTAAGCGCTTCCCTTTCAGGCGGGCCGAGACGAAACCGACTAGCGCAAATACCACGCAAAAGATTATCGAGCCCCAAGCGAGAAGCACGTAACCGCCAACGAGCAGAGTCAGGCAATTCGTTGCCACCATCAGCAATGAAAGAACCGCAGAGAGAGCGCACAGGTCTCTTCCATACAAGAACGCCCTGTTCGCTGACTGGACGGATTCCAACTGAGCGTGCTTTCTATATAGCCTGTACCATTGAGCGTTTTGGAAGCGAAGGGCGATGTCCTGGTCGTCTATCGTCTCAAGCTTATCGATAATCGACGAATATGCCTTGAGGGCGTCGGAAACGGAGAACCTGCAGTCGTTTACGCGCCCACTGCGCAGATCGGAAAAGATGGTCGACCCTGGGCGCGAAATCTTGAAGCGACCTATCCGCGGATATATCAACCAATCCTTCAGCTGGTACGGGATAAGGCAGTCGATCGTTATCCCGATCGAGTACGCGAGGGCGATGAACGTTGCGTAGCAAGCGAGGAAACCGAGCGAGGAATCTCCAAGAGCGGAAAGAAACCCTGAAAAAGCGCCGAGGCTGGTCGAGGGGAGAACGATGACAAGCGCAAGCGCCAAGGTGAAGCTCTTGAACTCCTCCTGATAGCCTTCTTTTGTCGACGCCAAATTTCCTCCTAATGATAGATTAAGGTCATATAAGTTTGCTTAGCAACTATTATTGATAGTTAAATATTGCTGTCAAGTCTCTCTTATGCAATAATTTCTTACATCGGAAAGGAGCACAACTATGAAATTGCTGAGCGTAGCGGTATCGGGCTTCCGCAACGTCGCGCAGACCACCATCGAGCTCGGCGGGATAAGCGCCATCGTCTCTCCGAACAACTACGGCAAGTCGAACCTGCTGCAGGCCATCGACTTCGGCTTCGAGTTCATGAAGTCGAGCAGCCGCCAGCGCGAGTCGATGATGCGCTCGTTGAATTGCATGCCGCTGAACCCAAGGCTCGCCAACGACGACTTCCGCTTCTCCATCACGCTCGACGACCCGGCCCTCGGGGAATACCGCTTCGTGCGCTACGGCTTCTCGTTCGCCTGGCTGCGCGACGACGGCGAGGGCTGCAGGATAACCGACGAGACCATAGAGATCAGCTCGAGGGAGCGCGGCCCATGGACCAACTACCTCAAGCGCAACGAGGGGAAGTACAAGAAGAGCCACGACACGAGGTCGTTCCGCTCGATAAGCCTCGACGGCACCAAGCTCGCCATCGACGTGCTCACCGCGATCGAGGACATCGACATCAACGGGGCCATCAAGTCCGTCCTGTCGGCGTCGTTCGACATATGCGACTCGCTGGACACCGACAACCGCTTCCGCTCGACGCCCTTGGAGCTCAAGGTGCAGCACCCCGACGACTCGTTCGTCATGTTCGACGACGAGGACCTGTCCCGCTCGCTGTTCCACCTGAGCAAGGCCAGCCCGGAGAGGTACGAGGATTTCCAAGCGGCCGTGTACACGCTGTTCCCCGAGTTCGAGGAGATCTCGGCGGTCTCCTACGCCATCAACCCCGAGGAGCACAGCAGGCTCGTCGAGATGCTCGGCGCGGCCGATGCCGACACGGACATCCCCTTCAGGATCAAAGACGAGCTCTACCGCCTGATGATAAAGAGCTCGCACGTCAACCAGCCCGTCGACGTCTCCTACATGTCCACCGGCACGAAGCGCATCATCTGGCTCATCGCCAACGTGATGATCGCCGGGGCCAAGGGCGCGGGCGGCATCGGCATCGAGGAAGTCGAGACGAGCATCCACCCCCGCATGACGCAGGAGCTCCTCGAGATCCTCAACGAGAGCGTTGCGGACACTTCATTGCTGCTCACGAGCCACTCGCCCTACCTCATCCAGTACCTGAAGCCAGAGAAGGTCTACGTCGGCGTGCCGAACGAGGACGGCATCGCGTCTTTCAGGAGGATGCGCCCGTCGAAGGTCAAGGGGGCCGTCGCCGCGGCGTACAACCACGGGTTCGGCCTCGGGGAGTACCTCTTCTCACTGATGTCGGACGACGGGGACGGCGCCCGGGTGCTCCGCGACCTCCTGGAGGACTGACATGGGCGGAAGCGAAGCACGCCGCGGCCTGGCGTTCATCGTCGAGGGCGCGACGGAGAAGGTCTTCTACCTCGAGTACCTTTCCCAGCTGTGTAAGGCCAAGGGCCTGGCCCTCAGGAAGGACCTCGCGACGCAGGAGGACAGCTACGCCATAACGTCGGCAAACGGCGAGAAAGTCGTCATGATGGCGAGCGTGAACTCCGTCTCGCAGATGACCAACTCGGCCACATGGTTCGACAGGGCGTGCGTCGGCGAAAACCCGGAAGTCGCCTGGACGGTCTTCCTCTGCTACGACACCGACGAGTACAACAGCGACATCACGAAGTTCCACGAGGGCGACTGGGCGATGCTGCGCGAGAGCATCGCGCCGACGGCGCAGAAGGTCGTCGACCTGGCGGCCAAGGCCGACATCGAGGACGTGATGCTGTGCGACCTGCCCGGCGTCCTGTCCTTTCTAGGGCTGCCGCCTGAGACGGAGATGCCGCCGGGCAACAAGGGGAAGACGAAGCTCAAGAAGCTCTACAGGAAGGTGGCGCCGAACAAGGCCTACCACTCCGGCGAGCGCGCCAAGGGCCTGGTCTCGCACCTCGACATGGCGGAAATCAGGACATCGGCGCCCGTCCCGCTCGAAGAGATAGACAAAGCGGTCGAAAGCGACTGATGTAAGTTTTGACACCCTGAAACTTACATCAAGCCCCGATTTCATGGCAATACCGGGGCTATTTATCGCCCGCATGTAAGTTTGATGACGCATCTATCTGACAAGCAGCGCACAGCGAGCATGAAGCAAGATCATTTCCCCGGCTATCATGCCAGCCCCGCTCCTCGATGCGGGCGAGGTGGTAGCCGACGCCGCATCGGCCTGGCAGGTACTGTTTGTCAGACTTGCCAGATCCTGTATTTCCGACGATTGCGACGCGCCTTTGGAAGAGCCCGTTACCGTCGACAATCGCAGGGACTTCTTCGTCGGTAGGCGCCCAAGCCCGCACTAGCCTCGCAGGATTCCATGTCGCCGCCTTTCGTGGCATTTGAACGTTTCGCCGGATTATGGCCCGTCCAGTAAAAGGTCACGAGCAATTGCCTCCGATGCCTGATGGCAACGAGCAGGCTGCAAAACCAGCCGCTGCGCGTTTAGTCCAATAGATGTCGAATCACGCCTATAGGCAGAGGGGCATCACGCCCAAAAAATGCCGCCGTCTCCTCCACAACCGGCCTCTCCGGCAAGTTGGAGGATTGGACCGATACGGATGCCGTGCGAACACGAGTAGTTGGATGTCTGCTGTAGGCCGTGGGCCTACAGCAGACATCCCTTTTGTCAAGACGAAAAAACGCGCTTGCGTAGGCATTTCATGCGGGAGGCTGCGCTTGATGCGGATTTTGAAGACACGTTCTGACTTAATTCGCGCACATCTAGGCGACAAAAGAACGGTCGGAGCTGAGCGCTTTTCGACAATCGAATCACACCAATTTCAACTTGCCCCGATCACCAAAATCGTCCCATTGGGACCCGTTTCCCAATGGGACGATTCTTCACAAATGGGCCCATCGACAAAAGGCCCCACTATCCGCGTCGACCTTGCCACCATCCAAGCGACGAAAACCACCTCGTGGCTACTCCGAGAAATACGGAGTAGCCACGAATAGAGGCAAAGCGATTGCCGACCAGATCAAGGCATGCCACAATAAACGCAAACAGCAAAACCGCATGGTTTTGCAAGACGGAATCGCACGGACGGTTCCGCCCAGTTTTTCACATGACCAGATTGTCAGCTGCACGACCCAGATGCCTTTGAAGAGACCACGTCGGAGCGACACTTGCTCGAACGATCCGCAAGAAAGCGCTCGCTGTCCGGACCGGCGCCCCCTCTTCGACGTCAAGAGAGACGGCGAAGCAGAAAGCCACCGACGCAACATTCTGCTGGGCGCCATCGTCGGCCTCCGACGAGGTCGAACCTGCGATACTCTGGCACAGTCGGCATTGCGCGAGAAAGGTTTTCGTTGCGAGACTTCAACCACACTAGGATCGTTTCCTATGGCCGCAATGACTTGGCTGCAGGAGCCTTCAAAGACCGATGTCTTCATATCCTGAAGGAGGGGCCTCACTTTCAAATCGCGACGATTAACGACGCGATAGAGGCTCATCAGCTCAAACTCACATTCGAAACGGTCCCTGAATCGTTCGAAGACGCTGAAGGCATCGATATCGCAAGCACCACCTCGGCGCTCTTCGCGAACGCTTGCAGGTATACGAGGGAGACGCTCGCGTCTTCGGGAATCCTCGAAGTTTATGAGGAGACCGAGATACAGTACGACACTCAGTTCTGGGGCCTGGTGCACGCCTGCGGCGCAGAGAAGCTGATCTCCGGCGAGGAAATCTCCGAGCTTCTCTCGCGGCACGTCGAATGCCTGGCCCGCGTCTTGGAGAACGACAAGCTCGTCAAATCTTTCGATGCAGAGATAGGGAAATCCCTAATCGACAACCCGTATTATTCCGCCGAGCTCCTCATCCACGAGTATGCGACAGAATCAAAGGGCCAGAGCGCAATCCACCTCCCCAAATGCCTTTCCCAAGACGACTTCGATTCGATAATGACCGGTTACCTTGACGATCAGCGCGCCAACCCGAATTGCATGGAGGTCCTTTTCAACTGGCCTTCCGGCTATACAAAATGCAGGTTCTCTCCGTCGCCGGACGTCAAAGTGCGCGCAAAGCGCGCCTATGACGAGGCCATGGATACACTTTTCCGGCAAGGCACTGGGCTTAAGTACGGAGCCGGAGTGCAGATCGACCCTGAACAGATTGCTTGCAAAGGCGTAAAAGTCGAAGGCCTAACCTTGACCTACAGCTTTAGCGAAACGTGGCTCGGCAAATACACCGACCACGCAAGCGTCATGAATAATTGCAGATACCTGCTAGACGTAGTAGACCGAAGCGGCCTCATGGCCGCGCCCGCTCACTCCCACGAGGAGAGCGCCCTGCTCGCAGCGCTGGGGTCCCACGTGCTGGGGGAATACCGAACGAACGTGACCTCCGACATGCGGGAAACTCTCGCCAATGTAGAAGTTGTCGCATACGCGCATTTCCTCGAAAGCCGCGGGGCAAGGCTCGAAGACGCGCTCGAATGGGCGTACAACGTTTATTTCGCAGAGGAGTACTCAATCAACGGATTCACCTTGGCGTTGCCGTCAAGAGGAGCCTCGTGGCTCGACAAATGCAAGTCGATAGGGCCGGAAATCGAGCGCGCCGTCAAGTCCTATTCAGTCTATTCGAGGATGGGAAAAATCGACGGAGACTATTTCCCCTATGAAAGCTTTAAATCATTCGACGACCTCAACGCTCTCTCTGAGAAAAAATACGCAATCGGCGGCATCTGCTTTGAGAGGTGGGGTTTCTTCCTGTTCTCCGACCAATGCATGCTGACATACAGGAGAGGCCACGACGACCATGCTCGCTGCTTCTTCGATTTGATTACGAAAGCCACGGTCACTATCGACGATTATGATGCTGCATACGCCAAGGCACTCCAGCAATTAGTCGACCGGCAACTAGTAAGCATATGCGAAGAAACAGGCGCCCTCTCCCCAACCCCTCGGTCAATTTGCCTGAAGGCCGTTTGGGACAATGGAGCGATAGCGCTCGGGGGATGCGGGGACGGCGATTTGGCGCTTATCGATGGCCTCGTTTCAGACGAAATGCTGTCGTACTGCGGCAAACTGTTCGCCCCCGACGAGGCTGCATATCTCGATTACATGTTCAACGACGCCTCTTTCCCCAACTCGCAAGGTCTCAGGAACAGATACGACCACGCGCATTCGCCGATCGCCGACCCTGATGCGGAAGGCATTCGATCCGATTACTACCGCATGCTGACCTTGCTCGTCGCGATTACGCTCAAGATAAACGATGAGCTGTCGGCCGCAACGGGCCGCGGGCACCTCGAGAACTTTGTAGACTGGCCATATTACGACGAAAGCGTCCTCGAATTCGCCAAAAAAATGACCGCAAAAAGGCATGAAACGGTCGGTGGCACTGCGCCTAAATGACGCCAATGACAACAAATCTGAACCGGCTTCATCAAGATCGGAAGCTGACCTGTGTCAAGATTTCGGACACGCGAGCTCGAGGGATCAGGTGGTCACGGAAAGCTCTTCGGGCTTGGACGCCGTGCGTTCGAAGAAAGCCGTCATGGCCTCGGCCGGCACCTTGTAGCCGATCGTCGAGTGGGGCCTGCGGCGGTTGTAGTGCGCCTCGATGAACTCGATCGTCACATGCTTGACGGAGTCCCCGGTCGGGAAGCTTCACCTGTAATGCATCTCATTCTTCAGCGTGGAAAGAACGACTCGACAATGGCGTTATCGCGGCAGCTGCCAGTGCGGCTGCCGAATGGGCGCACATCGCCGACGCGTGCCCATTCGGCCAGAAGGCGGCTGGCGTACTGGGCGCTGCGGTCGGCGCGGAATATTGCGTTGCCTGCCACGTAGCCGCGCGATTTGGCCAACGCCAACGCCGACACCACAATGTCGGCCGTCATTCGCTCGAAGAGCGACCAGCCCACCACCATGCAGGTTTCCAGGTCTATCACCGTGGACAGGTAGAGGCACTCCTCGCCGGTCCACAGATGTGCGATGTCGCCCACGGGCTTGCAGATGAGAACAGGACTAGCGAGTCATAATTTTCTTCACCTCGGAAAGGATACCGGCCGTCACCTTTCCAACGGGAAACTCTAGCCAATTGTCCTTCGCCCTGGAAAGCTGGCGGACGCAACGCCTGTCCGAGAAGCCCTTTTCAAGACAAGCGAACACATCAGCCCAACCCTCTTCACGCATCGACTCGTCTCCGAAGATGTCCTTGGCCATGCAGGAACCCAGAACCCCGACGTCGATTCCTTTGATTCGAAGGTGGTAATAGACGTCGAATACGTCCCTATGCCGCATCGATCCGGCGCCGAAAGACCGCATCTTCTCGGCAACCGTCTGCTCATCGCTGTTTGGAACGCCCCTGACCGACCCTTTGACCTGTGGGAGAAGAGACGCTCGCCACAGGTCCTCCTTCCAGTCGAACTGCAGCTGCCGGCCGGGAGGGGTCTCGTACCTGGGATGGGGCTCGGGCCGCCCGCCGCCGTCGAAGGCGATGTCGTGCCTGCAGCAATAGTGCGTGAAGGCGTTGTACCCGGGCATCCGCCGCCATTACGAAATTACTCGCAATGGGCATACAAGACAGGCGAATCAAACGCGTTCCACAAATGGCCAACCATTTTACAAACATTTGTTCTATCGAAACGTTATTAACTTTGCTATAATATAGAAGCTTGATTTTTACTGATCGCTATGCAAGGAGGGTTTGCGATGTCGGCTTTGGCACTTCAACTTCCCGATATCGTCGACCCCTACGACGAGGCAGTCGCCTACGAATACCTTTATTCGATACCGCATTCTTCTCTTAAGACCATCTCAGAGCAAACCGTCAACAGGGGCGCCTTACCAACCGAAGCTCTTACTGAAGTCATAGTGCTTCAGGACGAATACTCCAAGGTTAAAACCTTTTTTGATAATCGACTCGGGTCTTTCGATGTCGCGGTCAATAACACGCCTTCATACCCCTCGAGGCTTGCAGTCGCAAACGAGCGCGTGCCTTTAATCTATTACCGAGGCAACATCAACCTTATCGACAAGAAGAGCGTCTCCGTCGTCGGCGCGCGTGCGGCATCCTCCGAAGGGTGCGCCCGCGCCGCGCGTCTAGCGAGAATCCTCGCCCAAAATGGGATTGCCGTCGTATCCGGCCTAGCCGCCGGCATAGATACCGCTGCACTTACAAGCTGCATTGAGCATGGTGGATCCGCTATTGGGGTCATCGGTACCCCCATCGACGAGGTTTACCCGAAGCAGAACCTCAAGCTGCAGCAAGAAATAGCTCGCAATCACTTGCTCGTAAGTCAGGTCCCTTTCTATAGATATGCGCACCAGCCCTTCAACTCAAAAAGGCAGTACTTCAGAGAGCGCAATGTCACCATGGCCGCCATATCAAATGCAACGGTTATAGTCGAGGCCTCCGACAAAAGCGGCTCTCTTATACAGGCAAGCGCCTGCATCAAGCAGGGCCGTGATTTGTTCATCATGAGGTCTTGCCTCAACAACCCAAGTATCACATGGCCAAAACGCTTCGTTGATGCAGGAGCGCACGTTCTCAATGAGCCTGACGACATCCTGCAGATGATTGGGTCTTAGCTTGGATACGCCGTTTTGGACCAGAATAGATCGGTTGAACTCGTTCAACCATCGCGAGCTCGGTAGCAAGGACATCTGTTTTTTCCTCCATACTCGCGAGACGCATCGATACAACGAGATCGAGCAGTGGTCCTACGCTTACCAGACAATAGAAAACTTTAAGATTTCTCCCGCAGCACTGCAGAGCAACCCTGCGAGAGGGCAATACAAAGAAAGGGCCGTTCGAACTATTGCGGACGACCTAGAGAGACTATTCCGTTACGTCAACCCAGATTCCCGGTTTCTTTTGGTGCCAGCCGTTACCTCGAAATCGAAAGAAGATCAAAACTACGACGATCGCCTGGTCAGGGTTTGTTCGATGGTCGCCGCGCGGTTTCCGAACGTAGATTCATTCGAGATGTTATCAGCCTATCGAACCATCGCCTCAGCCCACACTGGAGCTGGGACAAGGAACGTCAACGACCTCTTATCAAACATTGTTGTCAACACGTCAATCGCGATCAGGAATTACAACAGCGTGCTTATTTTTGACGACGTCATATCCAGTGGGGCCCACTTCAAGGCGTGCGAAGCCGCAATAAAGAAAGCCTATGGGGACGACGTTCTTGTCGAGGGGATTTTTTGGGCGAGAACGGCTTCATGGGGCGAAAGCGAAAGTCTATAGCTTCCTACAAAAGGGATTTCGGGCCATTCGACAGTACAGCGTGTCTTAATCCAATAGATAGCAGTTTCAAGATATTGAACTCGTCATCTTGAGGTACCGCCAAGACACACGCTCGTTGCGACCAGATTCAACGCATCACTGAGTTGCACCCTGATGCTTCATAGCGAACGCGTCAACGAACCAGCTTGGTCGTCTCTATCGCTAATAGGCAATCGTGTCGGGAAAGACGCTCCTATGGTTGTCAACCCGCGTTATTTAGCTTCTCGGCTCCATCGAGGAAGGCTTCATAGGCGTCCCTCGCCGCCGCATGCTTCGCCCTTTCTGTCTCTATGCTGCTGATGACAGACGGCCCGATTCCCTCCCTTGCCGCGACACCGCGCCGCAGAAGCCCCGCCCGCTTCCTCCTTGCAGCAAGGGAGGGGCCGGCGGCATGCCTCGTCGCCGTCGGCGACATCAAGGCCCGGTAAGCCTCCCTCGCGACGTAGCGTTTTAGCCATCGCATCGCCTCGCGCTTGCTTTTCCCTTCGGGAACACATTTCGCTATGTATTCGGAGGTCCTCGCGTCGCTGCGCATCCTGCTTATGACGATGCTGTGCAGCGCACGGTTGGCCCGACGGTTTCCGCCCCTGTTGAGACTATGCCTGACCGTCTTGCCGCTGGACGCCTCAATCGGGCTGGCGCCGCACAGCACGGCGAACGACGCCTCGGATCGCATGCGCCCGGGGCTGTCGCCCACCGCAAGGCCCAGCTCTGCCGCGCTCAGGGCACCGCACCCGTCGATTTCGAGCACGGCGGGCGCGTTCTCGCGGACGATCGCCTCCACGAAGGCCTCGAGCTCCGAAGCCTTCGACTCGACATCTACCCAGGTTGCCGCCAGGGTCGACAGCGACAGCATCAGCGAATCGCGGATCGCGTCGCCCGTCGCGGGCTTCCTGCGCCTCAGCGCGTTCATGAGTTTTTTGCCGCTGAGTTTGGCGTACTTGCCGCGCACTGGCTCTGGCGCCGTGTTGATCAGGGCCTTCACCGCGTTCGCGACCTGCATCTGGGTGCGTACCAGGATTTCCCTTGCGCGCAGCGCTGGCCTCGCTGTCTCGGCCCAGCCGTCCCGAGACTTCGGGATCGATGCCCCGTCGCCGGCGATCGCCGTGCGCGCCGCCCTCTCCGCGTCGACGAAGTCGTTCTTGCTTGCCCCCTTGCGGCGCTTGTCCCGCTTCGGCCTAAGCGCTTCCACCACGTTGAAGCCCGAACCCGCCAGGCGCGCGGTCAGGCCGGCGCCGAACGAGCACGTCTCCTCGATGCCGACCACCAGGCATTTCCCCGGCGCCCCGATGGCGTCGGCCAAATCTCGATATCCGGCGGCCGTGGCGGGGAACGCGCCTTCGCGGACCTTTCTTCCCAAAGCGTCGATCACGCAGAGCACGTGCACGTCCTTGTGGGTGTCGACGCCCGCGGCCACGAACGAGGCGTCTGCTTCCATGCGAACCCCCCAAGCAGCCATCGAAAACGATACGCACCTCATGGCTGCCAGCGATGAACCTCATCAGGAAGCTCGTCCGGAATCGAACCTCATCCCCAATCGAGACGACCAGCTGGCGCTCGCCAATCTCGCCGATGTCGTAATAGCTTCCGTCGCCGCCGCGATACAGGCTGAACAGCAGCACGAACTCGTCGTTCACGTGCAGCTGCCCTTGTTGACAGAACTATAGGAACACCCCCCACTCCTAAGCCGAACGTCTCCATGCGCCCGCAACCCAAGCAGCAATCGAAAACGATGCAGCCCCATAACCGCCACGCATAGCCGCCCAGTCCAATACTCGCAAGATCACGCCTATGGGCAGGAGGCACCGACCCGCCTCCCCCGTTCCTTCCTCGCCGAGGGGCCGAGGGCTAGTCGAGCCTTATCGGCCTCTCGGGCCTCTTCCTCCCCGAGCAGTACGGGCAG
>ERZ1026880.1046-NODE-1046-length-12544-cov-7.773481_pt1 | contig 12544 bp, 13 predicted proteins | sample MGYA00380170_ERZ1026880 | MGnify/ENA primary metagenome ERZ1026880 (study PRJEB33269, sample SAMEA4719806) | human gut metagenome | biome: human-associated habitat; feature: organic feature; material: feces | place: Cameroon | collected 2013-10 ...
TTATTACAATATTCTTGTTATAATTTGTAAATAAGGAGAGATTATGGAAAAAATATTGGAACTTTTAGCAGTTGTAATAAGTGCGTATATTATCGGATCAATTCCGACTGGTTATATTATTGTAAAAGCTTTTACCGGAGAGGATATCAGGACAATTGGGTCCGGTTCAACCGGTGCTACAAATGTAAAAAGAGTTATGGGTAAAAAATGGTTTTTTATAACTCTCTTATTGGATGCTTTCAAAGGAGCATTGCCGGTAGTTTTGGCAGCGTTGTTTGCTAAATCATTTACAGGAATTGGGTTGTTACCTGTTTTGGCAGCGATTGCCGTAATTTTAGGTCATAGTAAATCAATATTCCTTAAATTTACCGGTGGAAAATCTGTTGCATCTGGAGTTGGAACAATTTTGGCTTTGAATTGGCAAGTTGGCTTGATTATTGCTGCAATCTGGGCAGTAATTACATTTTTCTCAAGATATGTTTCATTGGGATCAATTATTGCGCTTGCTTTATCTCCATTTATTATGTGGGCATTTCATGCGCCGATTGCTTATATCGGATATTGCGCATTGGGAGCTTTGTACATAATTTGGTTGCACAGAACAAATATTCAAAGACTTATTAAAGGCGAAGAAAACAAGGTGAGATAATGGATTTTACAGTTCTTTTAATTGCTTTAGGAATAATTATCGTATTATTTATTGTCGGAAAAATCTTTGCAATTTTGACGAAGGTCTTTTTTATAATTCTTCTTGTTGCCGCAATTGCAGTCGGATTTTTCTTTTGGCAAAACAATAACAAAGAAAATACTAATAAAACAAGTTATTGCGTAGAGCAAATGATGTTATAAGTTTAAGGTAATTAGGCTACTAGACCCAACTTACAGTTCGGTTTCAATTATTGCCTAACCAACTTTTTCGTTCTTTTGAGCAACTTCGTAAGTTTTGATTGAGCGTTTGCCGGTCAAGCGTTTCATAAAGTCATAATATTTTTTAGTAAAGCCTGTTGCTTTTTCTTGTTTTTCTTCAATTGCAAGAAGTTGATCACGAGAATGTGTTCCAACCGGAACGCCTACTGATTTTCTTGTCAACCATTCACCGATTGTTGTGTTTGTCAAAGTAATCCAACTCATACCGAACAATGATTTGTGATATTGCTTGCTCAATGTTGTGTTGAACAAGTCAATCAATAATGTTTGGTAGAACAATCTTGAACCTTCCTGAACAAATCTTTCTTTGAATTTAGTTTTTGCGCCTTCAACATCGTTACCGTTTGATTTCAACATAACCATGTTGTAGTTATCTGTCATCAAGAACCAAATAGTTGCGGCAAGTGCTGCGGTTTTTGCAATGTTAGAGAGTTCGCTGTTTGAAACGTTTGACATTGTATCAACGTTGAAAGCTTTCAATGTATTATCTGTTACATAATCGTGGAATTGTTTTTTGGTAATTTTACCTTTAACATATTTATCTGCCATATCTTTGATATTATCAACACTCTTTGCTAGAGCTGAAAGTTCATCAGGCTTTTTAGCTGCCGCTTTTGGTGCGCTTTTTGAGAATAATTTTACGACCATTTCTACAGCGTCATTCACCATTTTGTATGGTAAAGATCCATATTTCCAGATGAATTTAAACGGTGCGAGTACAAAGTTTATATATGGTTTAGACCATCTATCTTTAACACCTAGACTGATAGTTTTTTCTGCATCATTTGTATGTTTTGAAGCTATAGCTTTATATTTGTCTGCAAGTATTTTAAAACCGTTGTCTTCAAGAGCTTTTGTTATTTTATCAAATTCTTCTTGCGGTAGTTTATAATCTTCAATTTGTGTTAATTTGTTGTAATGTTTTGTGAAAAATCCTGAGAAGGACTTCCAAGCGTTGTCGACTGCGCTAATTTTTCTTGCACCCTTTATTGCAAAACCGCCTGCAATAATTGCTCCGACTGCTTTGCCTACTGTGCCTAGTGAAAGCAAAGGTTTTTGCGCTTTTCCTTTATCGTCTTTTTGTTCTACTTGTTTTGTATCTGTTTTAGTAGCTTTGTCTGTTGTAGTATTGCCGTTTGTTTTTTCTGTTTTTGGAGTATCTGCGGCTTTGAAAGAAACTTCCGGCTTAATTTGAGCTTCCGGAGCATTATTTTTAGCGTTTTCTTTTCTAGCTTCTTCCGGAGTCAATCTTGTAATATGTTTGCCGTTGATTACACGAGAGAAAGCTTCTGTTGTCAACGTTGTCAGTGCTGTCATCATCATAATTCCCATTTTGGAATTGTTGATGTATTTGTTTAAAGCACCGAGTGTAACCAATGTGATATATGCGTTGAAGCCGATACGAGCCATTTCCTGTTTAAATCTGACTTTTTGCTCGTGAGATGCAGCTTGTTTGTCATCGTCCATCATTCTTGACAAGTTGTAGGCGTCGTTTGCAAGGAAAATTGCAGGTGGTAAGCCTGAAACAAGTCTGTTTAGAGAACGTTCGTGTTTTGTATCGTAATTTCCTGTTTTAGGGTCAAACATTTTGACAGAGCGTTGGAACATTGTTGATGCAACTTCGTCCTCAGGTTTGCCATTCAAGCTTTTCATAGTTTCAAACAATCCTCGAAGAGAGTTTGTTTGCGCATCAACTTTTGAACGTTGTCTGATGTTTTTGAATAAAGGTCTGTCTAATATTTTTTGAGCCCAGCCTTTGAACGGTTTAATTTTTCCGATAAACTCAACTGTGCCGTTCAAGATGTCAGCTGGTAAAATTTTAAATGGATAAATCAAGCCGTCCCAAATCAATTGTGGAACTGTTTTCTTTTTGAAAGAAATTTTGTCACCGTCAATTTTTACCATATCGTTGGTTAATTGAGAAGCTTTGACGTGCTCCAAAAGCTCTTGTCCGATTGAAGATTCGACAGGTTTGCCTAGTTTGTCTTTTGTAATTCCCATATATTTTTTAGAGAATTGTAAAAACTCATTTACGCTGTATTCTCCGACACTTTTGTAGCTAGGAGCAAATCTCAAAAGTAAACCAATTCCGGCAAGAGTTCCGAACATTGCAATAAGCGGTTTTAGTTTATCATCTTTTTTGGCTTTATTTTTAACTGGTTGAGTCGGTTGGTTTTGTGGGGTTTGTTGAACATTTTCTGCCCCACTAAAAGAAAGACCTTTAAAAGATAAATCGTTTAGATTACTTTTTAAAGGTCTCTCGTTTATTAAATTTTTTGAAGACATGAACTCGGAAGAAGGGGGCACTTGCTTAGGGGATAAATTTCCCACTTGCTTTTGTCGTTGTCTTGTGCTGTCGTACGTTATTCTTCCTACTATCATATTTCTAGTCCTTCCCGCATGTATTTTTTACTGAACATGATTTTTTGACAAGTGCATGTTGAGTAAAAGTTTACAATATTTCATAATTTATTTTTACAGGACAATAATAATTCAGATCTAGCCAAGCAGAGTTTCTAAAACTTTTGCTTCTTCTGCTGCTTTTTGCGGGGTTTTTATATTAGAGCGTTTCATGTATGAGCGAAGAGCTTCTCTGATAAGTTCACTTCGACTTCTCTGTTCACTACTTGCAACTCCATCTATTCTATGCAGAAATTCATCAGGCATTGTAACTAAAATTTTTGCCATATTCACACTCCGTTTAATACTAACACAATATTATGATACCATGTGTTAAAAGCTTTTTCAAGTGGTTGAACCTGTTTTGTCACTATTTTGAAAACTTTTTTAATGTATAATTTTTTTATGGACGCAAATGAATTGATAAAATATTTTAAATCACTTGGTTTAACAGTGCACACAACAACAAAAGCGCGCGGGCACCAAGGATTTTTCTTGAAAAACAGAATTGATATTTCAAAAAACATTCCTGAAAGCCGACTTGTCCCAACGCTTTTGCACGAATTTGCCCACTATATTCACTCAAAACTAGAACCGGACATGAACAAAACGGGGGGAAGTTTGGAGGTTCTATTTCAATCAAACAATCCACTTTATAAAGCTGAGTTGATAAAAGTTACGAATTTTGTCGATAATAATTCGCTCTGCATAAGGCTTTTTGAGCACAAAGACAAGGTTAAGCAGAAAATTAAAGAGTATGAAACTGAGGTAAAAAAATATTATCCAAAATTTATGCGTTCCAAAAAGTTCAAAGAATTTGACAGGTACATAAAGCGTTCAAACGCTCGTTATTTGTTGAAATATGATAGAGTTAAGCTTATAGAAGGCGGATTTTTCAAAAAGATAACAAAACTTTATTCAATCGACAATATTGAAAGAGATTTTATCGATATGCCACCTGCATTTGCGGCGTATATAAGACTGCATTCATATCAGAAAAAACAAGCTCGAATTTCTGCTCGAATTAACAAATACAAAAAATATTATGAAAAACCTTGCGAACTTTTCGCAAGATTTGTTGAAGGAATTTATCTTGATAAAGAATGGGTTGAGGCAATTGCTCCGAATGTATCGCGGCAGTTTTTTGATTTGTTGAAAGGCGGGTATTATATGGAATTGGAATATGTGCTACACACGTAACCCTCTGTGACAACATTTGTTCATATCTCATATATTGGTAAAAAGCATTTAAGCGAGCACAGTAGGGCATGATACCTATCCCGTCATCATTATATAATAACAAACCATGACGACGGGGTAGGTACCCCGCCCTACTTCTATCGACTTTTTATTCCTGATACGACCTTAGTGCCCTAGTAACTTAGTATCTTCTTCCGATACAGACTTCGCCTCTTTGCATCTTGGCGTCTTCGCATCTACAAACTTAGCTGCTTCATTTCTTTTATGCTATAATCCGACTATGGTAAAAATTTTAGACTGTACTTTGCGCGATGGTGGACATTTAAACAAGTGGAATTTTTCAGATGAGTGTATTCTGCAAACCCTAAAAACTGCTGAGTTATCAGATATTGATTATTTTGAGGTGGGGTATAAATTCCCCAATTGCATAAATAAATCTGAGCGCCAAAAAATAAAAATCGGCGTTATGCTTGATGCAAAAAATATTACAGAAGTTAGCAAAAAAGCGGATTTTGTAAGAATTGCCTGCTATCCACACGAAATTCATACAGCAATTGATGCAGTGGAAAGTTTTCACGCGCAAGGGTTTGAGGTGTTTTTACATCTTATGACGGCAGACAAGTTTGAGGATTATGAACTATTAAAAAACTGGAAAAATAAAGAAATTTTAACATCAATTTATTTTGCGGACAGTTTTGGGGCATTTATGCCGAAAGATGTTGAAAATATTTACAAAAAACTTGAAGCTTGCAGATTTGAGCGTATTAGTTTTCACGCACACAATAATCTTCAACTCGCATTTTCAAACACGATTATGGCAATAGAGCTCGGAGCTTTTTCAGTTGATGCTACCGCTTTTGGCATGGGAAGAGGAGCCGGAAATCTCCCGACAGAGCTGCTATTGAAGTACTTAGGTAAAGACTATTCAATTTATTTAGATTTAATCAAAAAATATTACCTGACACATCACCATCAAACCCCTTGGGGATATAGTTTTAATTCACTTGTGACCGGCTTAAACAACATTCACCCGATGTCAAACAATTTTAATATAAAATAATTTTAATCACCACAGAGAATACCAAAAAATAAAAGAAGAGTTGATAAAATCTCTTGATGACGAGAATTTTGGTAGGCAGCTATATAAATTTTATGCACTTATAAAAGAGTAATAAAAATTTTTTTGTCATATAATTGAGTTATGAAAAAAATACTATTAACTTCAATTTTAATGAGCTTTATGACAATAGCCCCAACTCAGGCACAATTTATGCCAATAATCCCTGCTGCAACCTTACAAGCTGCTCAGCAGGCAGTTATTCAGAGTGCCCCATCATCACAAGTAGTGAGAGTCGGAATCGGCACTACAAACTTTGGAACTTATCAATATAACGACATAACAATTTTTGGTACAGGCGATACGCAGATTTATGACAACAAAATTTTAATCGGCAACTATCCCGCAAACCAAAATATCCGAATTACGTACAAAGATGGAATGTTCAATATTTATACACCTGAAAGCACCCAACCTGAAAAAGTTGTAGGTCCGGTTCAAATCACAAGCAACTATGGACTTTTAGGGGTAACAGGTTTGAAACGTGCCGGCAAACAAGCTCTTTATCATGGAGCATTTGAGCTCAAAAAATGCACAAACACAACGTTTAACCTTGTTAATATGATTGAAGTTGAAGAATATTTGAAAGGCGTTGTTCCAAACGAAATGCCTGTCAGCTTTGGCTTAGAAGCTTTAAAAGCTCAAAGTGTTGCAGCAAGAAATTACGTACTTTCGCCACGTACAAAAGCATCAACAAATTACGACGTAGTTGATTCTGTTGCAAGCCAAGTTTACTTTGGTGCAAACACAGAACGCCCATTATCAAATCAAGCAGTTGGCGAAACCGAAGGGATTGTTGCACTTTACAACTGGGATTTAATCGTTGCACAGTATTCATCAACTGCCGGTGGCTATACAGAAAGCTATTCCAATGCATTTTCTGATCCGAAAACAAAAGCGTTTCCGGCTCCTGAAAAACCGTATTTGAAAGCAAGACCCGACATAATTTCACAACCATCTTTAAAAAATGAAGAAGCAGCGAGTGCCTTTTACAAATCTCGTCCTGACACTTACGATATGAGGTCTTCTTATTATCGTTGGGAAAGGAATTGGACAGCACAAGAGCTTAAAAACGCACTACAATCAACTCTTGCGGCGCAATCTGCAACAGGTTTTGTAAAGCCGGCTTTCAACAAAGGTGATAAACTCGATGATTTAGTAGAAATAAAAGTTGTACGCCGCGGAGAATCCGGCAAAGTTATGGAAATGGAGATTGTAACCCGTTCACAAACCTACAAAGTTTTTAAAGAACTTGTAATCCGCCGACTTATGACGAAGGACGGAAAAGCTTTGCCTAGCGCTAATATCGTTTTTGAAAATACAAAAGACGAAGATGGTAATTTGTTGTCAGTTCACGCATGGGGCGGTGGTTTTGGGCATGGCGTCGGAATGAGCCAATATGGTGCAGGATTTATGGGATCCGAACTTCATCGTTCGTATGACAAGATTTTGCAACACTATTACACCGGAATTACTCTTGCGACAAAGCCTGTGATTATTTCGACAGAAGCAGGGCAACAGAGTGCAACTCAAAGTTTTTATTCAAAAGACAAAAAAGCTAAACTCGTTATAGATAACAAGTTTGGCGTGAATTCAATAACCGTTACTATTAACGGACAAAAACAAAATTTTGAGCTTCCAAAAGAAGTTTTTGGAGCAAAAAGATTTGTGGAAATAGATATTTCAAAATATCTTAAACAAGGTAAAAATACTGTAACATTTACCTCTGACGAGTTTTATTCAAGCTCAGCGAGAAAAGGACTAAGATTGTATATTGAACTTGTTAAAAAAGATGAAAGTGGTTACACTTGGTAAAATTTACCGCTTTTATAAAAAAATAAGGTGACACAAAAAATATTAAGTGAGAAATAGGGAAATATGGAAAAAGATTCAAAATCAATGAGCGTACTGAAAGCCGCGTGGGTGATTGCGGTCGTAACTATTGTGAGCAAACTCATCGGATTTATCAGGGATATAATAATTGCGAATTACTATGGTGCGTCGCTTGTTTCAGACGCCTACTATTACGCATATCAAATCCCGTCACTCTCTTTGATTTTGCTCGGCGGAGTCGGAGGACCTTTCCATAGCGCAACAGTTGCGGTGTTTTCAAAACTTATTCCTGATTTGAAAGAAAAGCCGCAAGAAGCTGTAAACAAACTGTATTCAACGTTTATGACTGCAACAACTATATTTTTCTTAGTTCTATCTGTTATAATGTTTATTTTTCCACGTCAAATTATGGGGCTGATTATTTCAAGTGGCTCGGCAGATATGATTAATTTGGCGGCAGAACACTTGAAAATTATGACTCCGTTACTGATTATAGGCGGAATTGTCGGGATATATTACGGAATTTTGATTATATATAGGCAATTTATGTTGCCGAATTTGTCGCCAATAATTATGAGCGCCGCGATAATCGGGGTTGTTGTGGCGGCTGCACCTAATGACCAAAAGGGTTACGCACTCGCTTGGGCAACGACTATCGGTGCGATTTTGCAGCTTGTAATCCAATATCCGAACGTTAGAAAACTCGGATTTTTGTGGAAGCCAAATTTTCAGTTTACGAATAACCCGAATTTCAAAGAAATTATGGAGCTTTTGTTCCCAGCGATTTTAAGTTCGACCGTCGGGCAAATCCATATTTACGTCGATATGTTTTTTACATCGTCAATTTCAGAAGGTGCATGGACTGCAATCGGTTATGCCAACAGGGTTTTCCAGTTCCCTGTCGGGATTTTAGTGACTGCGTTTTTGGTTCCGTTGTTCCCGATTTTTGCAAGACTTGTTGCTGACAATGATTTGGAAGGGATTAAAACCTACTTCAACAAAGGCGTTGGGGTGCTTTTCTTTGTCGGAATTCCGATTATTATAGGCATTTTGACAGTCGGAATGGACGCTGTCAGATTGATTTTTGAAAGGGGCGCATTCGATGCAAATGCAACATTTATGGTAACTGAGGCGCTTTGGTTCTTGTCTGTTTCAATATTGCCTTACGTTTTCAGAGATTCAATAACAAGGGTTTATTACTCGTTTAATGACTCAAAAACACCATTTATTGTTGCATTTTCATCAATCGTTTTGAAATATCTTTTGAACGTTATTTTCATAAGCAAAATGGGTATGGGAATTGGTGGAATTACGCTCTCAACTTCACTTGTAACCTTATTTAACGCTTGTGTTTTAGGTGCATTGATTTACAAAAAAGTAAAAATGGACTACAAAGGTTTGTTCACAAACTTGTTCAAAATGTGTGTTGCAGGTGTGATTACACTAGGAATTTGTTACGGCGTTGCACTCGGCTTTGACAAATATATTCACCTGTCAAAAGTGTTGTTTGAAATGGTTAAAATCGGCACAGTTGCAGTGGTTTGCTTTGGCGTGTATACAGTTTTGAACTTAGTTTTCAAAATGGAATATGCAAGAGAATTGAACGATAGACTGTTGAACAAGTTAAACAGAAAAAGTTAAGCGATTATAGAAACTTCCCCTCACATATTTTTAATATGAAAAATACTTGTCAAAATCGACGTCATCAAAACTACAAAGGAGTTTGTAGACATCGTCTTCCTCGTCCATTCGTTGGAAGCTGTAATCATCAAACTTCCAATATTTTGGGTTAATTCCTTTTACCTGAACGATACCGGCATCTTTCAAAATCGCAAGTTTCTTTTTTACAATATCAACCGGCAACTCAACCATTTTGGCAAGCTCAACGGCTGTAACCCAGTTTTCAAACGCACCTTTTTCGGGAGTCATAAACATAAGTTCCAGACCGACTTTTTTTAAATCTTTATCTTCGTTTTCGAGCTCATAATCGTACATAATTATATTCTACCGTATAATTTACCTTCTGCTATCCTATTGATGTATTAGATTACGGCAAAAATCGAAAAAACTTTAATTTTAATTTTTAGTTTAATATCTGAGTTTAGGCTCTCAAATCCAAGTAATCTTTTAGGGCAGCTTGCCAGTTTCTACAAATTCCATCATTGTCCATTGCACTGAATTTTGGACGTTTGGCAGGACGTGGAAATGCCTGAGTTGTACAAGGTTTCAAATTTACGTCCAAACCGGATTGAGCAAAAATCTCTTTTGCAAAACCATACCAACTTGTTGTTCCTGAACCGCAAACGTGATAAGTGCCATAAGGTTTTGAAAGCAATTTTACAATCCCGTTTGCCAATTCAACCGTCCAAGTCGGGCAACCAACCTGATCATCAACAACATTAATTTCTGCTCTATCTGCAAGTCCGAGCATTGTTTCCACAAAGTTTTTACCGTGATGCCCGTAAAGCCAACTTGTTCTTGCGATGTAGTATTTTTCACAAAGGCTTCTAACTGCCTCTTCGCCCTCATACTTTGTCATTCCATAATTATTCAATGGGTTTGGCATATCTGTTGGCTTGTAAAGCTCATTTTTGCTTCCATCAAACACATAATCCGTCGAAATATAAACAAGTGTAATTCCGAGTTTTCCGCAAGTTTCAGCAATATTTTCAGTGCCTGTCACATTAATCAATTCGGCTGTTTTCAAATCTTCTTCTGCCTTATCGACATTTGTATAAGCAGCACAATGTACAACCAAATCAGGGTGGTGAGCAGTTAAAACTTCTTTAACCTGCTCAGCATTTGTAATATCAAGGGTGTCGACATCTGTTTCTATAACAAATGCGCCCATATCTTCCAAAATCGGACATAAATCTTGTCCTAACATTCCTTTTGATCCGGTAACTAATATTTTCATATCTATCTTCTTTCTTTGTTATAAATTATTAGAGATGCCAAGATGCTTAGATGCAAAGAGGCAAAGTCTATTTCATGTTATTAGCTATTTTGGTTCTTAGAGCATTTAACATTTTATTAAGTTCGGCAATATCGGCTTTTACAGAATTATAATCTTCAATAAAACCAAGTCGAGTTGCAATTTCTAGCCCAACTTCTACTTCTGTAAGAGAAGCATTGGCAATGTTTAAAAAATGAGCAAAATCATTTGAGCTATATCTACATTTCCCCTCTGCAATATTCAAAGGAACAGAAACAATAGCACGTTTTATTTGAGATTTCAAATTATATTCTTCTGTTTTAGGTAGTTTGTCGCAAAGCTTATATACTTCAACAACCAAATCCATGGACTTTTGCCATACTTTCAGTTCTCTATACATATATGGACTATGCCTCTATGCATCTTTGCCTCTTGGCATCTACATTTTTCATCCAAGACTGGTTATTCAGGTACCAATCAATCGTAAGTTTAATACCTTCTTCAAAAGTCAAAGATGGTTCCCAACCTAGTTCTGATTGAATTTTGTCGTTACAAATTGCATAACGTCTGTCGTGGCCTAGGCGGTCTTGAACATATTTGATTGAACTTTCGTCTTTGCCCATTGCTTCAAGAATTAGACGTGTAATTTCCATATTTGTTTTTTCGTTATGTCCGCCAATATTGTAAACTTCACCGATTTTACCCTTGTGAAGTACTGTATCAATTGCAGAACAATGATCGTAAACATATAACCAGTCACGAACATTTAAGCCGTCGCCATACACAGGAACTTTTTCACCCTTCAATAGCTGAGAAATAAAGAACGGAATAAGTTTTTCAGGATATTGGTAAGGTCCGTAGTTGTTTGAACATCTTGTGTTCAATGTCGGCAAACCATAAGTTTCGTGATAAGCTCTAACCAACATATCAGCACTTGCTTTACTTGCAGAATATGGGCTATTCGGTGCAAGCGGAGTTGTTTCCATAAAGTAGCCTGTTTTACCTAATGTTCCATAAACCTCGTCTGTTGAAACTTGCAAATATTTTTCAATCTTAAATTCTTTTGCAGCCTGCAACAAATTCAATGTACCTTGAACGTTAGTTTCTACAAAGATTTCAGGGTGTTTAATTGAATTATCAACGTGAGATTCAGCGGCAAAGTTTACGATTGCGTCAACATTTTCAACCAATTGCGGAATTAATTTTCTGTCGCAAATATTACCGTGAACAAATGTATAATTCGGGTTATCTTTGACGTCATCAAGGTTTTCCAAATTTCCGCAATATGTCAAAGCATCTATATTAATAATCTTATAATCAGGGTGTTTTTGAAGCATATGTCTGACAAAACAGCTTCCGATAAATCCTGCACCACCTGTTACGAGTATTGTTGTCATGTGTTCTCCTTTATATATTAGTGAGTAGTGAATGGTGAGTAGTGAGTAGTGCTTTTCAGTAGCTTTGCTCAAAATATTTTGTGCGATAGCACCTATAAGAACCATTCACGGTTCACCACTCACTACTCACCATTTATTCCTTCACTTCCGCCAACGATTTTTGCACCTTATCCTTTTCAGACAAAATCGGTTCAAAATCTATTTCCCAATCAATGTTGATATCCTTGTCGTTCCAAAGAATTCCTCTATCAGCTTGTGGAGCGTATTCTCCACTTGCTTTGTAGATTAGTTCTGCAACATCAGATAGAACCACAAAACCGTGTGCAAAACCTTCCGGAATAAATAACATGTACTTGTTTTCTTCCGAAAGTTCAACTTTTACATATTGTCCAAAAGTTTCAGAATTCTTTCTTATGTCGACCGCAACATCATAAATTCGCCCCTTGTTGCATCTAACAAGTTTTGCCTGCCCGTAAGGTGCTTCTTGATAGTGTAATCCTCTTAGGACATGTGCCGTAGACATTGATTGATTGTCCTGATTGAAGTCGACATCAATACCATTCGCTGCAAAGTCAGATTTTTTGTATGTTTCCATAAAATATCCCCTGTTATCACCAAAAACTTTCGACTTAACAAGTATTACATCTTTAATCCTCTGTCTTTCAAAATCAAACGGCATTTTAGTTCTCTCCTATTTTATAAAATTATACTATAAATTTTAGAAATTATCAAAGA
>ERZ1026880.1048-NODE-1048-length-12517-cov-4.219066_pt1 | contig 12517 bp, 10 predicted proteins | sample MGYA00380170_ERZ1026880 | MGnify/ENA primary metagenome ERZ1026880 (study PRJEB33269, sample SAMEA4719806) | human gut metagenome | biome: human-associated habitat; feature: organic feature; material: feces | place: Cameroon | collected 2013-10 ...
GAGATGTCGCGATAGCGATATTTTCTCCTAAAGGAACTCCCGGCAGATAATCCACGTTTTCTCTGTTCTCTTCCATTCTCTGCAGATGACCTGCATCGATGTCCCAGATCTTTACCGGATTCCCCTTGTCTGCTACAACTGTTGCCAGAGCTGTGCCCCAGCTTCCTGCTCCGATGATACCTATCTTTTTCATAATGCTAGTCCTCCTGACCATCGCTGGTCTTTTTCTTTTCGAAGATACTCATGACCGGTTCTTTTCCCTGTAACAGCCGCTTGATGTTGGCACGGTGCTTTACCAGGATAATGATCGCCAGCACGATCCCGATATAGAGAAAATCCCTCTCCATAAACATGGAGATAAACGGGAATACTACCGCTCCTGTGATGGAGCCCACCGACATTCGCTTGCTGATCAGGACTGCGATCACAACGATCAGCAGAGTCAGCAGCGCCATAAGAGGATTTAACCCCAGCAGCGCTCCGAACGCTGTGGCGACACCTTTGCCGCCTTTGAATTTATAGAATACCGGCCATACATGTCCGCAGAATACTGCCAGCACACACCAGGCTTCCCCGGCAGAGCCAGCCAGCAGAAATCCGATCAGTACAGCGATGGTTCCTTTCAGAACATCTACTACCAAAGTGATGACGCCGGCTTTCTTGCCCATGACACGCAGAGCATTGGTCGTACCCGCATTACCGCTTCCTTCTTTGTGGATATCGATCCCCTTCGCTTTTGCCAGAAGTGTAGAAGGAGAAATGTTCCCCAGCAGATAAGCGATGATGAGAGCCAGTACCCACAGCCAGATGTTTACATTAGACATCTTCTTTCTCCCCTTTCTCCCGGAACACGAATTTCAAAGGCGTACCTTCAAACCCAAAGCTTTCCCGGATCTTATTTTCCAGATACCGCGAATACGAGAAATGCATCAACGGTCTTGAATTGATCTTAAAGGAGAAGAGAGGCGGCTTGACGCCCACCTGCGTCACATAGTAGATCTTCAGGCGTTTTCCTTTGTCGGAAGGCGGCTGCTTCATCATGGTCGCATCTGTGATCAGACTGTTGAGCTGCCCCGTCGGTATGCGCATCGCTCTGTTTTCCGCCACATATTTCGCCATGGCAATGACATTGTCCACACGCTGTCCAGTCAGTGCTGAAATGAACACCGACGGTGCATATGACATGAAAGTCAGCTCTCTTGCGATCTCTTTTTTGAAGTCGTTCATAGTGTGATTGTCTTTTTCTAAAAGATCCCACTTGTTTACTACGACAACGATCCCTTTTCCGGCTTCATGGGCGATCCCGGCGATTTTTTTATCCTGTTCTGTGATTCCCTCCTGGGCATCGATCATCAGCAGGCAGACGTCGCAGCGTTCGATCGCTGCCACCGCACGGAGCACGCTGAATTTTTCAATATCTTCATTGACCTTGCTCTTTCGTCTTATCCCCGCCGTGTCGATGAGCAGATACTGCTCGCCGTCTTTTTCAAACGGGGTATCGATAGAGTCTCTGGTCGTCCCTGCGATAGGAGAAACGATGACACGGTCTTCTCCCAGAAGCCGGTTCACCAGAGAAGATTTCCCCACATTTGGTTTCCCGATCATAGCGATCTTGATGGAATCATCTTCCTCCGTTCCTGCTCCTTCCGGGAAGCTGTCCACGATCTCATCCAGAAGATCTCCCAGATTCAGCATGTTGGCTGCGGAAATCGGGATAAGTTCCCCGATTCCCAGCTCATAAAAATCATAAAAATCATCCGGCAGCTCCGCTTTATCGATCTTGTTGACAGCCAGAACGATTTTTTTGCCCGTTTTCATCAGCATGGAAGCGACTTCCCGGTCTGCTGCCGTGATCCCTTCCTTGCCGTCCACCATGAACAGGATCACATCGGAGGTGTCCATGGCCATTTCTGCCTGATGACGCATCTGAGAAAGGATGATGTCCTTGCTGTCCGGCTCGATACCGCCCGTATCGATCAGTGCAAAATGGATCCCCTTCCACTCCGCTTCCGCGTATATCCTATCTCTCGTCACGCCCGGTGTATCTTCCACAATGGAAACCCGGCGTCCTACAACTTTATTGAAAAAAGTTGATTTTCCTACGTTTGGCCGTCCTACTACGGCTACCAGTGGTTTACTCATTAAAAATTCCTTCCGCAAATTCTACAGGATCGAACTCCTTCAGATCCTCGATCCCTTCTCCTACACCGATAAACTTGACCGGCATATCAAACTCATCCGCTATCGTAACGACGATGCCACCCTTGGCGGTGCCGTCCAGCTTCGTTAAAATGATGCCTGTGATATCGGCCACATCCCCGAATTCCTGAACCTGGGAAACAGCGTTCTTTCCAGTCGTTGCATCCAGTACCAGCAGATTCTCTCTGGCTGCCTCCGGGTATTCCCGTCCGATGACCTTGTTCATCTTGTTCAGCTCATCCATAAGATTTTTCTTGTTCTGCAGTCTTCCGGCCGTATCGCAGATGAGCACGTCGATGTGCTTCGCCTTTGCAGACTGGATCGCGTCGTAGATAACAGCCGACGGATCCGCCCCTTCCTTGTGCTTGACGACATTGACACCGACACGGTCACCCCAGATGCAAAGCTGCTCTGCAGCAGCGGCACGGAACGTATCAGCTGCCGCCAGCATCACAGTTTTGCCTTCCTGCCGCAGCTTATGGGCAAGTTTGCCGATGGACGTAGTCTTGCCGCCTCCGTTGATGCCGATCATCAGGATCACCAGAGGGGTATCCTGACACAGCTTCTGTTCTTCTTTCTTATTGATAACGCTGGATATGATCTTGGCCAGACGGATCTTGATGACAGACGGCTTTGTCAGATTATTGGTCTTCACCTCAGTCCGCAGCATATCTACGATCTTCATGGTGGTCTCCATACCGATATCCGATGTGATCAGGATCTCCTCCAGCTCATCCATAAAATCATCGTCAATGGTCGCCTTGCCTGCCAGCGCATCACCGATCCGCTGAGACATTTTCCCAAAGAACGATTTTTTTTCTTCTCTGAACATCATAATCTAGTTTCTCCTTTTTTCGCCGTTTTACGGCTGTTATAATGCAAAATCACTGTCCATGTCCAGGGACAGCACACGAGAAACGCCCTTCTCCGGCATGGTCACACCATAAATGACGTCCGCGTGTTCCATGGTCGCTTTCTGGTGAGTCACCAGTGCGAACTGGATCCCGGAAAGCTTTCGCAGGCAGTTGATGAACCGGTCTATGTTGGCGTCATCCAGCGCTGCTTCCACCTCATCCAGGATGCAGAACGGCGTCGGTTTTGCCTTCAGTACCGCAAACATCAGCGCGATAGCCGTCAGCGTCTTTTCACCACCGGAAAGCAGATTGATGTTCTGCAGTTTTTTACCCGGCGGCTGTGCTACGATATCTATATTGGAGCTGAGCGGATCCTCTTCGTTAGAAAGTCTCAGCTCGGCATGTCCGCCTCCGAACAGTTCCTGAAATTTCTCTTCGAAATTGATAACGATCTGATCGAAGCTTTCCTTGAACTTGATCCGGATCGTCTTGTCCATATCGTCGATGATCCTGTGAAGATCGTCAGCCGCTTCCTGGATATCCGCCCGCTGCCCGGTAAGGAATTCATACCGTTCACGCACCGTTTCATATTCTTCGATGGCGCCCACGTTGACCTCTCCCAGTTCCCGCATCCGGTTCTTCACCTGACGGCTTTCCTTCATGGCCGCAGACATAACGAACTCCTCCGAACAGAATTCCATGGCTTGTATGTATGAAATCTCAAAATCCTCCCACAGCTTGTTTTTATAGGTGTCCAGCTGGGTTTCATTCCGTGTATTTTTGATATCAAGCTCGTATTTCTGATTCTGCAGTTTTTCGATGGTCTCTGAAAGCGCATCTCGTTCTTCTGCAGATGCCGCCAGCGTTCTGACCAGTTCTGCCTTTTCTTCTCCGACCTGCTCCAGCTTGCTCTCCAGTGCTGTTTTTTCTTCCGTTTTCGCCTGGATCTGCTCACTGGAAGTGCCACTTTCCCCTGTCAGTTTTTCCTGTTCCTGTCTCAGCTCGGTCTGCTGCAGCTTCCTTCTGTGGATATCGCTGTGCATTTCCGCCAGAGAATCACTGATCCGTTTCTTCATGGAATCCATGTGGGATTTTTCCTGCTCGCAGCTGGAAAGCTCGATCCGTGCCTTCGTGATCTCCTCACTGATACCATCGAACTGTTCTTTCTGCCGGTTGTATTCTGCCAGGCATCGCTCTGCGGCTTTTTCGGCTTCTGCGACCGCTTCGGTATTTTCTGCGATCTTTTTCTGCAAAGTTTCCACCATCTCCGCAGAATGCTTCTTTTCTGTTTCAATGCTGGAAAGCTCACGCTCCAGCCGCTGACTGCTGCTGCGGATCTCCCGCAGGGCTGCTTCTGTCAGCTTCAGTTCATGCTCTTTTTCCAGCAGGATCCGTTCTGTACTGCGGATCTCTTCTTCCAGATCTTCCATCTGGCTCCCGTATCCGCCGATCCCTTCCCGCAGGCTTTCCAGCTTGCGTCCGACTTCATCCTTCTGGTTGTTTTTTCCTATGATCTCTTTTTCCAGGCTCTGGATCTCTGCTTTTCGATCCAGGATATTTGCCGTTTTATTTTTATATTTACCACCGGTGATGGCGCCGCCTGCATTTATGACTTCTCCATCCAGTGTGACAAACCGCAGTCCGCCTCCCTTTTTAGACATCCGTACCGCGTGATCCATATCATCTACGATCACCACCCGGCCCAGCAGATAAGAGATGACCCCCTGATATCTGGGATCGAAAGTCAGGCATTCCGGTCCAAACCCTCGAAATCCTGCTTCCTGCCGCAACCGTTCTTCATACGACGTCCGGCCTCTCACTGAGCTGACCGGCAGAAACGTAAGCCGTCCGGCTTTATTCGCTTTCAGCGCACGGATCGCAGCCTTTGCACTCTCATCGTTTTCGCAGACGATATTTTGCAGTCCGGCTCCCAGTGCCGTTTCTATGGCAGTCTCATATCCTTCCGGGACCGTGATCAGATCTGCTACTACGCCGTGGATCCCCGAAAGTCCTGAACGCATGATATAACGAACGGCATAGTTATACCCTTCGTAATTGCTTTCCATTTCCTCGATGGTCTTTTTTCGTGCAGAAAGCTGGCTAAGACTGATCCGCAGATCTTCAAAGGTGCGGGAAAGTTTTTTCTCATCCTCCCGCATCGCCGCGAATTCTTCTTTTTTCAGCAGCCTCTGCTCTTTGATATGTTCCAGATTGTCTACGATACGCTCTTTTTCATGGCGCATCTGGTTTAAATTGTCCAGGGTTTCCTTGTTGCTGTCCTCTCCGCTGTCTTTGTCACTGAGAAGCGCGGCTTTTCTTCTTTCAAGGGTCTCTGCCATCCGCTGCAGACTGCTGATTTCCGCCTCTGCAGAACTCCTGTCACCGGAGTGCTCAAACACTTCGTTTTTATGCTGATCCGCCTGCTTCATCAGACTCGCCAGCTTCTGCGAAAGGGAGTCATAAAGCTCCACTTTTTCATCCAGTACTGTTTTGGCCTGCGCAAAGCGTTCTTCCGTCTGCCTGCTTCCTTCCAGCAAAGATTTCTGGTTTTCTTCCTCTCGCTGCAGTTTTTCCTGCAGCTCCTGGATCTCATCTGTCAGTCTCTCCTGATTTTCTGCAATGACACCCAGGCGTTCTTTATCGATCTGTTCCTGGCTGACAAGATGATTCAGTTCATCTATCACTTCCATCAGCTGAGTTCTGGTCTCTTCTGCTATGGATTCCAGTGTTTCCTTGCGCTCCTCATGGGAGGCTGCGGACTGTTCCGCTGCCGACCTTTCCCCGCGGGTTTTGGCAAGGCTCTCGTCCAGCTGTTTCAGATCCTCATGGATGCTTTCACTTTTTGCTTTCAGGTTTTCTATATTTTTCAGTATGATATTGATTTCCAGTTCTTTATAGCGATCTCGCAGCTTCAGGTATTCCTTCGCCTTGATACTGTCTTCCTTCAGCCCGTCGATCCTGCCTTCGATTTCGCCGATGATGTCCTGTACACGATCCATATTGGCATTGGCAGCTTCCAGCTTTCGCTCGGACTCTGCCTTTTTTGTACGGTACAGCACGATCCCGGCAGCTTCTTCAAAAATCTCTCTGCGACTTTCCGTCTTATTGCTGAGGATCTCTGAGATCTTGCCCTGTCCGATGATGGAATATCCATCAACTCCGATACCGGTATCCATGATCAGTTCTCTGATGTCTCTCAGGCGACACTGGTTGCCATTGATATGATACTCGCTTTCGCCGGAACGGAACATACGCCGTGTCAAAGCAACTTCTTTATAATCAATGGGCAGCGTCCCTTCTGCATTGTCGATCACCAGAGTCACTTCTGCCATTCCGCGTGATTTCCGGCTGGATGTTCCCGAGAAAATGACTTCCTCCATCTTGCCGCCACGCAGCATCTTCGGACTCTGTTCGCCCAGTACCCATCGGATCGCATCACTGATGTTGCTTTTACCACTGCCGTTTGGACCTACTATACAGGTGATCCCGCTGCTGAAATCTATGGTAACAGGCTCTGCGAAGGATTTGAACCCATGCATTTCGATTTTCTTAAAGTACATGCATTTCCCTTTCCATCATTTCTTCCGCTGCCTGCTGCTCAGCCTGTTTTTTACTCTTTCCTCTGCCTTTGGTAACAGGTCTGCCGTTTACGATCAGCTGCACGATAAATGTCTTGTCATGATCCGGACCGATCTCCTTGACCAGGCGATATTTGATATCCGTGATACCACGGCTCTGCAGCTTTTCCTGCAGTGCGGTCTTGTAATCTGTAATGATATATTTCCCATGTCTGGCATCTTCAATGGAAGATGCGAACAGGCGCAGCACACAGTCTTTCACGGCTTCAAATCCACCATCCAGATAAACAGCTCCGATGATCGCTTCCATACAGTCTGCCAAAATAGACTCTCTGGTTCTGCCACCGCTCTTTTCTTCTCCGTTCCCCAGGAGCAGATACTGTCCCAGCTCCAGCTTTTTCGCTTCCTGCGCAAGAGATTTCTCGCAGACAAGCGTGGCCCGGATACGTGACAGGAACCCTTCTTCCTCCTGCGGGAAAATATGAAACAGTTCTTCGCCGATGATTGCGTCAAAGAATGCGTCCCCCAGGAATTCCAGGCGTTCATTGCTTTTTTCTTCGTGACAGTGTTCTTTCACGTAAGAACTGTGGGTCACTGCCGTCATCAGGAGCTTTTTATTATTGAACTTGTACTGCAGCTTTTCTTCCAGCTGATGTCGCTCATTCATTGATCGAATACTCCTCTTCATCTTTTTCTATAACTTCCTCCAGCTCCAGCATGGACTGACGGATGATCTCCACCACGTTTTCCTTGCTGTACGGAACGCTTTTGATGATGGCATTGCGTACTGCATTAGCTGTAGACGATCCGTGGATCTTAAGCACCGGTCCGTCTACTCCCAGGATCGGCGCACCACCGTATTCTTCATAGTCAAATTCTTTTTTTAATGATTTTAACTGTGGCTTCAGCATCAGTGCAGCCATTTTACTCTTGAGGCTAGCCATCAGTTTGGATTTCACCAGTTCCAGAATGCTCATGGCTACGCCCTCTGTCAGTTTGAGGATGACATTGCCGACAAATCCGTCACAGACGATGACGTCGCAGGCACCTCTCGGTACTTCTCTGGCCTCTACGTTTCCAACGAAATTAACCGGTGCTTTTTTCAGTTTTTTGAATGCGTCCTTAGTCATGCTGGTTCCCTTGCTCTCCTCTACTCCCAGGTTCACAAGACCAACGCGAGGATTGCTTCTTCCCCACACATGTTCCATAAAGATGCTTCCCATAAGACCGTACTCCAGCAGGTTATGAGCCTTGGCTTCCGAGCTTGCTCCGGCATCTACCAGAATGGACGGTTCCTTTCCCATACATGGATAAACGCTTGCCAGCACCGGACGATCTATTCCTTCGATCCTTCCCAGGATCAGCCGGGAGCCTACCACAAGCGCCCCTGTATTTCCTCCGGAAACAAATACATCTCCGGTTCCTTCTTTGATCATATTCAGTCCGACCACCATGGAGGAATCGCTCTTTCTGCGTATGGCTTTTACCGGGCTGTCTTCCATCGTGATGACTTCCTGCGCGTTGACGATATGGATCTGCTCACCCTGATATCCCATTTTGTTCAGCTCTGCCTGGATCATATCCTCCTTACCAACGATATAAATATCATCTTCGATCAGTTCTGTCGCCTGTACGGCGCCTTTTACCATTTCATGAGGGGCATAATCTCCACCCATGCCGTCTAATACAATATTCATGTTCTTCCTCTTTTCTTACTCGTTTTCTTCTTTTCTGTTATTCTCTATTCTCAAATATATCTAAAAATTCCTGTACACGTGCAGGAACATCTTCCGCCTTAAATACGGATGATCCGGCTACGATGATCTCAACACCGGCATCGATCACTGTTTTTACGTTGGCCAGGTTGATCCCTCCATCGATTTCGATACGAAAATCAAGTCCGTATTTTTCCCGGATCCCTTTTAATTCCTGTGCCTTTCTGATAGCTGACGGAATGAACTTCTGTCCGCCAAATCCCGGATTGACCGACATGATCAGGATCAGATCTGCATCTTCCAGCACGTATTCCAGAGCGGAAACCGGCGTTCCAGGATTGATGGCCACTCCCGGTTTGACGTCCATGGAACGGATATGCTGCACCGTCCTGTTGATATGACGGCACGCTTCCTGATGCACCGTGATATATTCTGTCTGTTCCGTAACAAAATCACCAATATACTGATCCGGATTCTCTATCATGAGATGCACATCAAACGGCATCTGTGTCCTGCCGCAAAGGCTCTTCATCACCGTTGCACCATAGCTGATATTCGGTACAAAATGTCCGTCCATGACATCTACATGGATTAGATGCGCTCCGGCATTCTCGATTTGTTTCACATCTTCTCCCAGACGCGAAAAATCTGCGGATAATATAGATGGTGCTAATTCGATCATAGTAGTTACCTCACATTTCTGCACATATATTGTTTTAGTACTGTCTTGCCTTGCGGATCTCTTCCATCTGGCTCTTATATGACTCGTATCGCTCTATAGCGATCTTTCCTTCTTCCACTGCCTGCCGGATACTGCATCCCGGCTCTGACAAATGCTTGCAGTTATGATATCGGCAGCCGCCCAGAAATCCTGTCATCTCCGGGTACAAATGCTGCAGTTCCTCTTCCTCTGCTTCCAGGATATCAAAGGATGTGAATCCCGGCGTATCGAAGATCATTGTGCCATGCTCCTCATCGATAGAAAACAGCTCCGCATGACGTGTCGTGTGTTTTCCCCTTTCGGACTTGCTGCTGATCTTGCCGGTCTCTGCTTGTGCGTGAGGGATAAGCCTGTTTAGTATCGTCGATTTTCCTACACCTGAAGCTCCTGCCAGCGCCACCTTTTTCCCCAGTGTCATGCGCCGAAACTCCGCCAGACTTTCCTCTCGATCCGGATCCATCAAAAGTACCGGATACACAGATCCGTAGATCCTTTGCAGCGAGGCAATGCTTTCCTGTGCCTTCTTTGCAGCTCTCCTGTCTCCTTCTGCCAGATCACATTTATTAACACAAAGGATGATCTCTGTACCATTTTTCTCCGCCATCACCATGAACTTATCGATGACTGACAAAATCGGTGCAGGCGATGCTGCTGCCGTAACGATCGCAAAACAATCTACATTGGCAATAAAAGGGCGGATAAAACTGTTCCTGCGCGGCAGCACACCGGTGATAAGGCTGTCATCGTTTTCAGGGATCACTTCGAATTCGACTTCATCACCTACTGCCGGTTTGACCGCTCTCTGCTTGAACACGCCCCTTGCCTTGCATCTATATACTTCATCGCCGGATTTTACATAATAAAACCCGGCGATTCCTTTTACTATTAAGCCTTTTTTACCGCTCATACATTAACGTCCTCAATCATCGTCATTCGGTGCGGTCGTTGTTTCTGTCGGTTTCGCGCCCTTGCTGACACGGATCCGCACGGAAGTCCCCTTGTCAAGCTGCGCATTGGCGTCGTACTGCTGCCAGATGACTTCTCCCTCTGCATATGTGGAGCTGTATTCATAGCTGATGGAACCCAGCGAAAGTCCTGCCTTGGACAATGCTGACTGCGCATCATTTATGGATTTTCCTACCAGATACGGAACCGTCGCCTTCGCCTTGGATCCGTCGCTGACTACAACGTTGATGGCAGTTCCCTTCTCCACTTCTTCACCTGCATCAGGATCCTGACTGAGCACAGTGCCCTTTTCTTCTTCACTGGCTTCTTCGCTTACCGTTCCAAGCTTGAATCCGGCTGCTTCCAGGTAGTCGGCAAGCTCGCTCTGCTTCTTGCCCCGCAGATCAGGAACCGATCCGTCTCCCAGACCCTTGCTGATATTTACGGTCACGGTACTTCCCGTCTTGATGGTCGTACCAGCGTCTGGATCCTGCGATACGATACGTCCCTTCTCCACTTCTTCGCTGACTACTTCATCGCCCTTCTTGATGCGAATCTTGTATTCCTTCGCCGCGATCTTCGCTTCTTTCAGCGTCATGTTCTTAAAGTCTGGAGCTTCGATCTCCTTGCCTCCAAACAGACCTGTCGCAAATCCGATCACAACGAAAAGCAGCAATGCTGCTGCGACTGCCGATGCGATGATGATGATCTTCTTCTTTTTACTCATCGGCGGCTTCTTGCCTTTTTTCCGGTTGTAATCCCGTTCATCTACGTATTCGTCCTCGCCGTCATCGTAATCTGTTTCAGCGATCGGACCTCTCTGTTCATCACGGTTTCTACCGTTTACTAAAACGGAATCTCCTACTACCGTGCTGACAAATTCCAGGTTATTCAATGCTTCGATCAGTTCATCTGCCGACGCGAAACGGTTCACCGGATATTTGTCAGTACACTTGAGGATGATGTGTTCCAAAGCCGGAGGAACTCCATCTACCAGTTTGGATGGCGGTATCATCTCCCCATTGATATGCATCAGTGCAATATTTACCGGATTGTCGCCGTCAAACGGCACTCTTCCTGTCAGCATTTCATACATCACGATGCCCAGGGAGTAGATATCGGATTTCTCGTCCACATACCCTCCTCTTGCCTGTTCCGGCGAGAAGTAGTGAACAGATCCGATGATCCCTTCTGTATTGTCTACTATGGTCGCAGCATTGACCGCCTTGGCGATACCAAAGTCGGTGATCTTAGCTGTACCATTGGGTGTGATCATAACATTGTGCGGCTTCACATCCCTGTGAATGATGTGATTCTTGTGAGCGAAAGCCAGTGCTGCAGCGATCTGCTTGGACAAAGCGATCACTTTCGGATACGGCATCGGACCCTGCTCCTTGATGTAATCGCTGAGCGTTTTCCCCTGGATCAGCTCCATTACTATGTAGTGGATGTTTCCTTCCCGGCCTACATCATAGATATTTACGATATTAGGATGGGACAGGCTCGCCGCCGCCTGTGATTCTCTTCTGAAACTGTCGATAAATTTATGGTCGTTGATAAATTCAGGCTTTAAGATCTTGATCGCTACAAAACGATTCAAAAGCTTGTCTTTTGCCTTGTATACTACAGACATGCCGCCTTCGCCGACTCTCTCGAACAGCTCATATCTGCCTGCGAGTACCTTATTACTCATCTTTTCCTCCTCAGTTTATATTTTCAAACAAATCACCGTTATATTATCACGGCCTCCGGCTGCCAGTGCTTCCTGCACCAGACTTGTACACATATCGTTCATATTCTGATCCGTTTTCAGGATCTGTGCTATTTTTTCTGCCGGCACTTCTCCGTAAAGTCCATCGGAACAAAGCAGCAGGATATCATTGCTCTCCAGATCCACCTTGTAAAAATCCGGATCCGCCCTGTGTTCCGTTCCAAGTGCCTTGGTGATAACGTTTTTTTGTTCATGGTGTTCCGCTTCATCTTCCGTGATCACGCCTTTATCGATCAGTTCATTGACATAGGTGTGATCCCTGGTGATCTGCCCCAGCTTTCCGCTGCGGAACAAGTATGCACGGCTGTCTCCAATGTTGGCAATATAAGCCGAGTTCATCCTTATGTAGGCCGTCACGATGGTCGTGGCCATGCCTCGATTCTGCTGCGACTGCAGGCCCATCTGATAGATCTGCTCGTTTACGTCTTCGATGATATCCGCAAAGAATCCAAATATCTCTTCCGGACTGCGATACTGATCCATCGCCGCTTCATTGACCATGCGGGCAATTTCACTGACTGCAGTCCTGCTGGCCACTTCTCCGGAGTTGTTTCCTCCCACTCCGTCAGCCACGACATAAACGTTCCTCCCGGGGACAACAAAGCAGGCATCTTCATTATTCTGCCTCAGAATCCCCTTGTCGCATTTAAATCCAATCTGCACCATACTTTATCTGCCTTTCTTTTAAATCAAGCTTTCGGAACGCTTCATCACGCAGATGAAGAATCCATCTG
>ERZ1026880.1049-NODE-1049-length-12514-cov-7.547315_pt1 | contig 12514 bp, 18 predicted proteins | sample MGYA00380170_ERZ1026880 | MGnify/ENA primary metagenome ERZ1026880 (study PRJEB33269, sample SAMEA4719806) | human gut metagenome | biome: human-associated habitat; feature: organic feature; material: feces | place: Cameroon | collected 2013-10 ...
TTTGGTTTAATCGTGTTAAATTTAATATTCCAGGTGGTTCTGCGAAGACTAAAGAGGACACAGTCGATTGGCAGTTGTCTGAAATCACAGGATCCGTAATGCGTGACGCAGCAGGTGATCATGCATGGCAATGCTACGCAGATTTACCAGATGAAGCAAAAGCAGTTGCGTACTTGAAGCAAAAGGCAAACATTGTTGCATAAGGTGACTTATGGACATGAATATTCAATTTATAGACATTGGAGAATATAGATATCCAATGTCTTTTTCTTTAGCTTGTGTTTCTCAAATGGGAAACTTTGTTCAAGCTGCTAAAAAGATTGAAGAGGGTCAGGATGTAGCCGAAGCTGCAAACATGATGATCAGCATGCTTTATCTAATGATTGATTCAGGATGTGCATTTATGAATATCATGCGACAAAAGTATGATAGAGCACCAATTGGCGAAGATGGATTATTGGAGCCGATTCCAAAAGATACAATTGGATACTTGATTCCTTCTGATCCAGAAGAATTGAAGGCAATTGTTGCAAAAATCAAGAAATGTATTTCCAAATCAAAAGAAAGAAAAATCCAGGCTAAGCCTTTAAATTCTTCAAAAAAAAAGAAGAAAAAAAGCTTCAAGGTGATTCAAGCAAATACTTAATGGTAAAAGCCTATAAAATTGGTATTCCATCCAATGAGTTTCTAGTAATGCCGTTAGGCTATTTAGCTGATCTAACGGATGCTTCGGTCATTCTAGATGGATATGCCGACGAATATATAGAGCCAGAATATATTAATGTAGATTTGAGGTGATGATATGGCTGGATATGATATTGGTCCAAAGATTTCGATTAAAGGTGAATCTGAATTTAATCAATCCATTTCTAAAATCAATCAGAATTTAAAAGAGTATGGGTCTGAATTAAAAGCTGTATCAAGTGAATTTGATGCTCAAGCGGATAGTATGGAGTCATTGACTGCAAAGAATAAAGTGTTGAGGAAACAATATGATGAGCAGTCAGATAAAATGAAACTTTTATCGGATCAGATAAAAAAGCAGACGGATTATCTTGATGCACAAGCTAAAGAAATTCAACAATTGACGAATGAATATGGTGAGAATTCGAGTCAAGTTCAGAAAACAGAAAAAGCTTATGCAAATACGGAATCGACTATTTCTAAGTTAAAAACTGCATTCAATGAGACAACTGCATACGCTAATAGATTATCTTCTGAAATATCAGACAATGATTCTAAATTAGATGATTTGGCGAAAAGTGCAGGCGATGCATCAACTCAAGTTGATAAAGTTGGAGATAGTTCAGAACAAACTGGAGAAAAGTTGAAAAAGGCTAAAACGGACGTTCAACAACTTAAAGATAGCTTTAATATGCAAGAGGTTGCTCAGCAGGTATCTGATTTTGCGTCCGGAATGGTTGAAAATATAAAAGGAGCAGTTGAAGAATCTAAAGAATATTTGAAGATCATGGGTTCTTTAGAAGTATCTTCATCTCATTTGAATTACACTACGGATGAGACTAAGCAAACCTATAAGCAGCTTATTGGAGTGCTAGGTGATACGCAATCCGCAGCTACAACTACCGCTAATTTGCAGGCAATTGGTTTGGAACAAAGTCAATTAACGCAAATCACAAAGGGAGCCATTGGTGCCTGGGCCCAGTATGGTGATTCGATTCCAATTGATGGTTTGGCTGAATCAATCAACGAGACAATCAAGACCGGTACAGTTACAGGTAATTTTGCCGATATGTTGAATTGGGCTGGAACTTCAGAAGATGAGTTTAATGAAAAGTTAGGACAATGTTCAGATAATTCTGAACGTGCTCAGTTGGTTTTGGAAGAAATGGCAAATCAAGGCTTAATGAAATCAGCAGATGCATGGAATGAAAATAACAAGGCGTTGGTTGAATCAAACAAGGCTCAAGATGATTATAACGAGGCTATGGCCGAATTTTCTAAATCTGTTATGCCGGTGTTTACTGAATTCACAAAAGCTTTGACATTCATTGTTCAGATTTTTAGTGAACTTCCTGGCCCGGTTCAAGAAATGATTGCGATTTTTGTCGGTGTAATTGCAGTTTTGACTACGATTGCGCCATTGATAGTCGCGGTTGGCTCTGCATGTGGATGGTCTGCAGCAGGATTTGGTGCTTTGGTAACTGCAGCAGCTCCGGTGATTGCGATAATCGTTGCGATTATTGCGGCTATTATGGCAATTATATATGTTATTCAGAACTGGGATGAAGTCCTTAACTTCTTGACGGAAACATGGGAGTCCGTTTGCAATAAGGTTTCTGAGTTATGGGAAGGCTTTAAAAAATCGTGGACGGATGGCTTCAATAATGTGAAGCAGAAAATCAATGATTTCTTTCAAAATCTTGGTGAGAACTTTGCGAATGGTTTAAATAACTTCCAAAATTGGATTAGCAATATGTTGTCTGCAATTGTCAATTGGGCGAAGTTCTTTGCATCAAAAGGAAAGACTGCAGCAGTTAATTTGGTTAAGAATATTGCAGGTGAAATCAAATCATTGCCTGGCCAATTTTTACAATGGGGATTGGATATGATGTCAAACTTCGCAAGTGGTATCTGGAAAGGTTTTACCGGATGGGTAAAAGGAAAGATTAGTGGAGTTACAAACTTTATTAAGAAAAATCTGCATTTCTCTGTTCCAGATGAAGGACCGCTTGCCGATGCGGATGAATGGATGCCTGACTTCATGGATTTATTAGCTACAGGAATTGATAAAAATAAAAGCCGAGTAGAAAGCCAAATCAAAGATTTACAGGATATCATGGATATTGGAATGGATCCTTCGTTTACCGATAACACGAATTATCGGTATGATCCAACGTTTGTTGTATACAACACTACGACATTGGATGGTCGTAATATTGCTTCGTCTATGGAAAGAGTTATTGGATCTAGAAGTGTATCTAATGCTTATATGAGGGGTGAGGCATAGAATGAGTTCATTTGATATTTATTTAGATAATGTATCTTGCGTTCGTGAGAAGCTATATCCGGTCAGACGACCTGATATAGTAACTCCTAAGCGCAATTACAAAGAATATGACATTCCTGGAAGAGACGGAAAGTATTTCGAAGATTTAGGCACTTATGACGATATTACATTTAATATCAATTTTAATTTCAAAGAAAAAAGAGAATACCTGAATAAAACTTTTAGAGATTATAAAAGAATGATTCGTAAATCTAAGACTCTTATGATGATGGATGATTCAGAAATCTTTTATAAAATCAAAAAAGTTGAATTTGGTGATATATCAAGAGAAAACGCAAAAGAAATTAATGCTTTTGTGGCCACATTCACTTGTGATCCATACGGATATTTATTTATTGGCCAAGATAGATATAGTTGTGGAATGGTACAGACAAATCCTTATGCAGTATCGCATCCTATTTATATCATTAGCGGTGAGGGGCAATGTATTTTAACTGTCAATGGAAATAAGATGGTAATTAATACGTCTGGAACAATCTATATTGATACCGATAGATGCGTAGCCTATCGAGAAAATGGCGATTTGCAAAATGTTCAGGTCAGTGGGGATTTTGAATCTTTATATTTAATTGAAGGTTCGAATTCAATTACAGTTAGTGGCAATTTTAAGTGTGAAGTGATTCCAAACTGGAGGTTTGAACTATGATCCAATTGTATAAGCCTTTTAATAAGAAGTATGAAAAGAATGGTGATTATGTTCTACATCCATCTAGCTGCGTTATGCACGTTGTATTGAACGGCGAATGGTATGTTAAATTAGTACATCCTATTGATGATATTTCAGAAAATATCATTGATGGGGCAGTTTTAAAAGTTCCAACATTCTTTAATAAAGACCAATTGTTTATTATTCGTCATGTAGACAAAGCGGATTATGATGTTCAAGTAACAGCGTATCCGCTTTTTTATATGGTTAAGACAACACCACCTTTGTGGGATACTCGATGTGTGAATATGAATGGCCAGGATGCGTTAAATACGATTTTAAGTGGAACGTCTTTTAAAGGAATTTCGGATATCACAGATATTTCTACGTGCTATTTTAATAAAATGAATCGTTTGCAGGCCATTAATGGGAATGCAGACAATACATTTATGAGTCGATGGGGTGGAGAAATTGTTTATGACGATTACAAAATCAAGATCAACAAAAGAATTGGTTCAGACAAAGGTGCCAGGTGTGAGTTCGGATACAATTTGAAAAGCGTTCAGGAAGTCGTCAACACAGAAAATTTAATCACAAGAATATATCCGCAAGCCTACAATGGATATGTATTGCCGAATGAGGAGTGTGTTGATTCTCCTTTTATCAATAATTATCCAGATGTATATTGGAGCTTTATCCAGTTTGATGACGTAAAGCTAAAAGAAGATGCACAGGAAGATGATGCATCGAATGGAATCACAGTCTGCGACACATTGGAAGATTTATATAAAGTGTTAAGAAAAAGAGCATCTGATTATTTCACAGAAAATAATTGCGATGTTCCTAATATCACGTATAAGGTTGATATTGTAGATTTGGCAAGACTGGATGCTTATAAAGACATTAAAAATCTTGTTTCAATTGGCTTTGGTGATACAGCTCATATTAAACATAGAAAGTTGAATATCGAAACTAGGGCAAGATTAATTGAATGTGATTATGATTGCATCCTAAAAAAATACGATAGTATGACTTTAGGTGATTATGAGGCTAAGTATTTCGAAAATGCGGACAGCGTTATTCAGGCAGCACAAAAGGTGATTGATAAGAAAACATCTAGTTTGATTGCGGAAAAGATAAAAGGAATCATTGATGCGACTCAAGCTTCGCTTTACGCTCAAAGAAATATCGCAAAGAAGATGGATTACAGAGCCATGAAGATGGAAGATTTAGATCCAGATAGTCCAACGTATGGAGCGACTTGTTATGGAACAAGCGGTTTGGAGTTTTCTGACACGAGAAATGAAGATGATACGGATTGGAAGTGGGGTAATGCGTTTGGGCCAAAAGGGTTGATTGCGAATGCGATTATAACTGGGATTCTTTCAGATAAGAGTGGCAGCTTTTATTTGAATATGGATACTGGTAAGTTAGTCATGAATGACGGAACTTTTAAAGGGGTCTTGAACACCATAAAGGATATTAATGTTGGAGCAGAAATCAATATGCAGCCACGTACTGATGGGGTTGCGCAAGGATCTGTTTGGGCAGATATAAAAGCGGTGGATGCAGACGGTAATGTTCTTCCTGAAAGAATTGCGTTCCGATCTGTAAAGTCTGACGGTAAATATTTATCGCATAGTATTAAATTAATTTGCGGAGATGCCAGCGTATCCGTTGATAATGACGGCTCAATAACTTTACTTAGTGGCACTAATAAAGTTAAGGTGTCTACAAATGGTGTCGATATCATTACCAAAAACAATGAGATTTCTTTAAGTGAAAATTCTAGCACGATAAAGATTGACGGTAAAACTGGATTAACAGGTACTTATACTGTTACAAAATCAGTAACTACTAGGTCAGGAATCGTGACAGGAGTTGAGTAATATGGCTCAGCCTTTTTCTGTATTCGTCGATACTTATAATGGCACAAGTCACAATGTAGATGGTGCATTTGGAGCGCAATGTTGGGACGGTTACGCGTTTTACATGAAGTGGTTAGGATACTCATATGCGAATTGTACGGCCACAGGCGGTGCTCAAGATATTTGGACTCAACGCGCTTCTAATGGAATGCTGAATTCATGTAATGTTGTATCTACTCCACAGAACGGAGATATTGCAGTTTGGGGTTCCAACATGGGAGGCGGTAAAGGCCACGTAGCCATGTACTACAATGGTCAGTACTTCGGCCAAAACCAAGGTAGAAGTGGTGGTGCGAATGGCGGACCATTTAATTTACTGGCAATCGGAACCGCGCCATTAGGCTACTTTAGGCCTAAATGTTATGCGGATGGTTCTGATGGGCCAACAATCGTTACAAAAAAATTACAATTAACATTGATTAATGGAATTGTAATAGATGCAAAATACGTATAGGAAGGAGTTGATTCGATGGAATTATTAAGAAGTGGTTTACAACTTGTGGCCATTAAAGGGCTAGAAACATGTGAAGGGTCTGTTAATGTTCCTGTTATATTGAAAAGTGATGGAAGTAAATATGATGACTATACATCACAAATTCATATTCGATATTTAAATCATGGAAAATTACATGAAGAAGTATTGCCATCTGACAAAGATGGCTTTTATATTCCTGGAAAACCGTTTGAGGAAAATGGGCTGATTGAACTAGCAGTTCATTTGATTCGTGGTAATAAGCAGCTAGTGACAAATGAATTAGCTTTTATCGTGAAGAGAGCGCCAAACGGAACAACTGAAGTAGATCCAAGTGAATATGGTTGGCAACAATTGGTTGATGCTTATATCGAGCAGAAATATGACACCATTATGCATAGATTGGATTTATTGACAATCACTAATGGCAATCAGACAAATCTGAACGAGTTAATTGATATTCGTGTTGGTGGCAACGGCATTACTTATAGCAATGCTGGAAATGCAGTGCGTGGACAATATCTAGCGCTATTAAAAAAAGCGAATGAATTAACTTCACGCATTGATGCAATTATATCTTCAACAGAGAGCTCATTGAATGCCAATGCGGAGATAGTTGATGCAAGAATTGATTTTGAAGGAAATGCGAAGAAAACATTAGGAGCTTCAATCCGTGAAGCTGATCAGAAGATAATGGAAATGATTCTGACTAATCATTTTAAAACTGAATTATTATCAGATTCAGAAAACGGTTTGATTGATGAGAACAAAAATGCAGTCTTAGCGGATTGGGCATATGAAGTCGACTCCGGAAATGTAGGCGAGGAATGGACATACAAGGTGAAATCATGAGACAAGGAACAACACCTACAATTCAAATCACGGTCAATAATATTGATTTAGAAGATATGGAACATATCTATGTGGTATTTGAGCAAAATGGATATTTATTGAAAAAAAGCATATCAGATTTAAAAATCGAAAACAATGTTATTTCAGTTCTTTTAACGCAGGAAGAAACATTAAGCTTTAAAAACGGAAATTGCAATATCCAACTAAGAATGATTACATATGACGGCATAGCGATGGCTTCGCCGATAAAAACAGTCAATGTGTATAGTGTATTAAATAAGGAAGTGATCACATGATTATGGTAAACAGTATAGAAATCGATGTTAAAGACGAATCAGATCATATTCAGTTCGGTTTAAATGAACAATATGTAGGGACAACGGATTATGAAAAACTCAGGAACAAGCCTAAATTAAATGGTAATGAAATCATTGGAGAAGTTGAAGAAATAGACCCAACAGTTCCAGCATGGGCGAAAACAGAGACAAGACCGGTATATACACCGGAGGATATTGGAGCTATGGCAGAAGGTTCTGTAGCTTCGGTATCAACAAATGAATTAGATGAAATATGGAATAGTTTATAAGGAGAAAAAAAAGAATGGCTATTGAATATTTAGATAAGAGTGGATTAACTCTATTAATCAGTAAAATTAAAACTGCATTAGGTGGAAAAGTTGATGTGGTAAGTGGTAAAGGCTTATCGACAAATGACTATACGAATGCAGAAAAAAGCAAATTAAGTGGTATCGCAAGTGGTGCTCAAGTTAACGTGATTGAGTCAGTTAAAGTCAACGGCACAAAAGTTGAACCAAGCTCAAAAGCCGTAGATATCGCAGTGCCTACAAAGACTTCACAACTTACAAACGATAGTGGATTCCAAACATCTACGCAAGTAAATTCAATCGTTACAGGAAAAGGATATCAAACGAAATCACAAGTACAATCGTTGATTAATTCGGCAGTAGGAAACATCACATCTATTAAGTACGAAAAGGTGAGTTCATTACCTGCTGCAGGCTCAAATGGCGTTATCTATTTAATTGCACATTCACATGGAGCTCAAGATATTTATGATGAGTATATTTGGCTTGCAGAATCCAAAACGTTTGAAAAGATTGGTAATACAGATATTGATTTATCAGGATATGTTAAGAGTTCAGAATTAACTGCAATCAGTACATCAGATTTAAGCGCAATGTGGGGTTAGTATATGGCTTTCCTATTCAAAGACAAAGCTTCTATTCAGTGGCTTGTCGATAGAATAAAGTCTGTAACCACATCACATAACACATTGAATCAAATGGTGATGAATAATCACTTTACTACAAATTTGAGCGCAACAAGCGCTCAAGATTTAGTAGATGAAAAAGGAAATACAATCTTGGCCGATTGGTCTTATGAAGTAGCAAGTGGAGAAGTCGGTACGGATTGGAAATATAAAGTCAAGGAGGAATAGAGAATGCCAGGAAAGCAAGTAAATGAATTAGACGTATTGCCTAGTTTTACCGATACAAGCTTATTGCCTGTGCATAATGGCACAGGATTGAAAAAAGGTTTATTATCGCAATTGGCAAATTATTTAGGAAAAAAATTCAGCAATCCGAATTTATTGATTAATCCGGATTTTAAAATCAATCAAAGAGGTGCTACGAGCTACGAAAAACAAGGCTATTCAGTAGACCGTTGGAAAATTTGGAATGTAACAGTAACACCAAGCACAAGTGGAGGAATCACTGTAAAGAATGACAAATACACAGATATCGGAACATTTCTACAATACTTAGAGAATGCAACGGAAGGTGATTCTACATTATCGTGCTATGTAACATCTGTAAGCGGAACGGTAACTATGGTTGCAGATGACAACTCACAAGTAATATTGAAACAAGGATTAAACATTGTACATACAAGTAAGAGCACAAAAGCGTTTACAATCTTTTTAAACAAAGGAACTAGTATCACACTTAAATGGGTTAAATTGGAACAAGGTAAAGTAGCAACGGCATATATTGCACCAAATTACGCAGATGAATTAGTGAAATGTAGAAGATATTACAATTTTATGGTATTGCATTTCTATGGCGCATCCAATCCAGAAGGGTTTATAAATGAGGATTTATTTGTGTTCAGAAACTTTAGAATTAATCCGACCTTTAATATCGATTCAACGTATTCCGTCGGCGTAACACAATCTACGTTAGTTATGAAAGGTAGTAATGATAATGGTTATTATTTATATGGAAGAACCTCATCAAGCGGTTCTTATGCTTTAGATGTTACAGTAACGGCAGATGCAGAGATTTATTAGGAGGAGCTATGGAAAACGAATATAAAGTATACGTATCCTTACAAGATGGATACATCACATCTATTAATTCAGAAATCTTTTTATCACAAGAAGAAATCGAAACAATGACAGAAATTGACAAAGGGCAAGGTGATAAATATGCTCATGCTCAAGGTCTATATCTAGAAAAAGGGTTAGTTGATGAATACGGTAGATATAACTATAGATTTGTAGAAGGTAAAGTGATTGAGGTTGCAGAAGAAGATAAACCTAAAGTTGTTGATCCAGAACAGCAAGCAACGGCACAGGATAAAATTGAAGCGCAGGTCATGTATACAGCACTAATGACAGATACACTTCTAGAAGAAAGCGAGGCTTAGTCTATGTTTGAAAAAATTAAAAGATTTTATGATCTGAAATTATATACTGATAAACAGGTAAGAAAATTCTGTGAAAAAGGAATCATTACGGCTGATCAGTATAAAAAAATTACCAGTGAAAATTATTAACGTGGCTAGAATATCTAGCCTTTTTTATATATGACATAGGAGGAATAAAAAATGGATTTTGTAGATTTAAGTAAATATTTTGTTTTGGTAGTTGTAGTAGCCTGTTTAATTGTAGGCTACATTTTGAAAACATCTTTTGAAAGCTTTCCGAACAAGTATATTCCTACTGTATTAGCTTTTGTTGGATTGGTTTTGAATTTAGCAGTCAGTGGTATGACAATCGAAAATGCAGTTTATGGAGCTTTAATGGGCTTAGCTAGTACTGGTATGCATCAAGCTTTCTCGAGATTTGTCGAAGGCAAAACCGAAAAATAGAGGAGTAGGGCTGTGGAAGAAGTAATTAGATCAGTCCAATTATTTTTAATTTTGTGCGGTGGAGTTATTACAATTGGTGGCGCTTATAAAGTCTTTCAAGATTGGCAAAAGCCAAACAAAGATTTAAAAAAGATGGTTCTAAGACACGACGAATTGTTAAAACAAGACAACGATAGAATTAAAAATATTGAAAAGCTAGTTATTGTGCAAGAAGGCTTAAACAAGAAAATTGATGAGCACACTCGCATATTATCAGACCACGATGATCGGTTAGAAGAAGATAAAAAGCGAGGTGATCTGATGCTAAAAGCAAACATGGCCATTCTTGATGGAATGCTATCAGAAGATGATAAAGAAAGCCTAAAGGCTACACGAAAGGAAATTCAGGACTTTTTAGTCGAAAAGAATTAGGAGGTATTAATGATGAATGTTGTAAAAAATTTAGTAAGTACAAGTTTATATTATTGTAAATGTCCTTTTGACATGAATCCGACTCGTATTGTAGTTCATAACACTGCTAACGATGCTTCGGCTCGAAATGAAATTCAGTATATGATTAACAATCGAAATGAGGTTTCATACCATTACGCAATTGATGATAAAGAAATTGTTCAAGGTATTCCTGAGAATAGAAACGCTTGGCATGCTGGAGATGGTGGTAATGGAATTGGAAATAGACAAGGTATTGCTATTGAAATTTGTTATTCAAAGTCAGGTGGAGCAAGATTTGATGCTGCCGAAGTCTTAGCTGCTAAATTCATTGCATCTAAATTAAAAGAAAAAGGATGGGGAATAGATAAAGTCACTAAACATCAAGACTACTCAAACAAATACTGCCCACACAGAACTTTAGATAAAGGATGGCAACGATTCTTAAACATGATTCAAGCGGAATTAGGACAAACTACTCCAAGTTCACCAAGCGCTCCAAGTACTCCAAGTGGAGAGAAGTATTCTACAGGTACTCCAATTTGCACTAACACATTAAGCGTTAATTGCGATGGTACTGGTAAAGTTTATAAAGGTGATTGGAGCGGTTCAATCGGTAAAGTTATTAAAGGTTCTAAATATCCATATCGTGTTGATCGCAATGGTGTAGCGATTGGATGGACAAATGATGTGGGTATTGATACAGACCCTCATACACCAGTTGGAGCAACACAGTATAGCGCAGAAGCTATCGACCAAATCTTGCATGAAGGAAGCTATGTTACATCTGTACATATGAAAATTGGTAACCAAGGCTTGAAGAAAATTGGCGATGATTTATGTGCATATCTTGCACAATTAGGTGGCTGGTTTCCAATTCGCTTAGTCGATAAAGTTCCAAATTCAGATGGATATAATGACAATGTACTGCATACCACAAATGCGGTAGTCTACGTATCTAGAATCAGAGTCGATGCAGTGAATGTTCAAAAGAATATTGTCAAGATTGGTGGTGTTTGGGTTGATCCAACACCGTTAACAGAAATTGCATAAAGAGTAAAAATAACACATTCAATTATTTTTTCGTATATTTAGCCTATGATTAAGTTCATAGGCTGTTTTTTTATGTTCAAAAATGTATGCTCATAGCATAATGCTTCGCCTGTGATCGTTTTTGATGAAAGAAAAAAGCCTATTTAATAGGCTTTAATCCAAATCAATTCCGTAGTAATTTCCAAACGAACAATTCTGATAAACTTCATCATCTTCATCCCAGTCTTCGCAGAAGTACTCGCCATACATTTTAACGTGTTTTCCATATCCAACTTCGATGGTAATATATCCGTTGATTTTGTGATTGTCGTCAGAACCGAATTCATCATGAATTTCTTTATCATTACTTGTACATTCGTATGATCCATTAACTTCAGTATAGATTTCACATGTATTTAATTCACAGATTCTATCTTCAACATCTGAAGCTTTTCCAAAATATCCTTTGAATTTTCCAAAATCATCATAATCTTTTAATTCCTGGATGAATCGGCTAAAATAAGCTTCGTCTTGATTCATTTTATCGATGCTAAACAGATCTAGTCCATCCAATGCGTTGGCTTTCTCAATTGTTTGATTCATTGCGTCTCTAATAACATCCGCTTGAGATACTCCTAAAGCTTTGCAAGCTTGTTTAAATTCTTCGGCAAAATCATTTTTGAATCTAGCAGAAATAATTGTCATTTTTTCTTTGTTGTACTTGTCTTGGGGTCTCATGTTATTCTCCTTTGTGTTTTAAATACATTGCATAAATGAATTTTGCAATTCCAATTGCGATAAAAAATATTCCTAATTTTACTAGCATAATATACGATGAATAAGTTATAATGAGTTAGGGGAGAAGCTATGTAAGCTTCTCGATAATCAATAAGATTAACCCAACTGCTAAGTCCAAGATTGATTGTATGATTAGAGACGTCCAATCGATTTTGGATTTTTTAAATTTCTTATTCATAGCCTTTCCTCCTTACATATATATTATAGCATACT
>ERZ1026880.1050-NODE-1050-length-12508-cov-19.767687_pt1 | contig 12508 bp, 14 predicted proteins | sample MGYA00380170_ERZ1026880 | MGnify/ENA primary metagenome ERZ1026880 (study PRJEB33269, sample SAMEA4719806) | human gut metagenome | biome: human-associated habitat; feature: organic feature; material: feces | place: Cameroon | collected 2013-10 ...
CGGTGTTTTCTACACACAATACACCAACGAAAACGGTACTGCTAAATTAAACATTCAACTTTATCCGAAAAAATATATAATTACAGTTATGCATCCTAAAGGTGAAAAAAAAGGATATACTATTGATGTTTTGCCTACAATTGTTTCCAAGGACTTAGTTAAGTATTATAAAAATGAATCCCAATACTACGCTACTTTCTTGGACAAACAAGGAAATCCAATAGCTAACAATACAGCAGTTACATTTAATATCAACGGTGTTTTCTACACACAATACACCAACGAAAACGGTACTGCTAAATTAAACATTAACCTTAATCCTGGAAATTATATTATAACTGCTATGCATCCTGACGGATTGCAAACAGGAAATAATGTCTTTGTAAATAAAACTTTAATTACATATGACATTAGTCAGCCATGTAACAAAACAGGTACTGCAACTTTTACTGCAGAAGTTTTAGACGGGCAAGGCAGACCACTGGGTAATGCTTCTGTAACATTTCTTATTGCAGGTAAAGTTTTAACTAAAATTACTGATGAAAAAGGTATTGCTTTTATTAATATTAAAGCATACCCTGGAGTTTATACCATTACAACAACTTACAACGGTTATTCTGTAGGAAAAACTTTAGAGATTTATAATAATGAAACCGGATTTAAAAGGTATAATTTAGGTTCAAATGAAAATGGTACTGTCTATTTATATAAATCAATAGGTAATACCAGCTCAAATGTGAGAATAGCTTATATTATTGGCGTTCATGTAACTGAAAATGCTGTTCACAAAGCATTATTTGATGAATTAACAAAAAAATCCGGTGAATTAAATTACTGTTATGATATTTATAAAATAAATGTAACACCAATTGGTAAACCTATTGATGATATTAATAGAATGAGAGGACAACTTTTAGGACGTGATTATGTAGTTCCTGAAGCTATAAAAAACAATTATTCCCTTGTAGTTGATGTACATTCCAATCAAGGTGGAGCATATGTCATTACTAACTTTGCTTTTGCTCCGGCACAGGATAATGTATCAAAAGCCATAGCTACTAAAATAATTAATGATAATCCTGGTTTAAAGGAATATTTCCCTGCTTCACAAACAAGTCCACCATATGTAACTCTACCTATACAAAAATCAGGTACTCCTACTGTACTTTATGAAACATATAAATACGAAGATTATAATAATGTAACTGTACCATATGTTGATTTATTAATTGAATCAGTTGATACTATATTTGACTATATATCATCTGATAATAAACTAAAAATGGAGAGATAAATTGCAGAAAAATAATCTTATACTTGCAATTATTATTGTTTGTATTATCCTCATTGGGTTAGTCTTTTATGCAACAAACATTACCAATTCATCAGATAATACAACTGAACATGATAATAATTCTACAATTAATTTAACTAACAATAGTACTTTATCTGATCAAAGCAGTTCCAGTTCTGATTCCAGTTCATCTGGAGGAAGTTCTTCAAGTTCTGATTCCAGTTCCAGTTCAACAACTGGAAGCTCTTCAAGTGGAAGTTCAAGCCATCAAAGTGGAACAAGCCACAGTGAAAGCTCTTCAAGCGGAAGCTCTTCAAGCGGAGGGTCTTCAAGCCACAGCGGAGGGTCTTCAAGCGGAGATTCAGGATCAGGCAGTAGTTCTGGTGATGGATCAGGTATTATAGATGTAACCTAAATGTTTACATCATTTTCTTTTTTTCTTTTTGTAAACTCAACAACTCAAAATATTTATATACAACAAGTAAATATATACCCTACTAGGTATAGGTTGTGTTATTTTGAAAAAATGTATGGATTCTGAGAATCTTCACAGAAGATTAAAAAAAATAATAGGTCAACTAAATGCAATTGACCGTATGATTGATGAAGATGTTCCTTGTGAAAATATTTTAATGCAAATAAATGCATCAAAATCAGCACTACACAAAGTAGGACATATAATTGTTGAAGGACATCTTGAACATTGTATTAAAGAAAGTATGGAAAAAGGAGATACTGAAGAAGCATTAGCTGATGTATCTACAATTTTAGAATATTATTCCAGAATTTAATTTTTTTTAAAATAATTTTATACCTATGGGGGTATACCTATACTTTAGGTGATTAAATGAATATTAAAAATTGGCTAGGAAAAGATGAATTAAAAGAAATAATCTTAATGGTTATTTCAGCTATCTCATTAATAACAGGTTTTATAAAACCAGACTTATTATTCTTTGATTTATCATGGATAGCAGTTATATTATGTGGTTTGCCCATAATCAGAGAAGCAATAGAATCATTAATACATGAAAAAGACATAAAAGCAGATTTACTTGTTTCAATAGCTATCATATCATCAATAATAATTGGTGAAGTATTTGCTGCAGGAGTAATTGCTTTAATCATGACTATTGGAGGATTTTTAGAAGAATACACTGTAAACAAAACTCAAAATGGAATTAAACATTTAATTGACATTACTCCCACAACTGCAACAATAATAAACAGTAATGTGGATGAAAAAGAAATAGCTGCTCAAAATATCAGAATAAACGATATTATCAAAGTATTGCCTGGAGAAATAATTCCAGGAGATGGAGTAATTATAAAAGGTGAGTCTTCAATAAACCAAGCAGCATTAACTGGAGAGTCACTTCCTGTGGATAAAACTGTAGGTGATGAAGTATACAGCGGTACAATAAACTTATATGGTTCAATAATCATCAAAGCAACAAAAAATGGAGAAAACAGTTCAGTAAACAAATTAATAAAATTAATTGAATCTTCAAAACCTGAAAATGCAAAAATCGTAAAAGCAGCTGACAGATGGGCAACAGGGATTGTTGTAGTTGCATTTATCTGTTCAATAGGAACATGGATTATAACTCATGAAATTTTAAGAGCAGTTACAATACTTGTAGTATTTTGCCCATGTGCATTAGTTTTAGCTACGCCAACAGCAATTAGGCAGCTATTGGAAATTTAAGCAAAAAAGGAATTCTTGTTAAAGATGGAGAAACTCTTGAAGAGCTAGCTAAAGTAAATAGTATAATTTTAGACAAAACCGGAACATTAACTTATGGAGAACCAGAAGTAAGTCAAATAATCCCATATGATAAGAAATACACTAAAAATGAAATAATGCATATTCTTGCATCACTTGAAAATAAATCAGAACATCCTCTTGCTAAAGCAATTGTGAAATATTATAAAATCCGTAAAAATCCCCCATTGAAAGAAATAAATGATTTTGAGATTATTTCTGGAAAAGGAGTTAAAGGAAAAATTGGAAATAATGAAATAGTAGCTGGAAACAAAAAGCTTCTAAATGAAAACTATAAAGAATTTGAAAAAACAAAAGTTCAGCCTCATTTAGATGCCGGAGCAACTGCAATTTATCTTTGTATGAATAATCAGTTAATTGGAGCAGTATTATTATCGGACCTTTTAAGAAATAATGCAGTTGATGTTATTCTTAATTTAAAATCAATGAATGTTACTCCGGTACTTATGAGTGGAGACAATCAAAATACAACTCAAACTATTGCTTCGAAAGTCGGGATTGACAATTACAAATATAACTGTTTACCAGAAGATAAAAGTAATTACATTAAAGAATTACAATTAAAAAATAATAAAGTAGCTATGATTGGAGACGGATTAAATGATGCTCCCTCTCTTAAACAAGCTAATGTAGGAATTTCAATGGGCAGCATCGGCAGTGACATTTCAATTGAAGCTTCAAATATTACTTTAATCCATGACAATATCCAAGACTTGCCCCATTTATTTAAAGTATCTAAAAAGACTTTAAAAACCATTAATGCTGGAATTGGATTTGCATTAACCTTAAATTTAATAGCAACAGTTTTAGCTATGCTTGGATTATTAAATCCTATTGAAGGAGCATTTGTACATAACATTGGTTCAGTTATTGTAATTGTTTATGCATCACTACTTTTAAATTACAGATAAATATTTTGGCATGACTAAAAGTTTATATATAGTTTCTGGCCAAATACTTAAATATAAACAATTAAGGAGAAAAAATTATGGCAACTGAAGAAAAAACTATTAATGTTGTTGGAATGCACTGTCCATCTTGTGTAGCAGCTGTTGAGCTTTCCATAAAAGATTTAGATGGTGTAGAAGATGCTAAAGCTGACTTAGAAACTAATACTGCAAAAGTTACATTTGATTCCGATAAAGTATCTGATTCTGATTTAGCTGAAGCTGTCCAAGAAGCTGGATTTAAGGTAGAATAAATCTCCTACCTTTGAATCTTTTTATTGCTCTTTTTTATTAATTTTAAAATATCAAATTTTATATAATTTAACTTACAAATTTTAATCCATATAACAAATTTTTTTTAAAAATTTAATATTAAAATTAGGGATTAAAATGAAATCTGTAGCTATAAACGGATATGGAACCATAGGAAAAAGAGTGGCAGATGCAATAGCTGCTCAAGATGATATGAAAGTAATTGGTGTAAGTAAAACTAGACCTAATTACGAAGCAAGAACTGCAGTTGAAGAAAAAGGTTATGATTTATACATTGGAATTCCTGAAAGAGCCAATCAATTTAAAGAAGCAGGAATTGAAATAGCTGGAACTGTAGAAGACATGATTCAGGAAGCAGATGTTGTTGTAGACTGTACTCCTGGAACTATCGGTCCTCAAAATTTAGAAATGTATAAAAAAGCTGGAGTTAAAGCAATTTACCAAGGTGGAGAAGACCATGAATTAACTGGTCTTTCATTTAATGCTATTTCAAATTATGATGACTCTTACGGTAAAGATTACACCAGAGTTGTTTCATGTAACACCACAGGACTTACACGTACATTAAGTACTATTGACCCTATTGCAGATATTAAAAAAGTTAGAGCAGTAATGGTTAGAAGAGGATCTGATCCTTCAGAAGTTAAAAAAGGACCTATCAACTCCATTGTGCCAAACCCTCCAAAAGTACCGTCCCACCATGGTCCTGATGTAAAAACTGTTATGGAAGGTATTGATGTAACAACAATGGCATTACTTGTTCCTACAACCCTTATGCACCAACACAACATAATGGTTGAAATAAATAATGAAATAGAAACTCAGGAAATTATTGATGCTTTAGAAAAACGTTCCAGAGTTCTTGTTGTAGATGCCAGTGAAGGTTTAGGTTCAACTGCAGAACTTATGGAATATGCTAAAGAACTTGGAAGAAACAGAAACGATTTATATGAAATTCCAGTTTGGAGAGAATCCATAAATGTTGTAGGTAATGAATTATACTATATGCAAGCTGTTCACCAAGAATCAGATGTTGTTCCAGAAAATATTGATGCAATTCGTGCATTACTTGAAATGGAATCAAATAATGAAAAATCAATAGCTAAAACCAACAAAGCAATGGGAATTTTATAATTTCCATTTAACACTTTTTTGATAAAGATGAAAAATAATGTAATGTTTGGACCTGCCGGAAGTCCTGTTAATTATAAAGGAGCTGCTTACAAAGCACCGAAATATATTAAAGAAGAAGGTCTTGATTCCTACGAATATCAGTCCCCTTATGGTGTAAGAATTGGTGAAAAGTCAGCTAAAATTCTAAAAGAAGAATCCGAAAAACATGACATTCTCATTTCAATGCATGGACCATACTACATAAATTTATGCTCTAAAGAAGAAGAGAAAATTAAAAAAAGTCTCAACCATCTAATTGCAACAGCCCGTGCCGGAGAATGGATGGGAGCATACAGATTAGTGTTTCACCCGGGTTTTTATTCAAATAGAAAGCCTGAAAAAGCAATGGAAATTTCTAAAAATACCATTAGCAGATTATTTGAAGAGCTGGAAGCTGAAGGTATTGAAGAGTTTACTTTTGCACCGGAAACCACAGGGAAACGTTCACAACAGGGAAATGTTTCAGAGATTGTTGAATTATGTGCAAGTTTTGATCATTTTGAACCAACAATTGATTTTGCCCATGTTCATGCACGTGGAAGAGGATTTTTAAATAAAAAAGAAGATTATAACTGCATTTTTTCACAACTGGAAGATAATTTGGATATTGATATCCTTCATTGTCATTTTACAACAATAGAATATGGCAATGGTGGTGAAGTAAAACACCACACTCTTGCTGAAAGTAACGAATATGGACCTAACATTGAGGATTTACTTTCAAATCTCATAGACAATGGCTGGAGAGCAAATATTATTTGTGAAACTCCTCTAAGAGATGAAGATGCTCTGAAAATGAAAGAGCTTTACGAAACCATGATTTAAACTTATTTTTTTCTTAATTTTAATATAACCAATTCTGAATCAGTTCCCCACCTCATAGGAGTGTCCATTGAACCTACTCCAGTAGTGACTGACAGATAATTACCATTTTCTTCAAATATTCCCTTATTGTATTTAAACATCAATTTACAAAACAGATTCATTGGATAAAATTGTCCACCATGAGTATGGCCAGACAACTGAAGATTGTAACCTAATCGGGCAAATAAATCCCAAGCATAAGGAACATGATAATTCATAATATTTACTGTATCATCATCAGTAGCCTGTTTTAACTGTTCATTAGATACATCTTCCTTATCTCCAAAAGTAAAAGACAATCCAAAGATGTTCAATCCTTTAAATTCCATTTTTTCATCATCTAAAACAATTATTCCAGCTTTTTTGGCTGCCCTGCAAACATTTTCAATTCCAGGATAGAAATCATGATTTCCAGGTGTAAACAGAATTGGCATGTTTACATTCTTAAATGCATTAAAATCATCTTCTTTAACCCCACAAGATCCGTCAGCCAAATCTCCAGAAATAATAGCAATGTCACAACTGTCAGACAATTCATTTAACTTATTAGCTACCTGATTAATTATTTTTTTATATCTTACAGCACCAAAATGTATATCTGACAAATGGACAATATTAACTTCTTCCTTTAAATTTTTGAATTCTAAAGTATGTTCTTTAACTATTAATTTATGAGCATGATAATAATTATAAACACCTAAAATCGGCACAACAGCTAATAAAATACATACAACACCAAATGAAATGTCAATAAATTGTTTTATTACATAAATAACAATCAGATCTATTAAAATCATCAGCATTGACCATTGCCAAATCCCAAATATTTCTGTAAAAAATCTTCCGGCAGCAGTTGATTTTTGCTCTTCAAATATCATGGGGATACATTGAAGGCCACCTAAAAGTAAAGTAGCTATAAACAAATAAACATCCTTAACTCCACCAAAGAGTAAAAATAAATATTTCAACAGGAAAAATTCAAAAAGCATATAAAATGGAGTTGCTATAAAAACTCTCTTTGTTCTAAAACTCATTTTTTCATCTCAAACAACTAATTAGTTGATTTATTTTAAAATTATTTAAAGCTTTAGTCAGGATTATAACGAAATTAATAATAATGATGATTTCTTAATTATGAAACATAGGATATTAATATGTATCCAATAGAGGTGTAAAAATGAATATGAAGAAAATTGTAGTAGCAGGTGGTGGAGTACTAGGTAGTCAAATTGCTCTTCAATCTGCTTTTTGTGGCTTTGATGTAACTATATGGTTAAGAAGCGAAGGATCAATTGAAAGAGCACAACCTAAACTTTTAAGATTAAAAGAAATTTATTTAAACACTCTTGAAGCAATGAAAACAAACCCCACAGCATATTGTAGAGGATTCAGCTGTGAAAGTGAACTGTCTGCAGATAAAATCAACGACCTTAAGCAAAAAGTTGAAGATGCCTATGACAGCATAACCTTAACAACAAGTTATGAAGAAGCAGGAAAGGATGCTGATTTAGTTATTGAAGCTATTGCTGAAGATCCTGAACAAAAAATAGCATTTTATCAGGAATTAGCTAAACATCTTCCTGAAAAAACAATAATTGCAACTAATTCTTCTACAATGCTTCCAAGTGCATTTGCCAAGTACACCGGACGTCCTGAAAAGTATCTTGCACTCCATTTTGCAAATGAAATCTGGAGAAACAATACTGCAGAAATTATGGGTCATTCAGAAACTGGTCAGGAATATTTCAATGCAGTATGTGAATTTGCTGAAAATATCAATATGATTCCATTGAAACTTAAAAAAGAACAACCAGGATACATCCTTAATTCAATGCTCGTTCCATTTTTAAGTGCTGCAGAAGCATTATATGCCGGAGGAGTTGCTGATTTTGAAACTATTGACAAAACATGGATGTTAGCTACAGGTGCTCCATTAGGTCCATTTAGAATACTTGATGTTGTAGGTTTAACTACTGCATATAATATTGGTATGATGAATCCAAAAGCTAGCGATCCAGACACCATTGAGGGAAAAGTAGCAGCTATGCTTAAAGAAAAAATAGATGCTGGAAAAACTGGTATAAACTCAGGTGAAGGTTTCTACAAATATTAAAATAAGAATTTAACCATTCTTATTTTTTTAAAATCTTACTTTTTTTCATCACCGCAATATCTGATAAAACAAATGCAATAACCACCTTAACAATATTTATTATATTTTTATATAGTAAAACAAATAAAATACATAGTTAATTAAAAACAACTGTTACAAGTTGGTGACTAAATGAAAACAAACAATAAAACCCATGAAACAAAACCATCTAACCCAAAATCAAAACCCGCGCAAAAAGAAAACACTCCTTTTGCTGAATGTATAGTTTTAAAACCTGTAGGTTATCCTTTTGATTTTGCAATGATGGAAAATAATCTTGAAATTATTGATAAAGCATTATTCGAAGAGTATGCTCGTGAACAATGGTTAGGGTTAGTTGTAAAAGAAAATTCCTATCTTTTCGATCAGAAAATAATTCCTGATTACGGTTTTCAAATAGTATCCCTCAACCCCAATAACTCAATAATCTCTGAAAACACTAAAATTAAACTTTTAGATATTGGAGAAAATACTTTGGATACTGTTAAACGTGTTAAAACAGATGTCAAACTTTCAGATGTTGTAGGACAGGAAAATGCTAAAAATAAAACTAAAGTTTTAATCAAATATCTTGAAAATCCGGATAAATTTGGTCCATGGGCTCCAAAAAACATTTTATTTTATGGATTTCCAGGTACTGGTAAAACAATGCTTGTAAAAGCACTGGCTAATGAACTTGATGTTCCATTGTATTTAATAAAAGCCACTTCATTGATTGGAGAACATGTTGGTGACAGTGCATCTAAAATACAGGAATTATTTGAAAAAGCTCAAAAAACAGCACCCTCTATAATATTTATTGATGAAATTGATGCAATTGCACTTCACAGAAGTTTCCAGTCACTTAGAGGAGATGTTGCTGAAATTGTAAATTCCCTTTTAACTGAAATGGATGGAATTAATGAAAATAAAGCAGTGATTACAATAGGAGCCACCAACACTCCAAATTCAATTGACTATGCTGTAAGAAGCAGATTTGAAGAAGAAATTGAATTTGTTTTACCTGATGACAATGAGAGAAAAACTATCTTTGAAAATAATCTTAAAACATTTCCACTTGAATATGAATTGAATATTGAAAAGTTAGTTAAAATTAGTAAAAATATGTCTGGAAGAGACATTAAAGAAAAAATTCTAAAAACAGCACTTCACCATGCAATTTCACATGACAAGGAAATTGTAGATAAAAAAGATGTGGAATATGCTTTAAAAGCAAGTAAAATTAAAAATAGTGAAGTAAAAGGAATGTTTGAATAAAAAACATTCTTTAATTATTCTTCAAACATGAATTCAATAGCTCTAATTAATTCTTCATCATTTTCATGAGCTGCCTGTTTGATTTTTTTAGAAATATCAAAAAATATTTTATTAACAATAGAATTTGTTAAATTATCTACTATTTTAGCATTTGCATCTACATCAGAAAGTTTAGCAATTGCTTTCTTAGTTTCTCTTTCTCTTATCTTTTCCATAGATACTCTTAAATTAGCAATAATATCTTCAACACCAATTAGCTTAAAGGATTCTTTAAGTAAAGTGAACTCCTCATCGATGATATTTTCAGCTTCTGCAAATTCCTTTTTTCTGAGTTTAGTATTTTCATCTGCAATCTCACGTAAGTCATCAATATTGAATAATTTAACTCCCAATTCACAGACATCCTGACAGATATCTCTCGGATTAGCTATATCAATCATAAGCAAGTCTTTAAAATCTCCATCAGTCTTTTCCAAACGTTCTTTATTTAAAATATAATGCGGAGCACCAGTTGCACTTATTATTAAATCTGCTGTTTGAACATACTTGCCCAATTCACTGAAAAGAACAGCCTGACCGTTTAAATCATTAGCCAGTTCAACAGCAACATAATAAGTTCTGTTTGCAACAAAAATTGCATTTAAATTTTTTTCAGCCAAAGCTTTAGCCACCAGTTTACCCATCTTTCCAGCACCAATAACTAAAACAGACTTATTTTCAAGATTTCCCAAATGCTTTTCAGCCAGATCAACAGCTGCAGAGCCGATAGAAATTGAACCTTTGTTAATATTAGTTTTGTTTCTTACTACACGACCTACGTGGATAGCTTTAGTAAAAATAGAATCTAAAATCTTGCCGCAATGACGTTCTTTAAATGCCTTTTGCTTAGCATCACTAACCTGGCCTAAAATTTGGTCTTCACCTACAATCATAGACTCCAAACCAGAAGTCATACGAAAAAGATGCTTAATGACATTATCTCCATAATCAATAATAATGCTTTTATTTTCATGAGATAAAAGAGAATCTGAAGCATCTATATTATCATTATGAATATAATATTCCTTACGATTACAAGTAGATATTTCCACATATTCCACAATTGAGTACTTTTCCTGCAGTTCCAAAAACAGCTGATCCATTTCTTTTGCAATATTTTCCATAGCATCAATATTTGCAATTTTATGGTCAACCCTTAAATTAAGTATCATCAAATCCCCTTATTAAATCATCGATATACTTTTTAGCTTCATCTATTTCATTGTTATCAAGCAAATCCTTAATATTTTCATTACTGAAAATTTCATAAAGATACTGCCTTCTTTTTTTCTGGTCAGATATCTTGGATTTAAGCAATTTACGACTATAATCCTGAAGTTCGATTTTTAAGATATCTTCCTTCGTAATGATAGATTGAATTTTTTTTCTTAATTGGCGAGCCATCAATGGACTTTTTCCATTTGTAAAAATAGATATTTCGACATCGCCAATATTAAAACTTGTAGGAACAATAATATTTCCATTATCTGGAAAATCAGCCCTATTTAATAATTTATCCCCAGCTATTTTACCAACATAATCAGACAGTTCCCTATCACCGCTAGCTATTACAACTAACTCAGACCATTGAACTAATTTATCTACATCATCAACTGAAGCTAAAACCGCTCCTTTATTAATTAATTCTTTATCTAAAACATCCCCTGCTAATTTAACATTAGCTCCATGGTCAAGAAATTTATTTGCTCTTCTTGTAGCTACTTCACCAGTGCCCAATATAAATACATTTAAATTGGCTGTTTTAAGATATAGGGAAGTCCAATCCATATTAATCAGCATTTCCTAAGGATTTAACACGCAATAATTTTACAGCCATTCTTAAATCATTATTACAATCATTTAAAACATTCATAGCTTCCCTTTCACCAATATTGAAAGTTTCAGCCAATACTTTTACACTTTCATCAGGATTAGGTTTATCAGCACCAACTAATCTTTCGGACAATTCCTTTTTCAAGTCCAGATATTCATCATGAGTCATTCCAATATTTTTTAAAGTAATATCACGTAATGGACATGGTTTAGATGGTTTACAACACCATACTAATGATCCGAAACAAGTTCCAGTTCCTTCACCTAATTTAGTTTCTTTTGCGAATTCCGTTTTAATATCAATATATTCTTGAGGAGTTAAGTTAACTTCATCCAAAGCATTTAATATTGGACAAGGTTTAACTGGAGGGCAACAAAAAGCCAATCCCCTTTTATCTCCACCTCTACAGATATGAGATGGCGCATCTTCCCAAGTCATAATTAACCTCCAAATTAATAATCATTTCTCATGAAATAATTTATACAGATATAATTTATTTTAGTTTATATATAATCTTTTTTATGAAAAAATAATCTGATTAATATTCTATTGTATGACTGATACATTTAAATACATTGCCAAAATCATCTAAATAAGTTTCATCCTTAAGTAAATTGAAATATTTTAATGTTAAAGGAGATAATTTATGAAATACCTGATATTTAGTCAGATTATTTTTAAAATCCTCAATAACTACATCATATACTCCTGCTTTAGGAACAAAACAAATACTGTATTTAATATTATCAGAAAGAAGTACAGTTTCTTCAAATAAAACTGCATTTGAATCATAAAGTTGTTTAATTTTTCCTTTTGATTCCTCTGTTTTTTCAATAATCGCCAATCAAATCACCTAAATCCTGTCTCTTATACACATCTGACGCTGCCG
>ERZ1026880.1053-NODE-1053-length-12484-cov-4.452168_pt1 | contig 12484 bp, 9 predicted proteins | sample MGYA00380170_ERZ1026880 | MGnify/ENA primary metagenome ERZ1026880 (study PRJEB33269, sample SAMEA4719806) | human gut metagenome | biome: human-associated habitat; feature: organic feature; material: feces | place: Cameroon | collected 2013-10 ...
GGTTACTGGATCTGTCAGTTTGGAAGCAGGAACTTACCCTGTTGAGGTAACAGCTGATAACTGCAAAGCGTACAGCGGCAATATAACGATTACGGCTGATACGGCAACGCACACGCAGACGATTGCAATGACTTATTTACCTGCGGACTACACTAAGGTCGACGAAGCTATTGCCAAAGCAAATGCCCTGAACAAGGACGAGTACAAAGACTTCTCTGCTGTGGAAGCTGCTGTGAAGGCCGTTGTCCGTGGTAAAAATATTACCGAGCAATCCGAAGTGGATAAGATGGCAAAGGGTATCGAGGATGCGATTGCAGCTCTTGAGAAAAAGCCAGCCAGCACCAAGCCGGGAACATCCGATAAGAGTTCGCAGACCGGCGATACAAGCAATCTTGCTTTGTGGATTGCCCTGCTGTTTGTTAGCGGCGCTGCAGCCATTGGCACAACGGTTGTCAGCAGAAAGAAAAAGTACAACAAATAATTGAATAGCGTTCCCTTGCTCAATCTTCCGAGCAAAACAAAAGCGTCGTAGCAATAAGGACTAATCAAAGTTCCTTGAGGTCTGAAAAAAAGAATAACAAAACACAGCTGGAGATTCGATATTCGAATCTCCAGTTTTTTCGCTGAGAGAACAGAAAGCGATTCCTGAGATGGAGTCCGTCAGCATTCATCCTAACTCGCACCAGATATATCACTGAATCAAAAAATCAAGATGATCTTCCGGCAACAAGTCGTCTTCATTGCATGACTCCTTTAGAATACAGGCGCTGCCTGCAAATCAAATCCGCATAAAAATATCTCCAACCATACAACTACGGCTGGAGATAGAAAAATTTTATTTTTTATTTCAAAATCCGTACGCGGATGATGCCTTCTCCTTCTAAAGCAGCAGCATCTACATCGCCGGAAGTTTCAGCAAGCGTGGAAGCGTAGTCGCCTCTCGTCTTGTTGATCACATCGCCGTCTGCGATTGCGGCAACCTTTTCCAGAGCACCGGCGTCAGCCTTGGAGATGACTGCGATCCTGGTTCCCTTCTTAGGTCCCAGCGTGCAGGCCGGCATATTTACGGAATTCACGATATTTCCGTTTTCCAGGTAATCCATGATCTCATCAGCCGCCATAACAGCACAATTGTCTTCTGCTTCTGCGGAGGATGCGCCAAGATGCGGAGTAGCGATCACGCCTTCTTTGCCGATAACTGCATCGTTAGGGAAGTCTGTTACATACTTCTTTACCTTGCCGCTTTCGAGGGCAGCCAGCATATCAGTATCATTAACCAGTTTGTCTCTGGCAAAGTTTAAGAATACAACGCCGTCCTTCATCTGAGCGATGGCTTCTGCATCGATCATACCTTTCGTATCGTCCATTACAGGAACGTGGATGGATATGTAATCACACTGCGGATACAGATCCTTCAAAGCATCCACGATATCGATGGTGTTGGACAGGGAATGCGCAGCTTTAACGGACAGGAACGGATCATATCCGATGACTTTCATGCCAAGAGTTTCTGCAGCGTTGGCTACAAGAACGCCGATGGCACCCAGGCCGATCACCCCTAAAGTCTTGCCTTTAATTTCTGTTCCGGCAAACTGACCCTTGCCTTTTTCTACTGCTTTGCCGACACCTTCTGTTCCGGTCAGGGTGGAAGCCCATGCCAGACCAGCAGGAACGTTTCTTGCCGCCAGCAGCATGCCGGTCAGGCACAGTTCCTTTACTGCGTTGGCGTTAGCACCCGGAGCATTGAATACCACGATCCCCTGTTCTGCACATTTGTCCAGCGGAATGTTGTTTACACCAGCTCCGGCTCTTCCTACTGCCAGCAGATTGTCAGAAAGCTCCATCTCGTGCATGTCGTAGCTTCTGAGAATAATACCGTTTGCTTCTGCGACGTCTTCTATGACTGTGTAGTCGTCTGTCAGACGTGCCAGACCAACCGGTGAGATTTTGTTAAGTGTTCCAATTTTGTACATATCTGTTCACCTCTCGACTTGGAATTATAAAGTAAAAACCGTGTTCCGAAGAACACATTTGAAAAACTTAATTTACTGAATAGTATACCACTTTACGCCAGTTGGGTAAAGTGGTATAATGGATTCCATTATAAAGGTTTTTTACTTATCAGCTTATACTCAAGAAAATGATGAATTAAAATATGGAGGTGACCTAATTGAGTAACGAAAGAGCTTATAATTTCTCGGCAGGTCCATCGATGCTGCCGTTACCGGTGATCGAAGATGTAGCTGCTAATCTGGCAAACTATAAAGGATGTGGGGAATCCGTAATGGAAATGAGCCACAGATCCGCTGAATTCAAGGCGATTCTGGCCGATGCAGAACAGAACCTGCGTGACATCATGAATATCCCGGACAATTACAAGGTAATGTTCATCCAGGGAGGCGGTACACTGCAGTTTGCCATGGTTCCGCTGAACCTGCTGCGCAAGTCCGGCAAGGCTGACTATGTCATCACAGGAACATGGGCCAAGAAAGCTGCCAAGGAAGCAGAAAAATTCGGCGATATCAAGATCGTAGCATCTTCTGAAGATTCTACTTTCTCCTATATTCCGAAGGTGAACAGAGAAGATTTCCGTCCGGATGCTGATTATGTACATATCACACTGAACAATACGATCTACGGAACACACTATCCGTACATCCCGGACACAGGAGATATCCCGCTCGTAGCAGATATGTCCTCCTGCATTCTGTCTGAAGAGATCGATGTAACGAAATTCGGTCTGATCTATGCAGGCGTGCAGAAAAACGTGGCGCCTTCCGGTATCGCTGTTGCGATCATGAGAGAAGATCTCATCGGTTTTGCCAAGGAGAACGTACCGACTTATCTGGACTACAAGATCCATGCAGATAACGGATCCACATATAATACACCGAACTGCTTCTCCATCTATGTAGCAGGTGAAGTGTTCAAGTATATCAAGGACATGGGAGGCGTACCGGCAATGCATAAGCTGGACGTAGAGAAGGCTGATAAGCTTTATGATTATATCGATGCGAGCAGCCTGTACAACTGCCCTGTAAACAAGGAAGACAGATCGCTGATGAACGTAGTGTTCGTAACAGGGAATCCGGATCTGGATAAGAAATTCGTTGCGGAAGCCAAGGCTGCTAATCTGCACAACCTTGGCGGACACAGATCCATCGGAGGAATGCGTGCCAGCATTTACAACGCAATGCCGATGGAAGGTGTTGACGCACTGATCGATTTCATGAAGAAATTCGAGGAGGAAAATAAATAGTGAAAGCTTTTTCCAAGAAAAGCAGCTATCTATTAATAATCATGATGATCGCGGCACTGCTCCTGACGGGAACAGTGCCGTCTTTTGCTGCAAAGAACAAGAAAACCTATACGACTCCGGAAGGCACTGTGTATCCGCTGGAGAAAACAACGATCCTGGAAGGCATCCCGGAGGTAAAGGGAACCAGTGCTATTATGATCGACGGGGGAAGCGGCAGGATCCTCTATGAAAAGAATGCAGAAGAACCAAGAGATCCAGCCAGCATCACCAAGATCATCACCTGCCTTCTGACCCTGGAAAACATGGATCTGAATGACGAGGTGACGATCACCCATGATCCTGTGACGACGGGGCAGAATATTGCGCTTAAAAAGGGAGAAACATTAAAGGTAAAGGATCTGCTTTATGCGCTCATGCTACACTCTTCTAATGATGCTGCCGAGGTGCTTGCTATTGCAGTAGGCGGGGATTTCGATACCTTTGCAGAAATGATGAACGAGCGAGCAAAGGAATGCGGAGCAAAAAATACCACATTCCACAATCCTAATGGCTTGAATCCGGATGGGCAGGAGCACAACTGGACGACAGCGTATGATATTTCCATGATGGCGCGGGAAGCTATGAAAAATCCGACCTTCCGCAAGCTGGTGACGACGACACATCACAAGATCCCGGCAACGAATCTGTCGAAAGAAAGAAAACTGAAGACCACCAATCCTTGCCTTGGCGTATACGACGGCATTACCGGAGTGAAGACCGGGACCAGCAAGACGGCGGGATTCTGCTTCTGCGGAAGCGCGAAACGAGGCAATACGGAACTGATCGCTGTTTCACTGAATTCCGGAGAAGATCAGCGCTTTACAGATGTGACCAAACTGCTGGATTACGGTTTTGCCAACTACCGTACGTATACGGCTGAAAAAGGCGGAAAGGCTTTAAAAGAAGTGAAAGTTAGGCGTGGTGATCTGCACTCGGTCGAAGCAGGTCTGACACAGGATCTGGATCTGACTCTGGCAAAAAAAGATAAGGGCGAGGGCATCACAACGGAAGTCAAACTGTCAGAAAAGAAGCTGACGGCACCTGTCAAAAAAGGCGTACAGGTGGGAACGGTGACCGCCTATGATAAAAATCACAAAAAGCTTGCTGAAGCGAAGCTTGTCACCCTGGAATCTGCAAAGAAAGGCGGGATCCTCTCTTACATCGGTATCGCTGACGAGGATCGTGGCGTTTTCCTGGTGGGACTGCTGATCGCAGTTGTCTTAGTGATCCTGATACTTTTGATCCTCAGGCGGATGCGGCAGAAAAAACGGGTTCGCAGAAAGGCACAGCGTAACAGGGCCATCAGGAGAAGAGCACGGGAACGGGAGAAAGACCCGTTTAATCGCAATGTTTGATATAAAAGAAAACCTAAAAAATCTTCCGGATACGCCGGGAGTTTATCTGCACAAGGATCGACTTGGAAATATCATATACGTCGGTAAGGCGGTGTCGCTGCGAAACCGGGTGCGTCAGTATTTTCAGTCCACGAAAAACATGGCTCCAAAAGTGCGGAGCATGGTGAACCAGATCGCGGAGTTTGAATATATCACGGCGGGAAGCGAGACGGAGGCGCTGATTTTAGAGTGCAATCTGATCAAGAAATACCGTCCGAAATACAATATACTGCTGCGGGATGACAAGACATATCCGTATATCAAGATCACCAATGAAGAGTATCCGCGGATCATCAAGACCCGGATCGTCAAGAAGGATGGGAGCAGGTATTTCGGGCCTTACAGCGATGCGGGCGCAGTCAATAAGATCGTGGATCTTCTCAACGCCAGTTTCGCATTGAAGAGATGCTCCGCCACATCTTTTCCGCCAGGGTTCCGACCGTGTCTGAACTATCACATAAATCAGTGCAAAGGTGTTTGCAGTGGTGAAGTGGATCGACAGACCTATATGGAAAGCATCGAGGGTGCAAGGGAATTCCTCAACGGAAAAAACAGTAAGATCCTTGGACGGCTGAAAGAGCGGATGCTGGAAGCGTCTGAAGCTCTTAATTTTGAGGAAGCTGCACAGTATCGTGATTATATCGAGGCTGCGAAAGCTCTCTCGGCAACGCAGCGCGTCGTTATGCATCAGGCAGCGGATATAGACATCGTGATCCCGGCAAGGGGACAGGAAGAGGTCCATATGGTCATTTTCTTTGTCAGGGAAGGCAAGCTGGTGGGACGTGAAACTTATGAGATGGAGTCTTCCTGGGAAGAAAACAAGCAGGAGCTCGTCGCAGCATTTCTCAATCAGCATTACAGCCAGATGCCCAATTTCCCGAAGGAGATCCTGCTGACCCATACGCCTGAAGACTGTGCGGCACTGGAAGAGTATCTCAGTGAACTTGCAGGGCATCACGTGAAGCTTTATCGCCCGCAGAAAGGTGAGAAAAAAGCTCTGGTGGATATGGCGGCGAAGGATGTCATTGAAATGGTCAAGACCATCGATGAAAGGGCAGAGGCAGCACGGGAAAGAAAGCAGAGTCTGGGCAGCGAAGTATTCGCGGTTCTAAAGGAAATGAACGCAGCTTCTGGAGAATATGACGGAAGAGACTTTCGCGCGGAAGCATATGATATCTCGAATACCAACGGTGTAGATACAGTTGGTGCCATGGTGACATTTGACGGCCTGAAAGCAGATAAAAAAGGATATCGGAAATTCAAGATCAGGACTATCGAAGGACAGGATGACTACGGCTCCATGCGAGAAGTATTATCTCGCCGGTTCCGGCGTGTCATGGAAGGAGATGAAGCTTTCGAAGTGCTTCCGGATATCATCTTCATGGATGGCGGTAAAGGTCATGTGACGGTGGCTCTGGAAGTTTTGGAGGCAGCTGGATTTGACATCCCGGTGGTCGGTATGGTAAAAGACGATAAGCATCGGACGCGAGCCCTGATCTACCGTAAAAACCTCTGCAAAGATCCTGCGGAGGCAGCTTTGCAGAAAGAAGAACCTGTGTATGAAGAAATCCCGCTAAAGGGAAAACCGATGCTGTTTCGTTACATCGGCAGGATGCAGGAAGAAGTGCATCGATTCGCCATCGAATACCACAGGACTTTGCGAAACAAGCATGCTTCCGGATCCGTCCTGGATGAGATCGAAGGGATAGGACCTGTGCGAAGGAAGGCACTGCTGGAGCATTTTAAAAGTGTAGAGCGGATCAGGCAGGCCAGCCGTGAAGAGCTGGAAGCTGCTCCCGGGATGAATGCGCGGACTGCAGAAAACGTTTGGACATATTTTCGTATTGCGAAACCTCGCGCATAGTGGTATAGTAATGCTATAACAAAAAATATGAGAAAGTTGTATTTTCTTAATACGATGGAGGAACTAAATGGCTGAGAAAAAAGAACTGTACGGCTACGAAGAAGATGATATTCTGACGCTGGAATTTGACGATGGCGAAGAGGAAGAATGTGGGATCCTGGGTGTGTTCGACGCGCTGGGCAAGGAGTATATCGCTCTGAATCCGCTGGGAACAGAAGATGTATATCTTTACGGATATAAAGAATACGAAGAGGATTATGAACTGATCGACATCGCCGATGAGGACGAATTCGCTAAAGTAGTAAAAGAGTTTGAACAATTGGCAGTAGAAGAAGCATAAATGAAAATGACGGAAGAAAAAAGGGGTGCAGTTCGAAAGAACTGTGCCATTTTTTGAGTTGGAGGAAATTATGAAAAAATATGACATCATCATCGTAGGAGCAGGAGCCAGCGGCGTATTCATGTCTTACGAACTGGCGAAGCTGGACATTGATGCCAGTGTACTGATGCTGGACAAAGGTGCTCCGCTGGAAAAGCGGCAGTGTCCCATCAAAAAAGGAGCAGGCAACTGCCTCAAGTGTGAGCCGTGCCATATCATGAACGGCTATGGCGGAGCAGGAACTCTTTCCGATGGAAAATACAATATTACGACACAGTTTGGCGGAGATCTCCATAATTACGTTGGCACAGAGGAAGCGATGGATCTGATGGAATACGTGGATCAGGTGCTTTGCAGCATGGGGGGCGCAGATGCGAAACTGTATTCGACTGCAAGCTCGGAACTGAAGACGACGGCACTGCGCAACAACCTGCATCTGCTGGAAGCCAAGGTGCGCCATCTGGGGACGGATAGAAATGTAAAGATCCTGGGGCGGATCTTCGATTACTGCAAGACTAAGGTGGAATCCCAGTTTTACACCACCATCAGCGGCGTAACGAGAGAAGACGATGGAACGTTCAATGTAATGACGGACAAGGGTGACGTGTTCAACTGCAAAGATCTGGTTCTGGCTACGGGACGTTCCGGATCCAAATGGATCTCGGATGTCTGTGATAAATTCGGGATCAAACAGAAGAAGAACCGGGTGGACATCGGCGTTAGAGTGGAACTCCCGGCAGAAATTTTCAAGCATATCACAGATGATGTATATGAGAGCAAGATCGTATATAAGACTGATAAATACAACGATATGGTGCGGACATTCTGTATGAATCCATACGGAGAGGTTGTAGCGGAGAATACCAACGGTATCGTGACAGTAAACGGTCACAGCTATGCAGATCCTGCACTGCGGACGGAAAACACCAATTTCGCGCTGCTGGTATCAAATAAATTTACGGAGCCGTTCAAAGACAGTAATGAATACGGTGAATCTATAGCCAGACTTTCCAACATGCTGGGCGGCGGTGTGCTGCTGCAGCGTTTTGGAGACCTGGTGAAAGGCAGACGAAGCAGTGACCGCAGAATGGAGAAGTGCTTCACACGACCGACGTTAAAAGCAACGCCGGGAGATCTTAGCCTGGTCATCCCGAAGCGCCAGCTTGATAATATCATCGAGATGATCTACGCACTGGATAAGATCGCGCCGGGAACGGCGAACGAAGATACGCTGCTGTACGGCGTGGAGGTCAAGTTCTACAATTCCAAGGTAGAAGTAGATGAAAATCTGGAGACAAAGATAGAAGGGCTATATGCTCTGGGAGATGGCTCCGGCGTGACACATTCTCTGTCGCAGGCTTCTGCCAGTGGGGTACATGTAGCTCGTATCCTGACGGAAAAATATAACGGAAAGGAAGCAAAGTAATATGGCAGATGAGGTAAGAAAAGCTTTGGAAAATCACAAGAAAGGTTACAACTGTGCACAGGCGGTTGCGTGTGCGTTCAGTGAGCAGCTGGGAATGGATGAAAAAGAGGTGTTCCGGCTGATGGAGCCTTTTGGGTTTGGAATGGGAACAATGGGAACCTGCGGAGCCGTGTCAGCAATGGCGGCTGTCGTGGGAATGAACGTTTCAGACGGCAACCTGGAAGTGCCGACTACGAAACGTCAGAGTTATAAGGATATGAAGGAACTGACGGAAAAATTTCAGAATAAGAATGGATCCGTGATCTGTCGCGAGATCAAGGGTGTGGACACAGGAAAAGTGCTCCGCAGTTGTGACGGATGCATTGCGGATGCCGTGGAATTTTTGCAGGAGTACCTGAATCCGGATGAGGAGGCGTAATGCATGAACAGTAAAAAGTATAAGGATGTGCTCTATGAGATGAGAGAGATCACGGATCTTCGGGATATGATCCGCTCCAGTGCAGAGCTTTTCAGCGATGATCCGGCATTTCTTGTCAAAGAAGTCCCAGCGGGAGAATATGTCCCGATCACGTATCGTACCCTTAAGTCGGATATCGACTGCCTGGGAACGTATTTTGCCAAGGTGGGGATGAAAGGCAAAAAGATAGCTGTTATCGGAGAAAACAGCTACCAGTGGGTCGTTGCGTATCTGGCAGCTGTCAACGGTATGAGTATCGCTGTGCCGCTGGATAAAGAACTGCCATCTCATGAGATCCACAATCTTCTGGTGCGCGCGGAAGTGGATGCGATCCTGTTCTCTGCCAAGGTGGAAGACAAGACGCTGGATGCGCTGGAAGGAATCAGTGGCGTCGATCTGCGTATCCGAATGAATGGGGTAAGCATCGATCCGGATGTAAAAAGCTGGGAAACTGTCATGGAAGAAGGAAGAAATGCGCTTCTGGAGGGATGCCGCCAGTTCATGGATGTGGAAATCGATCCGGATGTGATGTGCGCATTGTTGTTTACCTCGGGAACGACTGGAAATTCCAAGGGCGTTATGCTGTCTCACAGAAATATTGCGGCTAACGTATATAATATGTCTAAGTATGTAAAGATCAGAAGACCGGGCGTAGGTCTGTCGGTCCTGCCGATGCACCATACTTACGAGCTGACCTGCCACGTGTTTACAGGGCTGTACCAGGGTATGGCTATCGCTATCTGTCAGGGTCTTCGTTATGTGCAGCAGAACCTGAAGGAATCGAAAGCCACAGTCATGGTGGGCGTTCCGGCAGTTTTTGAGATGATGCATAAAAAAGTCTGGAAGCAGGCGGAAAGCTCAGGTTCTGCAGGCAAGATGACGTTTATGATGAATCTGGCGAGAAAGACCCATATGTTTAACAATATCAAACGGATGCGAAAGATCTTTGAACCGATCCACTCTGCTATCGGCAATCATATGGAACTGTTCATCGCTGGCGGTGCAGCCATCAACCCTCAGGTCATCCGCGATTATGAAGCGTTGGGAATTCCGATGATCCAGGGGTATGGCATGACAGAAAATGCGCCGATCATCGCGGTAAACAGGGATTATTACAGCAAGGCTGAGTCGGTAGGACCTCCGATGCCGGGGACAGAAGTGCGGATCTTTGAACCGGATGAAGAAGGAGTAGGTGAGATCATCTGCAAAGGACCGTCTGTGATGCTGGGATATTACAAGGATCCGGAAGCGACGGCGGAAGTACTGAAAGACGGATGGCTCTATACTGGAGACTTTGGCCGGTTTGACGAGGATGGATTCCTTTATATCTGTGGACGGAAGAAAAATGTTATCGTAACGAAGAATGGCAAGAATATTTTCCCGGAAGAAATCGAATATCTGCTTCTTGAGCAGCCATATATTGAAGAAGTGATCGTTTATGGCGTACTGGAAAAAAAGAGCGGCGATACGGTGGTGACTGCAGAAGTATATCCGAACTTCGACGCGATCCATGAGAAATTCGGTGCGGATCTCTCTCAGGAGCAGATCCACGATATCATCAAAGAAAATGTGGAAACAGTCAACGATAAGATGACGAATTACAAGCGTGTCAAGAGGATCAAGCTGCGTGACATCGAATTCGAAAAGACTACTACACGCAAGATCAGAAGAGTGAAAGGCGGCGTAAGAGCAGAAGAATAGACTGCAAAGCGTTGACTGGAAAAGGAGCAGACGATGACATCTAACATTGTTTTCAGTGAGAAAAAGCAGAAGGACATGGAATGGGCGAAAGGGATTGTGTCTCGTATCGAAGCAGATCGCAGGGAGTTCGTAAAATATAAGGACAGCCGGCCGATCACGGACATCAAGCACATGATCGAAACGAGTGCGGAGCTATACGGAGACAACACGGCTTTTTATCAGAAGTATAAAGGTGACGAGACTTTTACAGCGATCTCCTACAGACAGATGATAGAAAAAGTCAACGGACTCGGTACGGCGTTGATCCACTACGGGCTGCAGGGGAAGCGCATTGCGGTGATAGGAGAAAACAGCAGTGAATGGGCAATCTCTTATCTGGCGGTCATCTGCGGAACGGGGATCGTTGTCCCTTTGGACAAGGAACTTTCAAAGGAAGAATTGAAGCATCTTGTTCAGCGTGCGGAAGTTTCCTGCGTATTGTGCTCTTCCAAATACCGGAGCGTTTTCCAGGGAATCTCTGCGGAGTTGGATCAGTCTCTGATGCTGGTGGATTTTTTTGCTGAAAAGGAAACGGAAGGTGTTTTCTCTTTATCGGAACTGATCGATGAGGGAAAGGCGCTTCTGCAAAAGGGCGAGCGGCGGTTTGTGGAGGCAGAAATCGACAGCGACGCCATGAGCGTGATCCTGTTCACCTCCGGGACTACAGGAGCTTCCAAGGGTGTTATGCTGAATCATAAAAACCTGGCGGCGGATCTGATGGTGTCTCCGACGGTTCTGAAAGTAAATACGTGGGATATCTTCTTCTCAGTGCTGCCGCTGCACCATACGTATGAGTGCACATGCGGTTTCCTGATGCCGCTTTATAAAGGCGCGGCCATCGGGTATTGTCAGGGATTGAAATACATCGTGAAAAATCTGCAGGAGGTTCGTCCGACCATGTTTCTCGGCGTTCCTGCCATCTTCGAAAATCTGTATCGAACCATATGGAAGAATATTCGTAAGCAGGGCAAGGAAAAACTGGTGAAGCGGATGATCGGGTTCAACCGGATGATGAAGAAAATCGGTCTGGATCTGAGCGGGAAATTGTTCCGTCAGATCACCTCTGTGTTTGGAGGAAGACTCCGCCTGATGATCTGCGGCGGTGCGGCCATCAACCCGCAGGTGCTTAACGGGATCGGTGATTTCGGTATTCTGGCGCTGCAAGGGTATGGTTTGACGGAGTGTTCTCCAATGGGAGCACTCAATCCGGACACTGCACCAAACCCGTCATCCATCGGTGTGTGCTTCCCGGGATTTGAGCTGAAGACGGTGGATCTGAACGAGGAAGGCATAGGAGAGATTTGCATTCGCGGCGACAACGTGATGATGGGGTATTACCAGATGCCGGAAGAAACAGCGGCCGTTATCGATGAAGATCAGTGGTTCCACACGGGAGATCTGGGATATATCGATGAAAATGGATATGCTTATATCACCGGAAGAAAAAAGAATGTCATTATTACAAAAAACGGCAAGAATGTTTATCCAGAGGAGCTGGAATATCAGCTTTCTCTGAGTCCATACATTGAGGAGTCATTTGTGTTCAGTAGCACACAGCCGGGTGAATCCGATATTTCCATCGTGGCGTCGATCCGGCCGGACATGGAATTTATCCGTGAAGAACTTCCGACAGAACCGACGGATCAGGATATCAAGACGATATTGTGGGAAGAAGTGGATAAGATCAACAAGACAGCGCCGCTCTACCGCAGAATCAAGAAGCTGATCCTGCGAAAGAAGGAGTTTATCAAGAATACGTCCAATAAATTGGTAAGATTTGCGGAAGAGAATAAGGTGGAGTAAAAGTATAAAACAGAACAAATAGAGCTTAAAAAGATCTGCATGGCGGGAAATGACTGTCATGCAGGTTTTTTATTCCTAGTACAAAAAGTATACAACATACAAATGTGTACTTGAGTACAAAAT
>ERZ1026880.1054-NODE-1054-length-12480-cov-7.380684_pt1 | contig 12480 bp, 6 predicted proteins | sample MGYA00380170_ERZ1026880 | MGnify/ENA primary metagenome ERZ1026880 (study PRJEB33269, sample SAMEA4719806) | human gut metagenome | biome: human-associated habitat; feature: organic feature; material: feces | place: Cameroon | collected 2013-10 ...
AGCGGCGAGAGGCCCTCGACCGGGGCGGAGGCGGCGATGGCGGCGGTCAGCTCATCAAGCACGCTAAGGCCGATCGCATCGCTAAAGTAATCGTATCCAGCTACCGTGATCTTGCAACGGAATTTCATTGTTGCAGCATTGCCCGCATTGGCGAGAACCTTCAATTGGCTAGTGCCCTGGCCGGTGCAGCCGGAGACGAACCAGGTCTTGCCCTCGTCAGCGCTGCCCTGCCATTCGTAAGCCACCTGGTCTTCCGGGGCATTTTCGACCGCGGCCGACAGCGTCGCAACATCGTTAAGCTTCACCAGATCGGTCGACACAGAGACAACCGGATCGGGCAACGTTGCACCTACGACATTGAAGCTGGTAGATTTAGTACCCGTATACTGGTTCTTACCGGTAACCCGTACCCAAGAAGTGCCGGGTTTCGTGATGTCGCCGAGCTGCAGATCATAGTTCGCCGGGTCGATCACTTCGTTAACCGGGGTTGCCCACAGCGGATAGTGTGCACCTTGGCGAACAAGGACGAACTCAGGCGTGTCGCCAAGGGCAACGCCAAGGTCCCGATACACGGAAGAATAGCGTTTCCCGTTCGCCTCTATGGTTCCAAAAGGATCCTCCACGCACAGAAGGCAATCATTAATGTCGAATGCATCGACAACGTGAACGACCACCGATTTCGTGCCGACAAACGAGGAATCCACATCAGCGGTTGCCGTAATACGCATCACAGAACCATCATCAGAGGTCTCATAAGACACCGAGTAATCGCTGCCCTCGGTCAGCTGCGTGCCACCATACTCAAGCGACACCGTCATATCCTTTGCCTCAGATTTGCTGAGCGTGTACTCGTTTCCGTACTGCCCGTTCACCTTTATGTCGCAGTTTGACAGCTGCACCTGGTCATCATCGGTAACGTTGATGTAGCCGGTGATCATGCCTTCGTAATCACCGATACCTGCAAACAAGACCTCATAGGTTCCCGGCCCGGTGATGTAACCGGAACCGTTTCCCGATGAATCAATGAAGGAGGTTTGATACGTAGGCTGGCAGTTGGTACCGCTAAATACGTTAGAGCCCAAGCAAATGTTAGGCTTCAATGGATAACCAGCATACTTCATGGTAATGGTCGGAAACGTACCATCGGTGATCGTGATTCCGCTGCCGGCTTCGACAGGGCGAGATACCCTCACATACGAACAAGTCTTGGCGAGATCAAGCTTGTCGACCAGTTGATACTTTTTTGAAGTTTGTCCCGTGTAGCCCCAGGCTTCATCACCGGTAGCGGTCATGGTCATCGTGTTCGTGGAATTATCGATGGTCTGGGAAATGGATACGCCATTGCCATCCGCCAATACCATATTGGTGCGATACACACGCAGACCGACGCTAGTTACCGAGCTCTTCAATAAGTAATTCAAGCCCGTGCTGTCAGAATACACTGCATTGCGGACGATAAAGTTCGATTTACCACCGGCAACATCGTAAGGCGCGCTGTCAACGACCGTGCTTGCTTCGATCATACGAGACAAGCCGGCGTAATCGCCAAGACCGGCAACCTTCACATACACCGTATCGCCTTCAGAAGCTTTTGCGATTTGATTGCCCTGAGCATCAAAACAGCCCGCATATTCATAGTCTGTGCCATAGTTAAGTTGATAACTGGACACAAACGGAGCCTGGATAGCGCCGTTCGAATCGAGGCAAACCTTGCCATGAAGCTGATATGCATAGCTAATTGTGCCATTGATGCTGAGAGATGCTGCGTTGAATGCTTCAGCAGTGTCCTTGCCATACACCGTCGCACGCACCGTGCCCGTGTACTTGCCGAGGCCGTCAATGGTGAAATAGCGCTGCATGCCATCACTCACCGCGCGAACAACGTAATCCAGACCCTCAATCAAACGACCGATATTATCCCGAAAGACGAATCCCAACTCTTTTGCATCGGAAAGAAAATCGTTAATCCTATACTCGAGCGTCCCATCCTGACCACGGCTCGACGAATACCCGAACTGAGTTCCTTCAAGAGACGGCATACCATGGCTCATGCTGGAGAGGTTCTTTGTCTCCACAATGGAGAACGGGATTTCCATCTTGCCGACCAGCTGGCTGCCCTCGCAGGCCTCCACAACCAACTTGTAGTCGCCTAATTCAGCGGGGATGACTTCATTGCCTTCGGAATCGATATAGTAAACCGCGTAATCGGAACCATACTCAAAGGTCTTGCGATAATCGCCGCTGCCTGTCCACTTCTGGAATCGAACCTCCGTAACGCTAGGCGTAATGGGCTTGCCAGTGTAGAAGTACTGCTCACGTTCACTATAGGATCCCGGATAGTAGCTTCTCGATACGTTTTCCCATGAAACCGCAACCGATAAATAGTAGCTCCCGCCACTTAAATTGTAAGGGCTTTGGATAGTGATATCGAAAAGGCCCGTTTCGCCCATACACCTGCCGTTTTCGAGCGATACGAGCTTGACGCTATAAGAACCCGGCTCCACAGGCGCGCCGGAAACGAACTCTCCATTCGCGTCGAAGAACCTGAGCTCATAGTCTTTGTCTTGCTGCAGGTCGCTATGGCTAATGTACGTTGATACATCAATCGGCGAGCCGGTCCACTGATAGGACGTCTGGTAAAAACGCACCTCTGCAGACGCCAAATCGTATTTCTCACGCAAGGTAATCTTCACCGGCAAAGATCCGTGATACTTACCCATGCCCCGCAGTTCCGCATCATACGTGCCGGGTTCGCTCGGGACCACATCCATCGAATAGCCGATATAGAAATCGAATCGATAATCAACGCCCTGCTCAAGATACCTTTGCTCGGAGGGGCTCCACACGCTCAAAGAAGGGTTCAACCCATCATACGAACCCGCAATCGCGCTACCGTAAACGGGGCTTTCGCTATAGTAGTTGCCGCAATTGCTCAGCTCATAGCCATCTTTGACCGTTAACGTACACTCGACCTTGCCCGTGTAGCTGCCAATACCCTGAAGCATCACAGTGTATACGCCGGCCTCGGAGGGCATGCCATCAAGTTCACCACCCCAAGCATCCTTATAGCCCGCAATGACATAGTCTTCGTCCAGGACCATGTAACATGGATCCTCAGATTCGCCATAAGACCAATTGATGTCATCGGACGTAAGCGTCAGGGGCGACCCCATGGCGTATACCGTTGCGTTCACGCTGTATTTGCCGCATCCCAAATCCGTGCTGTGCTCAACCACATCGGAATCGGACTGGGCTGCAACATCGCCTTGCGTTTCCGCAGCCGCAGAACCAGCCGCAGACAACTCTTGCGTTTCTTGCACGTCGCCCGCATTCGCCGCTTCGTCGACAGCAGAGAGCGCTTGCGCGCCCTGGTTGGAAACCTGTTCGTTCACCTCCTCTTCAGCATCATTTTGCGAAGGAGGAGCGCCTGCTTCAGCGAACGCCATGCTGGGGATCATGCCTACGGCCAAAGTCGCCGAGAGCACAACCCTCATGCATGCGTTCGGCAATGCATGTGGCTTTCCCATTTCCTTTCCTTTCTCTCGCATTCCTACCCTGCCAAATATGTGTTAACGGTCCGCTGCGTGTGCAGCAGCCCGGAGACACCTTGCTCGCATTCGTTCGCATAATCGACGGCCGCGTTCCAACGGCCTGCGGCCGAAACATCGAAGCCGTACAGGTCGACCACGGTTTTCGCGTTATCGAAGAATTCATCGTTATAGGGCTGGCGCTCCATCATATCGACGAGCACGTTGGTGGAATCGGCAACCTGACCCAGCTGTACGTAAGCAACCGAGGCATATATAGCCTGCTCATCGGTAACCACGCCATGGGCCTGATAGAAAGCGGCAATGGAAGCGAAATCCTGCTCGTTGTAGCAGGCAAGCAGATACTGCGTCTGGCACGCGGGATCGTCCTCGGCAAGCTGATTCCCCTCGAACAGCTGCTTGACCTGGGCGGTATCACCTGCAGCATTCGCAAGCGAGAAGCTGAAGGAAGAAAGCTCGCACCCCAATCCCACAAGCGACCCGAAGCAGCACAGAATACAGCACGCCAAGCCCGTCGCCAACGCGCTTAAGCGAATGCGCGGCCCTTCAGGATCGGAAAGCAGGAAAGCCAAGAGCAGCGCCAGCGCGCCGAACTGAAGATCGAAATCAAGCAGGCTATGCGCAAGCAGCACGCACGTTGCCAAACCGACTACCGGCCGCCAGGCATCCCCCGAGGCTTTCGACAGACCGCGCATCACCGCCACCACGGCAGCAAGCAGACAGCCGATGCCAAGTAAGCCTGCATCCACCAGGATCTGCACATACGAGTTGTGCACCACGCTGGTGTGATATTGCGCCGTCTGGATAAACGGATAAGCGAACTGCCACTGATCGGGACCGATGCCCACCAGCGGAGAGGTTAACCACAAGGCAAGGCCGTCCTTAGCGTGGTAGAAGCGCTCGACCATATTGCCGGAAGCATCGGAAACGCGGCCGAACAGCAAAACGAAAGCCCCAAGGCCCGCAACCGCTATAACCCCCAGCAAGATAAGCGACCAGCGTTTCGCATCGCGCGCCTCGACGATATCCGTCCCCTTCCGGCGCAGCACGACGCCGGCAGCAATGCCCAACGCCAACGCTGCCAAAGAACCCGCAATACCGAACCATCTGCACACTGCGAACACCATCACTGCGGCTAGGCAAACGATAAGCGAATACAAGACGTCGCCATGACGCCGCGCATCCCGAAGCCACCGCACGCACACCACTGCGCAGGCGGCCACGAACGCGATAATGCCACCCGCGGATTCCGTAAGCAGCAGCGCGGCAATCGGCAATACCGCTAGTGTCCTTAGTTTTCCCTCCGGGCAAAGCAAAGCCAACAAACCGGTCACCGCGAACCAGGCAGCAGCGGCATTGGCGTATTGGAACGTGAACTGGAGACGATTGTCATCGACCCCGCCGGGTAAAGGAATGACGCCCCCATACACCAACAGGCCGAACGCAGCGGTTATAGCTCCAAGCCAAACGATTTTCCGCAACGCGGCATCTCGCTTGCGTGACGACATGCCGCCGGCATACAGCGCCATCGCCGCTATCGCGAACCACGCCCCCGTTTCGGACAGAGACGATAGGAACGCGCCGTTGACTACTGCGCTTATGGCATATGCGCATGCCATGCCGAAGAATAGCAACGGAACCAAACCTATGCCGCCGTCTCGCGTGCGATGGCGGATATACGAGCATGCCCCGAACACCCCGAGGACCACGCCGCATGCACAGGTGATGGCGTTGAAGAAACCGCCCTGAACCACAACCGCAAGGGCGATGACCAGCACGGGGAACAACCCGGACGCCCTGCCCTTCGATGCAGCAGCGCCCTGGGTTTCCGCGCTTCCGGCAGATTCCGCTTCGCGTTTCACCATGATTCCTTCCTACCTAAAACGTCTACGATTCGCCGGCTGGCGAAACCATCGCCATACGGGTTGCTTGCGCGGGCCATCCGGTAATAAGCCGTCGGATCGTCCAACAGCTTGCTGAATGAGACCTCGATACCGGCGCGCTTCGTTCCAACCAGCGCAAGCGTACCGGCCTCAACGCCTTCCGGCCGCTCCGTGCAATCGCGCATGACCAGAACAGGCTTGCCCAACGCAGGAGCCTCCTCCTGAATGCCTCCCGAATCGGTGAGCACCAGATAGCTGGCATTGATGAGATTGTGAAATTCCAGGACATCAAGCGGCTCGACCAAACGTATCCGCTCTACGCCGTCCAGCTCGGATTGGGCGATCTCCCTGACTTTGGGATTAGGATGCACGGGGTAAACCATCTTCACGTCAGGATGCGATTGCACCACCGCCCGCACTGCCGCGAACATCTCATGCATAGGCTTGCCGACGTTCTCGCGCCTGTGCGATGTGAGCAGCACCAAACGGCTTCCCCGTGCCCATTCCAATAGCGGGTGCGTATGCCTACCCGATACCGTAAATCGCAGAGCATCTATGCCGGTATTACCCGTCACAAAGACATGCGCTGGGTCCTTCCCCTCTTTTAACAGGTTTTGCCGCGCAACCGTCGTCGGAGCAAAGTACCAGCGTGCGAAGATATCGACTGCCTGACGGTTGAACTCCTCCGGAAACGGCGAAAAGGGGTCATACGTTCGCAAACCCGCCTCTACATGGCCGACGGGGATGCCGCGATAGAAACACGCAAGAGCCGCGGCGAACGAGGTGGTGGTGTCACCATGCACGAGCACGGCATCGGGCTCCACCCTCTCAAGAACGGAATCCATACCTCGGATGACTTCGGTCGTGATATCCGCAAGCGTTTGCCCGGGCTTCATCACCGCCAGATCGAAATCCTGCTGCACGCCGAACACCTTGAGCACCGAATCAAGCATTTCCCGATGCTGCCCGGTAACCACAACAACCGTTCGGAACGCATCGCGATGGGCTTCAAGCTCCTTCACAAGCGGGCACATCTTGATCGCCTCGGGCCGTGTCCCGAATACCACCATGATCGTCTTCACTAGCCACGTCCTTTGCTTTGCGCAACGCTTCCTCGCGCCCACCCCGACCGACGAAGCAGCCCGACCAGCAACATCACCGTCAATGCCAGCTCCGAAGCGGCAACACCGCTGGCCACGCCCATGCCACCGAACGCAGCGCCCAGCGCGACGCACAGGGCAACGGCGGCAAATGCATCAACGACCATGCAAGCACTATAGAAACGCTGACCGCCGAGCGGGATGAGCAGCTGCACACCCAAGAAGTTGTTGACGATTCCGAGCAACACCCACGCAGACAGCGGGATGAGCATATCGGCCCCCGAAACGTAATCAGCGCCGAACAGCAGCCCCACGAGCGGCTCACGTAGCGCGACGACGGCAAGCAGGCAGAGCCCGAACACCGGCAACGTCACCGCAGCCGCTTTCCCAACTAGCAAAACAGCGCGGCGCGGGTCGTTACCCATGAGCTGATTCACCCGTGGGTAGAGCGCCTGCCCCACAGGGGAGAACATAAGGCTGATCATCTGAGGAAGCTTCAGCACTGCCGCATAGGAACCGACAACAGCAGCGCTCTGAAACGCTCCGAGCACGGTCACGCCGACATTGCCGATGACCTTGCCCGCAGCTGAGGAAAGGAACAACGGGAACCCATCGGCCAAAACCGTCCAAACCTCCCGAACCGAAGTTGGGCCTACGCGCAAACCATGCTTACGCCATGCTTGCCAGTGCGTGATAGCCGCAGACAAAACGAAGGTGACGGAATACAACAGCGAATACAGGAGCAGCTGATCGGAGCTGCGAATCAGGGCGAATATAAGCACCACGGAAACCGCCCGGGCGCACGCCGTGGCCAGGGTGATGACCTTCATATCCTGCAGTCCCTGAAACAGCCAGTTCAGCTGCAGGGAAACGCCAAGGAGCATGGCAAACAACACGAACATGCAGGATATCTGGCGCTCCGTGGCCGCGCCAAGCGCTCCAAGCGCAAGCGTAATCCCAAAGCAAACGATGACCAGCGCCACGCGGGCAGCCACCACGGCCGATAGCAAAGAACGCAGAGCGGCCATATCACGTCGTTGTTCAGCAACCCGCTTCGTGGCGCTTAAGTTGAACCCGAACTCGACAACAAGCTGGAAGTACATCATCCAATTCAACGCAATGGAGAACACGCCGAACCCATCGGCTCCGAACACCCTTGTAACATAGGGAACCGTGATGAAAGGCAGCAGCATATTCACCGCTTGAAGCAGCAGCAACCAGGCGGCATTGCCAAGGAGCTGTTTCTCCCTTACTGGCAAGGATGCCCCTCCACAACCTCGCCAAGGACGCACCTTTGCCGACATTGCATCTGGCGAATTCCCTGTCCGCATCGCGGCTTATCCACAAGAGCGGTTAAATCAACAGCACCCATCTCGCCGATTTCATCCACATAGATGCTCCGATGACCCTGGCCCAGGGATGTCAGCAAACCTTTCTTCCGGCTATCTCGCGAGGAGCGCGTCGGCTCGAACGAAACGAACGGCACGTCGAGCAGCAACGAGAACGCGGTACCATGGAACGAATCCGTGCAAACGAACGACGCATTCGAAAGCAAGGAGATAAACTCTTTCGGACCCGCATCGATTATCATTTCGGGGCCGAAGGCGGACACCCCCAGCCTAACCTGCACAACCTGCAGCGGCAGGCCAAGCGCATCTGCCACCTGATGCATATATGACAGATACAACGATGAATGTTCCTTTTTCAGGTAGTAACCAAGCACATAGCCTTGTGAGCCCAATATCCCAGTCTTCGCAACGCCCCATCGCGAAATCGCTTGGCGCCATGCATCCGCATCAAGCAAGAATACCGGGTCGTCGGCAACCAAAGGCCGGCGACCGCAAACCTCCTCCATAACGGAGATGGCCGAGGACTCCCTAACGCACAACGTATCGAAAGCGCGCAACATATCGGCATATGCGCGAAGCTCCGTAACTTCCGATCCACCTAAGCTAGCCGCAAAGGAAGCCTTGCGGCATGGGGTATCGAACGGCAGCAAAAACGCCTCGTCGAAATCGTCGATACGGGGACTGAACACCTGATCGCTTCCCGAGATGACAACATCGAAGCCCTGCTGCTCGATATACGACGCCAAAGCCTCGCGGGAATCGAACCGAGGGCTTAGGCAAAGCTCCTCATCAAGAAACTCCTTGAATCTGCGTTCCTTGCGTCGTCGCTTCGCCTCAAAAGGCAGCAGAGCAACATTCAAAGCCGTATTCGCAATCAGCCCCTCGCGTTTATGATGCAACGAGTTGTTCCTTTGCTGCATGCAGCTGACGTAGTCTAAAACCTCCACCTCGTGCCCCGCTTCGGACAGATAGCGTTGCAACGCGTAGCATTGCAATACCGCGCCGTAGTTTCTGGCAAAATGATAGGTGATGATGCCGATCCTCACGAGTCAACCCTTTCCTTGCGCAGCAATCGCTTCAGCGCGTATTTCCAAGTCAACATGCCGACCGCCTTCGAATACCCGATTGCCTTGAAGAGACCGTAAGCGAAGCCTCTGCACATCGGCCGCTTCACCGGATGACGAAGGGGGATATTTCCTGCTATAGCGGCATCAACATCCGCTTCGACCAATGTCCCCCAAGCACTAAGTTCCGCTGCCATGCTCTCGCCCTTATCGGTGTTGCAAAGCACCAACGACGTCGCGCCGGGCCGAAAACAGCCGCTAAAGGAATATCCCCAGAAATCTCCGAGCGTGATATCACCCGGCCGGCCCAAGCCTGCGTAATCACAGCGGTAGCAGCTTTCGCGCAAAAAGAGGTTGTACATGAAAGCCCTTGAGCAGCTATCCTGGCCGCCGATGGAGCGCTCAATCGCCCCGTCGGCAAAGCGCAACTCGGTCACGTAGCGGCCTAGATGCTGCAAATCTTTCGCTCTGAACCGATGCCCTACAAGCTTCGCACCGTGTTTGCGTGAAGCCTCTTCGCGATAGGCCGCAACCGAATCGTATGATGGCACTCCCTGACATACCAAATCGACAAGCAGCAAACCACCCTGATCCCTTTCCGGGATGCACGTCGAAACTGCTGCGACTTGACATGGCGTGCCGGCGAACAGCACCCGAGCACCCTTGCCAAGCAATTCGCAAACCCTATGGATACAGGTATCGTCAAACGATGCCTGGTAGTACTTTGACCCCAAACACTCCGCCAGCCTGTCCTTCGAGCGAACCTCTCGAAACGCCGCCCGCCCATCTTCTTCGGCAACGGCGAATACAACGCCATCATGCTCCAGCCACCATGTGGCCAAGCAAGCGAACGCCCCTCCCGACGCACTTGAACCGAGCACTTCAGCCGAAGTAGCAGCAAAGGCGAATGCGGCACGTGGCTTTTGCAAATGCGACAAACGACCCGCGCATGCTGTTTCACATGCGCCGCATTCAACGCACAGCGTTTCATCGACTACAGGGATTGCAAAGCCTTCAGCGTTTTTTCCCACCGCGATCGCATGCCGCGAGCATGCCGCAGCACACGCAAAGCATCCGCTACACTTTTGAGGCTGCTCAAGAGTCGGCATTCTCCACCCTTCTATAACGACCCGAGCGCGTCGCAACAAGATGCACGCTGCGCCGACGAACAACAACGCCTGAATCCATACCAGCAATAATCAGCACCGGCAGCAACACCGCCAGCGAGATGTAAGCGTCGATGCTTTGCGTCAGCAACGCGAAAACGAGCAGCAGGCAAACGGCTTTTGCCGTTGTGCTGCGCATCCGATCGGCCAGATACACAAGCGCCAACAGACCGAATACCGACACCACGCACCCAAGTACACCGAAATTGCAGATGCACATATCGAACCAGCTGGGCGTTGTGCCAGCCGGCAACTGGCTTATGGGAAGACTCAAGATGGACGAGGTGAGGTATTGGTAGTGCATGAACGGTTTTGCCGGCCACAACTCACGCGGGACGAGCACAAGAAACGTTGATGCAAACGTTTCTCCAGGGTATTCCAGGATATGATCGTCGAGGAACAGCTCGTGATACAGTGAATACTTCGTAACATCGTCGCGCCCGAAGTCTACACGCAGCATCTCATATACGCTGTCGAAACCGGTGTCCGACAGCGGGCGGACTCCCACCAAATAGAATGCGGAAAAGCCAAGCAAGGCAACTGCGATAAAGGGAAGCAGGGTTTTCAGCAATCGCCTCTTGCGAGCTGCCAAATCTCTTCTCAGGTAGAAGAACAGCATGACCACTAAAAGCAAAGCAATCATGAAACGTTTTCCCGACAACCACGCAGCAACCACGAAATATGTTGCCAGCATCAACCAATCGGTGAATACGATGCGCTGCTTAGCGAAGAACCATTGGCTAAAAGCAATGCAACTTATCAACAGCAGCCAGGTAACCATGCTGCCCGAGCCACTTGGCATACCCCTTGTTTGAGGATCGCCATAGGCCAGATAATACGGAGCCAATCCAGAAACCACGACATAGACGAACGGCAACACGATGGCAATAGCCGATATCACCTTACTGGCACCCAAAACGGTATTCCATCGCTTCTCCTGGAATACCTGTTTTCCCTGCGCATAGCGGCAATACACATCAAGCACCGCCATCGAAGCAAGCAAGAGGACATCGTAGAAAACCGAAACCTCGTTGCTGCTCATAGGCTCGATAAACGGTATGTACCAATAGACCGTTAGGTATTGCGGCTGCCCCACTAGATAATCCAAGGCAATGGGAAGACAGCAGAACGCCCAAAGCACCACCTGCACATAGTTGCCCACAGACGCATACCGCTGCATGACCAAGCGATTCACCGCACGCCCGAATAACCAAGTCGAACATGCGATGAATGCCCAATCGACTATGAAGCGCAGCGGGCTCACGCTAGCAACCGTCCTCCAGGAATGAAAGCAAACGTTTCATGGTAGCAACATTATCGGTGTCACGATAGAAGCGTTTCGCGTTATCCGAGTACGCTTGATAGTTTGCAAACATGCGCTCGAAAGCCGCTGCGATCTCTTCACAGGTCAAACTCACGCACTCCGCTGCCCCATACGCCCCAACGGTGCCCAGCAATCCTGGGATGTCATTGGCGAGCATCGGCAACCCGAACGCCGAGTACTCATAGATTTTGTTCGGAGCGCAAAACGCCTTGTTCAAGTTCGCGCCATCATAGAACACCACGCCGATCGCAGCCCTGCTCGTCACCTCAAGATGCAAGGGAGCAGGGATGCTCTCGAAGTACAGCGTATTCTTATAGATTTGTTTTATCCGGGGAGCCATTCCGGTTCGATCTATGCCGAGCATCACGAATGCGATATCCCGGTTCATTGCCGCAAGGGCGTTAGCGATTTCGGCAACGTATTGCTCGTTTTGCAGAATCCCCTGGTAAAGCACGAATGGTTTATCGCCGATAGCTTCGATTACCTTACGCGTACGCTCGCACGTGAGAGGGAGCTTACCTTGCAAGGCAAGCCCATAGGGCTTATTGGGAAATACGCAGGGAAGCTGTTTCAAACCCCACCATTGGCGCATCAGATACGCGCGCGTCAGTTGGCAAGCAGTTACAGCTGTTGCCCCTTTGGCGATTTTTCCCAGCAGCTGGCGCTTTACCGGGACGTCGTCATACAACTCAAGCGCGGAAACAACATAACGCCACCCATGCAGCGCGCCAATCATGGGCATGGCGGTCTCGCCACTGCCAAACCACAGCAGCACGTCTTCTCTACACTCCCGCTTCAGCTCTCGCAACACGGCCCTTCGAAACGAAGCCCAGTTATACACGACATCGAGCTTCCCAAGCGCATCGCAGCGAGGATCGACGAGTTGCTTATAAGGAATCCCTCGCGCATCAAGGCGTTCGCAAGCAGTCTCTCCACTAGATCCAAACCATACCTCGACCGAAACGCCTAGGTCGGCAAGCATCTCTATCTGGGACATGCACGGCGGATAGTATGACAGATTGGATTTGACCAGATATATAATCTTA
>ERZ1026880.1055-NODE-1055-length-12474-cov-26.430147_pt1 | contig 12474 bp, 9 predicted proteins | sample MGYA00380170_ERZ1026880 | MGnify/ENA primary metagenome ERZ1026880 (study PRJEB33269, sample SAMEA4719806) | human gut metagenome | biome: human-associated habitat; feature: organic feature; material: feces | place: Cameroon | collected 2013-10 ...
TTACGAGGCCCAGCCTGCCTTGACGCAGTTCTGGTAATGCTCGTCCGCAGTCTTGGCGTAGAAATACTGCCCGGCCACATCGGTGTCAGGATGGCCCGTGACGAAGAAGTAGTATCCCTCATCCAGATACTGCTGGTCGGGGTTCAGCGCTGCCTCGATGGCGGCATAGCCCGGGCAGGAAATGGGGCCTGCGGGCAGGCCGCTGATGGCGTAGGTGTCATAGAGAGCCAACACATCCTCCGGGATAGCTCCCTGCTCCGGCCAGCCGAAATACTCGGCAGTCGGGGAATTCCAGAGATAGTTGTTCTCACGGTCCTGCATAATATAGCTCGAAGCGTTGGATTCCAGCTTGTGCTCCGCCCACTGCGGGTCAGACGATTCAAGACGGTTGTGGAAGCAGGCGCTGACCTTGGGATCCTCGCTGGCAAGGCCGGCCTCCTCCTGAATGAAGCTGGCCAGCTTGACAACATCGTCAAGGCTGGTGCCCTTGGCGGCAATGGTATCGGCCAGATCTGCCGTCTTGGCGTCAAACTCACCGTAGAGCTGGTTCACATAGTAATAGACGCTCTCATCGGCATAGAGGTTGTAGGTGTCAGGGAACAGATACCCCTCGCACTTCATCAGGCGGCCATTGTCCGGGATAGCGTTCCAGAAATCATACTGGCTCCAGTCCGAGCCATCGGTGCCGTTGGCGCAGGACAGGAAGGTGTCCACATCCTCCACAAGGCCGGCATCGACAAAGATCTGGGCCACGCCCACAGCGGTCGTGCCCTCGGGGATCGTCACATTGACGGTGGGACGGCGGGTCACAACGGACAGGGCCTTGATGATCTCATTGTAGGCCATGCCGGACTGGACCTCAAAGCTGCCGTACTGGATCTCCCCGGCTTTGCCGCTGTACTTGACATACTGCTTGAACAGCCAGTCATACTGGATAACGCCGGAATCCTTGAGCTGCGTGGCAATGCTGGACACGGAGGAGCCTTCCGGCACGGTGATAGTCTGTACCTCGCCCAGCGTTCCCTGACCGTCCAGCTCGGCGTAGAACTGGGACACCTTATATCCGCCGAAGCCGACCAGAGCCAAAATCACAAGCACGATCAGGCAGCCGATTGGAAAACGGCGGCGGGGCTTTTCCTCCTCGTCCTCCTCATACGCCTCGTATTCCTCGGGCTCGGGGCGTTTTTTAGGCTTTTCTTTTTTTGGCTTCGGCGGCTCCTGACGCGGCTCCTCGCGGCGGGGGGCCGGCTGCTGCGGGGCAGCAGTCTGCGGCTGTACGGCGGGCTGCTGCGCCCCGGACGGTTCCGGATTTGAACGATTGATCCTCATGGGATACTCCTAACTTTGTGTTTCCTGTTGATGGTTTCTGATTCAGCGGTCACAACAGCATCCTGAAATACGCATCTGTTGTCGGGAATGGTCTGCCCAAAAAGGCGATCATGCCGTAGCCGCAGCGGCGTCCGGCCCCCAGATACAGGGTCTGGTTCTCCGCAAGCAGGATACGGGCATTCTGCGCACCGGTTTTTTCCCGCGCAGCCTGCAGCAGCAGGTCGGCGCAGTGGTCGTTATCGGCCTGCAATTCCAGAAATTGCAGCGTATCGCCCTTGGTATAGTATAACCCGTATCCGCGGCGGTTGGACACCACAGTCAGCCCGCGGCGGTAAAGCTGGGTCATGATCTCATTCATCGCCTGCTCCGGCAGGCAGATGCAGCCGGGCTGGTAGATATGGCGCATCTCGACCAGCTTGTGTACGGTCAGGCTGTCAAACGCCGCCTGCGCGAGCAGATCGCGGCGGATGGGCGTCTGCAGCAGCCGCAGGGGCAGCTGACCGGCAAAGCCGAGTGCCTTGAGCGTTTCCGCATTCTGGGTGCCATCGGAGGTCATGACGGCAAAGTCAAACCCGCTGGCCCCATAGGCACGCAGACAGCTTTCGATCAATTTGGGCAGCAGGCGGTCCAGCGGCACGCCCTGTGCCCCCGCCGCCCCGCAAAGCCAGATGCCGTGATGCTGGCCGTACTCGACCGGTACGGCGGCCAGCATTGCTGCGGGGGGCTGGCCGCTTTTTTCCAGTACCAGAATATTTGCAAGCCCTGCCACATTCTGCAGCCAGCCTGCGGCATCGGCGCGGTTGGTGCCGGCCGCTTTGCAGCGCAGCGCCACCAGCGCGGACAGATCTTCTTCGGTTGCCTTGCGCAGCATGGGCCTCACCTCTTTTGTCAATTTTTATTTCTGTACCGTGGTTCTTTTATATCGGAGAAATGCCGGTTCTGTTTTACAGGACCGTCTTCAGCTGTGCAAGGATCTCATCATTGATCTCCTCCACCGGGCGCATCGTCTTTGTTCCGTTACTGGTGACGGTACACTCGATGCGGTGCCAGCCGAGGGTGCGGGCGCAGTACTCGGCGGCAGCGCGGCTGCGGGCCAGATACTCGGCATCCCTCTCCTGAATATCGCGCTTGCTTTCATCACCGTGGTAACGCTCGGTGATCAGCCGCTGGGAGACCTCGGGATCAACGGCCAGATAGACCACGGCGTCCGGCGCGGGGATGCCAAACTTCTTATACTCAAAGTCGAACAGCCAGTTCAGAAAGCCGTCCCAGTGCATCGGCGGCAGCTTGGAGCATTGATGCACCGCATTGGAGGTCGTATAGCGGTCTGAGAGGACCAAACCGCCCTCCCGGTAAAACTCGCCCCAGCCGGTTTTATAGCTGGCATAGCGGTCCACGGCATAAAAGCTGGAGGCCGCGTAGGCGTTCACATCATCAGGCTTATCGCCGAAGGCACCCGAAAGGTACATCCTGACCAGTGCCGAGGACTCGCTTTCATAGTCCGGAAAGGTGATCTGCCGCAGATCGTACCCCTGCTGCTGCAGGCGCTGCGCCGTCAATTTTGTCTGGGTTCCCTTGCCGGAGCCGTCCAGCCCCTCAAAAATGATAAGCTGCCCCATTTACACTGCCTCCTCTTTGAGCTTCGCGTATTTTTCGCGCACCTCGGCCTGCTTGCCGCAGCACATGCGGCCCTCCGGGCAGGGGCCGGTCAGGCAGCGCGGGCCTGCCGCCGCAAAGACATGCGGTGCCAGCGGCAACACAAGGCGCAGCATCTCATCGGCCACAGCGCGTATCTCCCACTGGGCGCGGTTGCAGCAGCGCAGATTGAAGAAATTCTGCAGGCTGCGGCAGTTCATCGTCATGACCATCTTGGTCTCACAGGCATTGGGCAGCACAAAGCGCGCATCCTCATTGGCCTGCTTGGAGGCCTTGGCGCGGGCGGCCTTTTCCGTAAGACCCTCGGCCATAAAGCGTGCCGTGTGGGCATCCTCCAATGTACGGACAAGCGCAAGATACTTTTCGGCGTCCTCGTTCATCGAGGCGATGAACTGCGCCTTGGCCTCAGGGATAGCCTCGATCTCCGGCGGAATGACATAGCGGAAATCGTCCAGCCGGACATAGCGCTGGCTCTGGACGCTGAAGCTGCCGATGCGGTGGCGTGTTACCTGCGCCAAAAAAGTGCGGGATACGCCCTCAATGCCGAAGGTGAAGCTTGCATGCTCGATCGGGCTGGCATGGCCGAGATCCGTCAGCTTTTGCAGGAAGGCCGCCGTCTTTTCAGGTGTCAGACCGTCAAGCAGCGTTTCAATATGTGCGTCCGAGTAGCAAAGCTTCGCCGCCGCGGCAATCGTTTTCTCGGGGTCATTTGTATGGGCAATGAGCTGAACTAACATATCATTCCTCCACCTTTTTCAGCGGCGCATAGTTGGCCATTGTTTTTTTGACACCTACGCGGTCGAACTGTATCTCAACGATGCAGTCCCCTGCGATGGGCGTTGCGTTCAGTACCGTACCGCGGCCGAAAACGCGGTGCTCCACAACATCGCCGGGCGCATAGCTGACGGCCTCCTTCTTTTTGGGGGCTGCTGCAGCCGGTGCGCCAGCCAGTGTGGAGGTGCCTGCCCCGGCCGGGACCGCACTGCCGCCCCCACGGCTGCGGCCGTAGCCGGAGCCGAAGCCTGTACTTTGCACCGTATGGCGGCCGCCATAGCTGTTGGGGCTTTCATGCCCGCCGCTGGCAAAGCCGCTGCTGTAGCCGCCGCCGAAGCCGCCGCGCGGACGGGCGTTGTACTCACTGTTCAGGTAGCCGCGGGACGCGCCGGAGTAGCCGCTGCGCCCGCCCGGCACATTCGTGCTGTAGCTGCCGTATCCGGCACCGAAGCCGCCGCCATAGCTCGACAGCTCCGGGCTCTGCGTTTCGTCCAGCAGCGCAGGGTCGATCTCCGCAAGGAAGGCGGACGGCGGGTTGCGGCGCGTCTGGCCGAAGATCATCCGCGTGCGGGAGGACGAGAGATACAGCTCCTTTTTGGCGCGGGTGATGGCCACATAGCAAAGGCGGCGCTCCTCCTCCATGTCCTCCTCATTGTATTTGGCCATATCACCGGGGAAGATGCCGTCCTCCATGCCGATGACAAAAACATAGGGAAATTCCAGACCCTTGGCCGAGTGGATCGTCATCATCGTCACACTGTCGGCATCGTTGTCATAGCTGTCGAGGTCAGAGATCAGCGCGACCTCCTCCAAGAAACCGGCAAGGGTCGCGTCCTCGCCGTTCTGGTCTGCGTAGGTCTTGATCGAGCTGACAAGCTGGCCCAGGTTCTCGAGGCGGGTCTCCCCCTCTTCCTTCATGGCCTTGAGCATGGCCTCATAGCCGCTCTTTTTGATAACATCACCGACAAACACATCCAGTGGCTCACTGACCGAGAGATCACAAAGCTCGCGGTACATCTCATAGAACCGCTCCAGCGGTGCACAGGCGCGCTGCAGTGCGGGGTAGTCCCGCACATGGGCGATGATCTCCATCATCGGCACACCGGCAGCGGAGGCAAGCTCACCGATCTTATCGATGGTCGTCATGCCTATTTTGCGCGCAGGCTCGTTGATGATGCGGCGCAGCCGCACATCATCGCGCGGGTTGACGATGACGGCCAGATAGCTGTTGATGTCCTTGACCTCCTTGCGGTCAAAGAAGCGCTGGCCGCCCACGATGCGGTACGGGATGCCCGCACGGGCGAAATAGGTTTCAATGGGGTTGGACTGAGCGTTCATGCGGTAGAGCACGGCGTGGTCCTTCAGGCTCGCACCCTCGCGCAGATGCTCGCCGATGACATCGGCGATATGGCTGGCCTCGTCCTGCTCGTTCGTGGCTGTATAGTGGTGGACCTTTTCGCCGTCCCCGCTCTCGGTCCAGAGGGTCTTGCCCTTGCGGCCCATATTGTTTTTGATAACGCTGTTGGCGGCGTTCAGAATATTCGCGGTGGAGCGATAGTTCTGCTCAAGCCGGATCGTTTTGGCGCCGCTGAACACCTTCTCAAAATTCAGGATATTTTCGATCGTAGCGCCGCGGAATTTATAGATGGACTGGTCGTCATCGCCGACAACGCAGACATTGTTGGTGCCGCCTGCGAGCAGCCGCACCAGATGGAACTGAGCCACACTGGTATCCTGATACTCATCCACAACGACATAGCGGAAGCGGTTCTGGTAGTATTCCCGCGCCTCGGCATCGTTTTGCAGCAGGCGGACAGTGTGGAAAATCAGGTCGTCAAAATCCATCGCGCCTGCCGTCTTCAGGCGGCCTGCGTAGGCTGTGTAAATTTTGGAGATAAGCTGCGCCTTGGTGTTGGCAAACGGCTCACCGGCGACCTCCTCGGCGGACATCAGCTTATCCTTGAAGGAGGAGATCTGCGCAATGGCCGACTTGACAGGCAGGAACTTATCGTCGATCATCAGATCCTTGTAGATCTGCTTGATCACACGCTGCTGGTCATCGGAATCATAGATCGTAAAGCTTTTGGGAAAGCCGATGCGTTCGGCATCGCGGCGCAGCATCCGCACGCAGGCAGAGTGGAAGGTGGAGGCGTTGACATCGCCGCCAAGGGTATCCCCCAGCATGGCGCGCAGACGCTCCTTCAATTCCCCTGCTGCCTTGTTCGTAAAGGTGATGGCCAGCACATTCCACGGCCGGGCCGGGCGCACGGCCAGATAGGCGGTTTCCCGGGGAAGGTCGCGGCCGTTGGCCACAGCAGTGCGCAGGTCGTTGAGGTCAGCCTCGGTCACAGGGCGGGGCAGCTCGCGGCTGCCGTGGGCCGAGCCGAAGCGGATGATGTTGGCAATACGGTTGACCAGCACGGTGGTCTTGCCGGAGCCTGCACCTGCCAGAATCAGCAGCGGGCCTTCGGTGGCAAACACAGCCTGCCGCTGCACAGAGTTAAGCCGGGCAAAGCGGGCTTCGATATATTGATCGCGCAGGGCGAGATATTCGGTGGTAATGTCGGGCATGATGGAGACCTTTCGTTGATGATAGCGTTGTTATAAAGGTAGCGCTGCGCGGAGCGGTCAAGACCGCTCCCTACAAGGCACCCATTACTGGCAGGCCTGTAGGGAGGGGTCTTGACCCCTCCGTGGCACTTGGCGTCTATTGCAATTTCTAGATTCTTTCTATTATACCACACTTCACTCCGCAGAGAAAGGGTCATAGGTGTGGTTCAGGCGCTTGTTCCAGCTTTTGGGCGTGGCATCGCGGAAGCCTGCGGTGAGATATTTTCCCTCGCTCAGGCTGATGGCCGTACCGCGCGCCACGCAGTTGAGCGGGTCGGGCGCAATGGCCACATCGGTGTGCAGTTCCCCTGCGATATAGCTTGCCAGCCCGCGCAGCAGAGAGCCGCCGCCGGTCAGCAGCACGCCGGTGGAGGATACATCCGCTGCCAGTTCGGGCGGGGTGCTTTCCAGCACATTGCGGGCGGCAGCGGCAATGCGGGCGGCCAGCTCCTGCACAGGCTCATAGAGATCGCGGGTGTAGACAACGCGGCGGGCAGGCAGGTTCGTCTCCCAAGAATGACCGCGCACCTCCATAACACCCTCAAATTCGCTTTTGGTGCAGCAGGCCACCTGCTTTTTCAGCTGCTCGGCGGTCAGCGGGCCGATGGCGATCTGGAATTTTTCCTGCACATACTGGGCGATGCAGTTGTCAAAGGCGTTGCCCGCCACCGGCAGGCTGGCCGCCTTGACCCGGCCGCCCATGCTGATGACAGCAATATCGGTGGAGCCGCCGCCGATGTCCACGACCATGCAGCCGTGCGGCTGGCGTATCTGCAGACCGGCACCAAGCGCAGCGGCCACCGGCTCATCTACCAGAAAGACCTGCTTGGCCCCTGCCGCCATGACGGATTCCACCACAGCGTCCGCTTCAATGCCGGTGATTGCGGCCGGTACGCAGACGGCGATGCGCGGCTTGAAGAAGCGGGAGCGGCAGACCTCATTGACAAACCGCACGATCAGCTCATTTGTCATGCGGTGGTCCTGTATAATGCCGTCACGCAGCGGGCGCACAAGGTCGATATGGGCGGGCGCGCGGCCCACCATCTTCAGGGCGGCGTCCCCCACTGCAATGATGGAGTTGGTGCGGGTGTCCACCGCGCCGATGGTCGGCTGGCGGAAAACCACACCCTGCTCCTCGGTCGCAATGATGATCGAGGTCGTGCCCAGATCAATTCCGATGTCGTATTGTTTCATGGATCGTTCTCCATAGCTAAGTTGGTATTGCCATTGTCTGCCGGGGCCGCGGCCTCTTTTAAAAGGTAGCGCAAACCGCTGAACCGCATGTTCTGGCGTACATTCTGCACCATGGCCTGCTCGGTGCGGGCTGTGCCGGTCAGCACGCAGAGCCTTCGCGCGCGGGTCACGCCGGTATACAAAAGATTGCGGTAGCACAGCCTCGCCGGCACATCAGCCGCCGGCAGCACAACAGCCGGAAACTCCGACCCCTGACTCTTGTGTACCGTGACAGCGTAGGCCGGCTCCAGTTCATTAAGCTGGTCGGCGGTGTAGGTATATTTGCGGTCATCCATCTGCACCGTAACGCTGCGGGCGTCCACATCCACGCCGGTAATGACACCCATGTCACCGTTGTAGGCACCGACACCGGCCTCCGCGCCCTGACGCTCAAAGGTAATGTCATAATCATTCTTGATTTGCATGACCTTGTCGCCCAGGCGCAGGATCTTGGCGCTCTCCGCCGTGCCAAGCTGCGCCTTGCCCTTGGCGGACGGATTCAGGATCTCCTGCAGGCGCTTGTTCAGCTCCACGCTGCCGGTCGGGCCGACCTTGGTCGGGCAAAGCACCTGAATATCCCGGACCGGGTCAAAGCCGTAGGCCTTGGGCAGGCGGGTGCTGACGAGATCGCAGACAAGCTTCTGGCAGGCAAGGCCGTTGGCCTCGATCATGAAGAAATCGTCCTGCGCCCCGCCTTTTTGGGGCATCTGTCCCTCTACGATGCGGTGAGCGTTCTGGACGATCAGGCTTTTCTGCGCCTGACGGAAGATATCGGTCAGCCGCACAGTGGGGACAACATCGGCACGCAGTATCTCGCCCAGAATGTTGCCCGGCCCCACGCTGGGCAGCTGGTCAGCGTCCCCCACCATGATGATGCGGCAGTGGTAGCGCGCCGCCGCAAGCAGGGCCTGAAACAGCTTTACATCCACCATGCTCATCTCATCGAGGATGATGACATCATATTTTAAAAGGTTCTTCTCGTTATGGATAAACCGCACATTGCCGGTGCTGTAGTCCACCTCCAGCAGGCGGTGGATCGTTGAGGCCGCATGGTGGGTCAGCTCACTCAGGCGTTTGGCAGCGCGGCCCGTAGGCGCACAGAGTGCAACGCGGTCATACATAGCCTCATACAGTGCGAGAATCGCATTGACCGTTGTTGTTTTGCCGGTGCCGGGGCCGCCGGTCAGGACCATCACCCGGCTGGACAGCGCCAGCCGGATCGCCTGCTGCTGCAGTGGTGCATAGGCGAAACCCTGTGCGATCTCCAGCGCGCGTATGTCAGTGTCCAGCGTCTTGGGGGCCTCGGTCGGGAAGGTCGAAAGCTGCCCGAGGCGGGCGGCAATATCCTCCTCCGCAGCGTAGAGATCGGGCAGATAGATATACTCCGTGCCGTCAAAGGTGCGGGTGCGCAGCTCCTCGGTTGAGAGCAGCTCCTCCAGCCCGGCTTCGATTTCCGGCGGGGCCACCCGCAGAAATTTCGAGGTCGTTTCCAGCAGCTTGCCGCGCGGCAGGCAGGTGTGACCGTTGCCTGCATTGTGGCGCAGTGCATACAAAAGCCCTGCTGTGACCCGCAGGCGGCAGCCTGTCTCAAACTGCAGGGCGGCAGCAATGCCGTCCACCTGACCGAATTTGAGCTGCAGCGGCTCCCCGCAGAGCAGATAGGGGTTCTGGGTCAGCGCCTCCACAGTATGCGGGCCGAAGGCGCGGTAGGCAGTGACCGCCTGCTGGGCGGTCAGCCCGTAGCGGGCAAACCATGCCACGACCTCCCGCACACCGTACATGCGGCGGAATTCATTGGAGATGACGGCAGCCTTCTGCTCGGTGATGCCCTTGAGCTCACAGAGGCGCTGCGGCGTCTCAGCGATGACCGTCAGGGTGTCCTCTCCAAAGCGGGAGACGATTTTTTTGGCGGTGGAGGGTCCAATATAAGGCAGCACACCGCTGGAAAGATAGCTTAAAATGGCGCTTGTATCCTCCGGCAGGCGGGCCTCGATGGTCTCAGCACGGAACTGCTCGCCATAGCTGGGGTGGTTGACCATGTGGCCGTAAACCGTCACGGACATGCCGTTGTCCACGCCGCCCACATTGCCGGCCACCACAACATCGGTCCCGTTTGCATCGACCTCAAAAACCGCATAGCCGGTATCGGCATTTTCGTAGATCACATGCTCGACCGTGCCCTCCAGCTTCATCAGCTGCTGTTCGTTCTGCTCCATCCTTGCCCTCCTTTCCCGCAAAATCGCCGCACTTTCACAGATAAAGATATTATACCCCATACAGTGGCATTTGGCAAACCAAAAATCGGCGGTACGGATGTAAAATGTTTGGCAGGATTGCAGATACATTTTTTTGAAAAACCGCCTTTGCCCCGCGCACAAAAAAGCGCCCCGCACCATTGGCGGTGCGGGGCGCGGCATAAGCAGCAATTATTCGGCGACGGCGGCCTTCAGGGCCTCGGCGCGGTCGGTGTTTTCCCACTTGACGCCCAGATCCTCACGGCCCATGTGGCCGTAGGCGGCCAGCTGGCGGTAGATGGGCTTGCGCAGGTCAAGCTCACGGATGATGGCGGCAGGGGTCAGGTCAAAGACCTGCTCAACAGCCTGCTCGATCTTCTCATCGGCCACCTTGCCGGTGCCGAAGGTATCGACCATGATGGAGACCGGCTTAGCCACACCGATGGCATAGGCCAGCTCGACCTCGCACTTGGTGGCAAGACCGGCGGCAACCACATTCTTAGCGACCCAGCGGGCGGCATAGGCGGCAGAGCGGTCGACCTTGCTGGGGTCCTTGCCGCTGAAAGCACCGCCGCCGTGGCGGGCATAGCCGCCGTAGGTATCCACGATGATCTTACGGCCGGTCAGGCCGGAGTCACCCTGCGGGCCGCCAACGACAAAGCGGCCGGTGGGGTTGATGTAGTACTTGGTGTTCTCGTCCAGCAGTTCTGCCGGGATAACCTTCTCGATGACCTCACGGCGAATGTCCGCATGCAGCTGTTCCTGACTGACATCAGGGCTGTGCTGGCTGGAGATAACCACGGCGTCCACACGCACGGGCTTGCCGTCCTGATATTCGACCGTGACCTGACTCTTGCCGTCCGGGCGCAGGTAATCGAGGGTTCCGTTCTTGCGGACCTCGGTCAGGCGCTTCGCCAGCTTGTGGGCCAGGCTGATGGGCAGCGGCATCAGCTCGGGCGTTTCATCGCAGGCATAACCGAACATCATGCCCTGATCACCGGCACCGGCAACCTCATCGTTGGTGCCCAGCGCAATGTCGGGGCTCTGGCCGTCAATGTTGGTGATGACACCGCAGGTCTCGCAGTCAAAGCCATACTTGGCGCGGTCATAGCCGATCGAGCGGATGACCTCGCGGGCAGTGCCGGGGATGTCGACATAGCAGTCGGTCGTGATCTCGCCCATGATATGGACAAGGCCCGTGGAGCAGGTCGTCTCGCAGGCAACGCGGGCACCGGGGTCCTGAGCCAGAATGGCATCGAGGATTGCGTCGGAGATCTGGTCACAGATTTTGTCGGGATGCCCCTCAGTGACAGACTCGGATGTGAAAAGAACTTTGGACATTGTATAAGCCTCCTGTTAATTTAGGCAGAAACGCAACCCCCGGAAACAAAAAGCGCGCAGCCGAAAAGACTGCGCGCAAAACGCTTATCTTTCGGTTTCCCGCAGGACTTGGCACCTTGCGTTCTCACGCAGGTTGCCGGGCTTCATCGGGCCTGTTCCCTCAGCCGCTCTTGATAAGTTGCTATTCTGTTGTTGTGAAGTTACTATACCACAGGTTTTTGTTTAAGTCAACGATAATTCGTTGTGCAGTTCAGCAGGTTTGCACAAAAGTAGGACATTTTGATGTCCGTGTGTGGTTTTTGCGGTTAGGGTTGGCCGTGCGCCTTACTTTCTGCCGTGCAGGATCGGAGACAGCGGCTTGTAGATCAGGAAGCAGAGCGCCGCGTCCAGCAGCCCCTTAAAGAGGGTAAACGGCAGGTTAAAGGTCAGCAGGCAGGCCAGAAGTCCGTCCACGCTGGGGTTGATGGCCTGATACATGCCGATGATGGCCTCCAGCGGCAGGTGGTACAGCACCACATAGGCCGGGTAAACCACAAAATAGTTGTACGGCACACTGACAAGCGCCATGACCAGCGCACCGGCGCCAGCGCCGATGAGTGCGCTGCGGCGGGTCTTGCTGCGCTTGTAGACGAAACCGGCCACACCGACAAAGAGCGCGCCCATAACAAAGTTGAACAGCTCGCCCACGGCAGCGGTGCTGGTGCTGGGCAGCTTGATCAGGTTTTTGATCAGGCAGACGGCAATGCCGGACACAGGGCCGTAGGCATACGCCGCCAGCAGGGCGGGCAGCTCAGAGACATCCAGCTTGACAAAGGACGGCATGATGGGAATGGGAAATTCCAGATACATCAGCACGGCAGCTACCGCGCCGAGCATGGCGGTCCCGGTGAGTTTGCGGACATTGGTGACAGAGTTTTGCATGGTGAGATTCCTCCCGATATAATTTGTGAAAGCCGATTCACGAACCCGGGAGGCTCCGCGCATTGCAAAATAAAGCACCCTGCCGTATAAGCATACAGCAGGGCGCACAAAAAGCAATACAGACAGCTTTCCGTTTCTTTCATCCGGACTATACCGTCGGCCCCGGAATCACACCGGGTCAGCGGCTGCTTGCGCAGCCGGTCGCGGGCTTGCGGCACAACGCCGCTCACCGCCGGTGGGGAATCGCACCCCGCCCTGAAACAGACTTTCTGTTAAAGATTATAGCACAGGTTTTACAAAATGCAAGAGGTTGTGCTATAATTAGGGCAATACCGCATAATTCTAAGTGCCGATACGGCGAGCGAGGTGCGGCAGC
>ERZ1026880.1057-NODE-1057-length-12469-cov-4.605284_pt1 | contig 12469 bp, 10 predicted proteins | sample MGYA00380170_ERZ1026880 | MGnify/ENA primary metagenome ERZ1026880 (study PRJEB33269, sample SAMEA4719806) | human gut metagenome | biome: human-associated habitat; feature: organic feature; material: feces | place: Cameroon | collected 2013-10 ...
TTGAGGATGCCATACGGAATGCAGTATCACTTGGTGGAGATACTGACACACTTGGCGCTATTACAGGCAGTATTGCAGAAGCATTTTATGGAATTCCGGCTGTATTGGTTGCAGAGTGCAGAAGTCGGCTCGATGAAGGACTGATGACGGATGTTCTTGATGAGTTTGATCATACTCTTGGCAGAGATAGAAATGTCGATTCAGATGATAAGAATGGGACACCCGGGAAAGTACTTTGAATGACTTTACCCAGCTTTTACTTGCATTACATAAAATGCTGTGATATACTCAAAACTACATGAAGCAAACCATGTTTTCATGCAAATATTTATTATTAGCCCACCAAGCATATTGGTTAAGCCCATACGGACAGGCGGGGCAGCTGCCGAGAGCGGTGAGAGACCGCATTATTGATTTAGTTAAAAGCTAAATTTTATAAGTTTCCAACCGGAAGAAAGCGAAGAAATCCGGTTGAGGTATCACTTGTGAAATGGTCAATAAAGAGTAGTTAGCTTGTGGCTGTGGGCGGATACAGTTACGGAATAGCAAATATTTGCTGGCAAAGATGCCAACGACAAACTCTGAGAACATAGTTTTTGCGGATGTAGAGAAAATACAAAGTAGAACTATAGAATGACAATGCGGACAGGTGATTTCACCTGTCCTTTTTTGTTGCATTACCTATCAATAATTGGTCCGGTGGATCAATTTTGATTTACGCGAATAACGAGGCAAAGTCCATGCCTGCATGCGATCTTGGCGACTGTCGCGATAACGAGTAAAATTCGCGAAGCGTATTTTATCTCGTTATATAAATATAACGGATCAGTACTTTCACAGTCACATATAAACAATATTTGATCTGTGTACAGGAAAAAGATAACAGGGAGAAGATATGGATAAGAAAAAACAGATGCATGCGCCGGTCTATGAGGCGCTGGAAAAACTGAAGAAACGAAGGGTCGTTCCCTTCGATGTGCCCGGGCATAAGAGAGGGCGGGGGAATCCGGAGCTGGTGGAACTTCTGGGTGAAAAATGTGTCAGTCTGGATGTGAATTCCATGAAACCGCTGGACAATCTCTGCCATCCGGTATCGGTGATCAAAGAGGCAGAGGAGCTGGCGGCGGAAGCATTCCGTGCGGACCATGCGTTTTTCATGGTAGGAGGAACTACCTCTTCGGTACAGGGAATGGTACTTTCCTGCTGCAAGGCGGGGGATAAGATCATCCTTCCAAGAAATGTACACAAGAGTGTGATCAATGCCCTGGTATTGTGTGGAGCGATACCGGTTTATGTAAACCCGGAGGTGGATAACCGTCTCGGAATTTCCCTGGGAATGGAAGTGTCCGAAGTGGAAAAAGCGATTGTTGCGAATCCGGATGCGGTAGCGGTGCTGGTGAACAATCCTACTTATTATGGAATCTGTTCGGATCTTCGATCCATTGTAAAGATTGCTCATGCACACAATATGCTGGTTCTGGTGGATGAAGCCCACGGAACCCATCTGTATTTTGGTGAGAACCTTCCGGTCTGTGCCATGGACGCAGGAGCGGATATGGCATCGGTTTCCATGCATAAGTCCGGGGGAAGCTTGACCCAGAGTTCCCTGTTGCTGACGGGAAAAAATGTGAACTGGGAATATGTGAGTCAGATTATCAATCTGACCCAGACCACCAGTGCATCTTACCTTCTGATGTCCAGTCTGGATATTTCCAGAAGAAATCTGGCTCTCAGGGGAAAAGAATCCTTTGCAAAAGTGAGCCGGATGGCAGAGTATGCAAGGGAAGAGATCAATGCCATCGGTGGATTCTATGCGTACGGAAAAGACATGATCAATGGGAGCAGTGTATACGATTTTGATGTGACTAAACTGTCTGTCTATACCAGAGATATCGGTCTTGCGGGTATCGAAGTGTATGATCTTTTGCGGGATGAATATGATATCCAGATTGAACTGGGAGATATTGCCAATATTCTGGCGTATATTTCCATTGGTGACCGGATTCAGGATATTGAACGCTTGGTAGGGGCTCTTTCGGATATCCAGAGGCTGTACGCCAGAGATCCGGAGCAGATGCCGAATACCGAATATATTAACCCGACCGTTATGGTATCTCCGCAGACGGCATTTTATGCGGAGAAAAAGGCAGTGCCGATCCGGGAGACAGAAGGGATGATCTGTGGTGAATTTGCCATGTGTTATCCACCGGGGATTCCGATTCTGGCCCCGGGAGAGATGATCACAAAAGAAATTATTGACTACATTATATATGCGAAAGAAAAAGGCTGTTCCATGCAGGGAACGCAGGATCCGGCGGTGGAATATCTGTATGTGATGGAAGCTCCGACCGGTGCGGTAAGAAGATAAGGGAGGGGAGAAAAGAATGGAATTATGGTTTTCGGATTACCATACAGAAAAAGTAAAAGTTTCTGTAAAGGTACAAAAGCAGCTGTTCGGGCTGCAGACGGAATTTCAGCGGATCGATGTATTTGATTCGGATGAATTTGGCCGTTTTTTAAGTGCAGACGGAAGCATTGTATTTTCAGAGAAGGATGAATTTATCTACGATGAAATGGTCGTACATATTCCCATGGCTGTTCATCCGAATGTGAAACATGTGCTGGTGATCGGTGGCGGTGACGGCGGTGTGGCAAGAGAACTGGGACATTACAAAGAGATTGAGACCATTGATGTGGTGGAACCGGATCGGGTGTTTGTGGAGGTCTGTAAAGAATACTTTCCGGATAATGCCTGCGGACTGTCAGATCCACGGGTAACGGTCTATTATGAAGACGGATTGCGATTTCTGCGAAGCAAACAAAATATGTACGATCTGATCATCAATGACGCAATCGATCCACTGGGGCATAATGCAGGATTATTTACCAAAGAATTCTACGGAAACTGTTACCGGGCGCTAAAGGAAGACGGGATCATGGTTTATCAGCATGGCAGTCCGTTTTATGATGAGGACGAAGAATCCTGCCGGGTCATGCACAGGAAGGCCAGTCACAGCTTTCCCGTCAGCAGAGTGTATCAGGCACATATACCAACCTGCTCTTCCGGATACTGGCTGTTTGGATTTGCTTCCAAAAAATATCATCCCCTGGATGATCTGAATGTAAAACGATGGAAAGAACGGAAAATTAAGACCTGGTATTATACCACCAATCTTCATAAGGGAGCTTTTATGCTTCCGAAGTATGTGGAAGATATGCTGGAAGAAGAAGAAAAGTAGCAACTGTGAAGGTGCGTAACAATCAGGAAAAGTAACTGGGTCAGAAAGACCCTAAGAGTACATAATAGAAAACAGGAGGAAAAAAAGAATGGGAAGATTACTGATTATCGGATGCGGAGGCGTAGCAGGAGTAGCGATTCATAAGTGCTGTCAGAACAGCAAAACATTTTCAGAGATCTGCATCGCCAGCAGAACGAAAGAAAAATGTGATACTTTAAAGAAAAAACTGGAAGCAACCACAGATACGAAGATCACAACGGCACAGGTAAATGCGGATAAAGTAGAAGAACTGGTTGCCCTGATCCGGTCGTATCAGCCGGATGCGGTTCTGAATGTGGCGCTGCCGTATCAGGATCTGACGATCATGGAGGCTTGCCTGGAGTGTAAGGTGGATTATATCGATACCGCGAATTACGAACCGGAAGATACGGATGATCCGGAGTGGAGAGCCATTTATGAAAAACGATGCAAAGAGGCTGGATTTACTGCATATTTTGATTATTCCTGGCAGTGGGCGTATCGTGAAAGATTCAAAGAAGCGGGGATTACAGCTCTCTTGGGAAGCGGATTTGATCCGGGCGTAACCAGCGTATTTACCGCATATGCAATGAAACATTATTTTGATCAGATCGACACCATTGATATCCTGGACTGCAATGGCGGAGACCACGGATATCCATTTGCAACCAACTTTAATCCGGAGATCAACCTTCGTGAAGTATCGGCCAATGGTTCCTACTGGGAGAACGGTCACTGGGTAGAGACAGAACCGATGGAGATCAAGAGAGAATATAATTTCCCGCAGGTAGGAGAAAAAGATATGTATCTGCTTCACCATGAGGAGATTGAATCACTGGCGAAGAATGTACCTGGTGTAAAAAGAATCCGTTTCTTCATGACATTCGGACAGAGTTACCTGACACATATGAAATGTCTGGAAAATGTAGGAATGCTTTCCACTTCTCCAATCAATTATGAAGGAAGAGAAATCGTTCCGATCCAGTTTCTGAAAGCACTGCTCCCGGATCCGGCATCTCTTGGTCCGCGTACTGTAGGAAAGACGAATATCGGCTGTATCTTCACCGGAAAGAAAGACGGAAAAGAAAAGACGATTTATATTTATAATGTGTGTGATCACCAGGAATGCTACAAAGAAGTTGGTTCCCAGGCAATCTCTTATACGACAGGTGTTCCTGCAATGATCGGTGCGGCGCTGGTTGTGGATAAAGTATGGGATAAAGACGGTGTCTTCAATATCGAAGAATTTGATCCGGATCCGTTTATGGATATGCTGAATCAGTATGGTCTGCCGTGGGTTGTGGATGAAGATCCACAGATCGTAGAATGATGTGGAAAGATCTGCCAACTCCCTGTTACGTGGCAGATGAGAAAAAGTTAAAAGAAAATCTCAGGATTCTTCAGAAACTGGAGAAGGACACGGGCTGTCATGTGTTACTGGCACAGAAGGCGTTTTCCATGTTTTCTCTGTACCCGATGATTGGAACCTTTATCAGCGGAACCACGGCCAGCGGGCTTTATGAAGCCCGCCTTGGCAGGGAAGAGATGGGAAAAGAAAATCATGTGTTTGCGCCGGCGTATAAGGAAGCCGATATGAAAGAACTGGTGAAAATCTGTGATCATATCGTGTTCAATTCCTTCCGACAGTATGAAAAATATAAAGAGTTATGTAAACAAAGCGCACAGATCCGGGAAGATGGAAAACCGGTCAGCGTGGGAATCCGGGTGAATCCGGAATGTTCCACACAGGAAGGTCATGAGATTTATGATCCATGCGGACCGGGATCACGGCTTGGTGTGACGAAGGCAGAGTTTCGGGAAGATCTGCTGGAAGGTGTGGAAGGGCTTCATTTTCATACGCTCTGTGAGCAGGATGCCGATGATCTGGTGATTACGTTTCGGGCTTTTGAAGAAAAGTTTGGTAAGTATCTGAAAAAGATGAAATGGCTGAATCTGGGAGGAGGCCACCATATCACAAGACCGGGTTATCAGCTGAAACAGTTAAAACAGTTGATCGCCTATATTCGGGCAACCTATCAGGTAGAAGTATATCTGGAACCCGGAGAGGCTATAGCTTTAAATGCCGGATATCTGGTGACAGAAGTGCAGGATATCGTGAAAAATGGAATGGAGATCCTGATTTTGGATGCGTCCGCGGCCTGTCATATGCCGGATGTACTGGAAATGCCCTATCGTCCGCCTCTGCGGGGTGGGTACGAACCGGGAGAAAAAACATATACGTACCGGTTATCCAGCATGACCTGTCTTGCCGGGGATGTGATTGGGGATTACAGTTTTGAACATCCGGTAGAGATCGGAGATCGTCTGGTCTTTGAAGATATGGCGATTTATTCTATGGTGAAAAATAATACCTTTAACGGTATGCCGCTTCCGGGAATCGCTTTGTTGAAGGAAGATGGAACGGTGGAGATGATAAAGACCTTCGGGTATGAGGATTTTAAAGAGAGACTGTCATAACATCACAGAATATCCTGAGAGATCATTAGATTCTTCAGAGAGTATTTGATATTTGCAGAAACACCAGGAGAAAAACAGGAGACAGGAAGACATGGACAGCGGAAAAAAGACAATAAATCATGTAGAAATAAGAAAGATTCTGCCGGTGCAAGACGGGTACCGTATGCCAGGAGAATATGAGCCGCACCGGGGCTGTATTCTGATTTGGCCGGAACGGCCAGGATCCTGGCGAAATGGTGCACGGGAGGCAAAAAAAGCATTTGCAGACGTAATCCGGGCAATTGCAAAAAGTGAAGAAGTTTATCTTGCGGCAAGTGGGAAGAAATTTTCAGAGGCGGAAAAGCTGGCACAGCGTCTGCAGACAGATGAAGCATTGTATCCGATAAGGGTTTTTACGGCAGAGACCGACGATGCCTGGGCCAGAGATGTGGGACCAACCTTTGTGACGGATGGACAGGAAGTAAGGGGAATCAACTGGGAGTTTAACGCCTGGGGCGGAACCGAAGACGGACTGTACGCTTCATGGGAAAAAGACAATCGTTTTGCTCCCTTCTTTTGCGAGAAAGAGGGATACACCTGGTATGACGCAAGGCCGTTTGTGCTGGAAGGCGGTTCTGTCCACAGCGATGGAGAGGGAACCGTGATGGTGACCGAATCCTGTCTGCTCAGTAAGGGCAGAAATCCGGATCTTACCAAAGAGGAGATTACAGAAAAACTGAAAGCCTATCTGGGGGCCGAAAAAGTGCTGTGGCTGCCCCGGGGAATCTATATGGATGAGACCAACGAGCATGTGGACAATGTCTGTGCATTCTTAAAACCGGGTGAGGTGATTCTTGCCTGGACAGACAACAGGGAAGATCCTCAGTATCCGTTATCCATGGCGTGTCTGGGATATCTGGAAGGAGAGACAGATGCAAAGGGAAGAAAAATCACCGTGCATAAACTTCCGATCCCGGATCACCCGGTCTGCGTGACCGGGGAGGAACTGGAAGGATATGTATTTGAAGACGGAGAGGATGTGCGGGAAGAGGGAGAACGTCTGGCAGCTTCTTATGTAAACTTCTATTTTTCCAACGGTGCTGTGGTACTGCCGGCATTTGGCGGAGAAAATGAAGAAAGCGACCGGAGGGCAGCACAGATTCTGGAAAAACTTTGTCCGGATCGTGAGATTATCCCGGTATATGCCAGAGATATCTTGACAGGGGGAGGAAATATCCACTGTATTACGCAGCAGATTCCGGCAGGGAAAAGACGAAACGAACAGAAGCGGTGAGAAGAGCTGGTAAAAGTCCAATGAAAAGGACAAAAGTACCGGGGTGACAGGAGGAAAGAGAACATGGGAAAAAGACAGGTGACGGTGGCAGCAGTGCAGATGCAATGTACCAATCATCCGCAGGAAAACCTAAAAAAAGCAGAAAAAATGGTACGTCAGGCAGCCGCCGCCGGTGCACAGATCATTTTGCTCTCGGAACTTTTCGAGAGAGAATATTTCTGCCAGCAGAGGAGATATGATTTTTACAGCTATGCGAAGCCTGTGGAAGAAAATGAAGCGGTATGCTGGGGACAGAAGCTGGCGAAGGAACTGAAAGTGGTTTTACCGATCAGCTTTTATGAGAAAGAGGTCAATAATCTCTACAATTCGGTGGCCTGCATCGATGCGGACGGAGAAATTCTCGGCGTATACCGGAAAACACATATCCCGGATGATCATTATTATCAGGAAAAATTCTATTTTACACCGGGAGACACCGGTTTCCGGGTGTTTGACACCAGATATGGAAAGATCGGTGTGGGAATCTGCTGGGATCAGTGGTTCCCGGAGACTGCACGGTGTATGGCTTTAGAAGGAGCAGAACTGCTCTTTTATCCTACGGCGATCGGTTCCGAACCAATTCTTGCATGTGACAGTATGCCGCACTGGCGTCGTTGTATGCAGGGACATGCAGCGATGAATCTGATGCCGGTGATCGCGGCCAACCGGATCGGCAAAGAGGAAGTAAAACCCTGTGCGGAAAATGGCGGGCAGGAATCATCACTGATTTTTTACGGTTCCTCTTTTATCACGGATGAAACAGGAGAACTCTTACAGACAGCTTCCCGGGATCAGGAAGAGATACTGACAGAAACATTTGATCTGGACGAACTGGCAGCAAAACGTCTGGAATGGGGACTGTTCCGCGACAGAAGACCGAAGTGCTACGGGAAAATTACAGAGTAGACGAGAGAACAGAAAAAACTATGAGAAACACGCTTTGCGAGTTCCTCAAGTTATCGCGGCAGTCTCCAAGGTCTCATACAAGCATGGACTTTGGCGCATTGCTCGCGTAAATAAAAAATCCGGGAAAGTGGTATCTCTTAACACCACTTTCCCGGATTTTGTGCTGTGTCACGCCAGTACCTTGCCTTCCGGGAATGCAGAACGGAAGATGAAACGAACCAGAGGTCCGGCTACGATCAGCTGAAAAGGAAGAGCCATGATAAAGTTCTTGGGGATGTTGGTCAGCCAGATCATCAGCAGCTGGGACCATGCACCGGAGCGCACACATCCTTCCACAGCACCGTACATGGACATGATGAGTACCATCGGTACTACCATGGAACAGGATACACAGATGACTTTTTTCAGTACACTGTCTTCCGGTTTTACCAGATAGGTAAATGCGAACTTTTTCGCCAGACCGGATACCAGGAACCAGTCACAGCACATGGCAAATACATAGGCGATCGGGAAGCCTAGCCATCCTTCTTTTAGTACTTCCATGGAAAAGCCACCCATATGCAGGGTGACATTATACATACTCATCCAGAGCACCATGCAAAAACACATCAGGACGGTGTAGATTAAACTTTCTCTTTTATTTTGTGGCATATTTGTTACTCCTTTTTCTCTTTCAAATCTTATTTGGTTTTTTACAGCGTTGATTATTATAACGTAGTCTTTGGTGGTTCGTAAGTGTTATTTTTCTGACAAATCCGGTGCATCAGAGCCAATTGTCCGGGTATCTGTTGTAAATTACCTGCTACCGGCGAATGTAATAGGAGACTTTCCACAAAGTTTTCCTCCACCGGGGACGAAGTTCCGTGGATATCACGGATGAATCCACTGGAGCCTGTGGAAAACTGTGAGAAAAATCTACCGAGAAAACTGGAAGTTCTGAGAGAAGTATGATAAAATGTATCAGTAAGTGTGATTGGAAACAGTCGCGAAAACAGTATGAAGGAGGACCCAATCATGAAGGTTACGAAAGAAACCACTATGGGCGAGATGCTGGAACTGGATGGCGGAATCGCTGTGATCCTGATGCAGGCTGGTATGCACTGCGTAGGATGCCCGTCTTCTATCGGAGAATCTCTGGAAGAAGCATGCATGGTGCATGGTCTGGATGCAGACGTTGTTCTGGCAAATATTAACGAATATCTGAGCAGCAGAAACGCGTAAGTCGTAGAAGCGGTTCAAATCTTAAGATCCTCAGTTTCCGGTTGGTGTAAGAAGCACCTGTCGGAACTGAGGATTTTTAAGTTTTGGCAGAGTATACAAAAAGCATATGGCAAATTTGGACTTGTTGCCATATTATCAACAAGTCTATTATTTCTTATAATCAGTAAAAAGGAAACTATTTTAACAGAAAAAGAGGATAAAAATGAATAAAGACAATTATATCCACACGCCATACAACGATGAATGGATCGCGCAGCGGGCGGATCCGTTTGTGTACCGCCACACGGACGGAACCTGCTATTTTACCGCATCCGTACCGGCTTATGACCGGATTATTCTGCGTGCTGCGAACGATCTGGGTGGTCTGGTACATGCGGAGGAGAAAACCCTCTGGGTGAGATATGAAAGCGGACCGCAGAGCATCCATATTTGGGCACCGGAGATTCACTATCTGTTTGGCGGATGGTATATCTACTATGCAGCCGGGGATAAAGATGACATCTGGAACATCCGTCCGTATGTCCTGCATTGCAAGGGGCAGAATCCGATGAAAGATGAATGGGAAGAACTTGGCATGATGCAGGCGGCAGACAGCGATGAATTTTCGTTCCATGCCTTTTCTCTGGACGCGACGGTGTTTGAACACCGGGGAGAATGGTATTATATCTGGGCGGAAAAAACGGGTGTCGGTCGCCAGATTTCCAATCTGTATATTGGAAAAATGGCAGCAGCCAACAAACTCTGCACGGATCAGGTATTATTGACAACACCGGATTATGACTGGGAGAGGGTGGATTTCTGGGTAAATGAAGGACCGGCGATCTTAAAACATGACGGAAAGATTTTTCTGACTTTTTCCGCAAGCGCGACGGGAGCATGCTACTGCATGGGAATGATGTATATCGATGAAAATGCAGATCTGCTGGATCCGCATGCATGGACGAAACTGCGGCATTCGGTACTGAAAACCGACGAAGAAAAGGGGATTTACGGACCGGGGCACAACTGCTTTGTAAAGGCAGAAGATGGTGTGACGGATCTTTGTGTCTATCATGCCCGCCCGTATGACGAGATCATCGGAGATCCACTGTACGATCCGAACCGCCATGCGAGAATCATGAAAGTGACGTATGACGAAAAAGGATTCCCGGTATTTGTGTACCAGAAGGTGAAAGAAACAGAGTATTTGTAAACGGATATTTGAAAATATACTTTATACATAAAAATATGGAGGAACAACATGGCAAAATTAGTAATCAATGCAGAACGAAAACTTTCCCATATCAACAAAGAGTTGCAGGGACATTTTTCCGAACATCTGGGAAGATGCATCTATGAAGGACTGTATGTGGGAGAAAATTCTGAAATCCCGAACGTCAACGGGATGCGTAACGATGTGGTGGAAGCCTTAAAACAGATCCGTATCCCGGTACTTCGCTGGCCGGGTGGATGTTTCGCTGACGAATATCACTGGAAAGACGGCATCGGACCGAAAGAAGGAAGAAAGAAAATCGTCAACACCCACTGGGGCGGCGTGGTAGAAGACAACAGCTTCGGAACGCACGAATTCTTCGAGCTGTGCCGTCAGCTGGGCTGTGAGACTTATATCAACGGCAACATGGGAAGCGGAACTGTACAGGAAATGTCCGAATGGGTAGAATACATGACCTTCGAGGGCGTATCCCCGATGGCAGACCTGAGAACGAAAAACGGTCACAAAGAAGCGTGGACGGTAGATTACTTTGGTGTGGGAAATGAAAACTGGGGCTGTGGCGGTAACATGAACCCGGATTTCTATGGAAATATGTACCGCAGATATCAGACATATGTGCGGAACTATGCCGGAAACAAACCGATCAAAAAGATCGCCTGCGGAGCAAATGTGGACGATTACGAGTGGACAGAGAAAGTCATGAAAACCACCTTCCGTCGAAACGAACCGGGTCAGCACGGATTTATGGACGGGCTGTCTCTGCACTACTATACGCATCCGGGCGGATGGTTAAACAAAGGAAGTGCTACTGAATTTGACGAAAAAAAATGGTACCAGACCATGAAAAAGACCTGGTACATGGACGAACTGATCACCCGTCACGGAGCGATCATGGATAAATACGATCCGAAAAAAGAAGTCGGAATGATCGTCGATGAATGGGGAACCTGGTACGAAGTAGAACCGGGAACCAACCCGGGCTTCCTGTATCAGCAGAACACGATGCGCGATGCCCTGGTAGCAGGTATCAACCTGAATATCTTTAATAAACACAGCGACCGCGTAAAAATGGCAAACATCGCCCAGATGATAAACGTCTTGCAGGCCGTAATCCTGACCGAAGGCAGCAAAATGATCAAGACCCCGACCTATCATGTATTTGATATGTACAAATACCATCAGGACGCAGATCTCCTGGACAGCACCCTGGAGACAGAAACCGTCGGACTCGAAGAAGAAAACATGGTACCAAACCTGTCCGAGTCGGTATCCATTGATGCAGACGGCGTGATGCACATCACCATGACCAACCTGGATCTGGAACACGCCTACCCGATCGAGACTACCATCCTTGGTAAAGAAGTGGAATCCATCGAAGCTCAGATCGTAATCCAGGAAATGCATGCAAAAAATACTTTCGATGATCCGGAAAACGTAGTGGTACAGTCCTTCGAAGGCGTAGAAAAAGTACACGCCGGAATCAAATTCACCATTCCGGCCTGCAGTGTACTGCACATTGCACTGAAATAAAGTCCGCGTGAAAATCGCGGAGCAATCCCTGCGATACCAAAAGGGTGGCCTGTTATACAGGCTGCCCTTTTCCGGTAAAATGACACGATATAAAAACAGAGAAAGAAAAAACAATGGACACATTCACAAGAATCTGCAAAAAATGTCTGCTTCGTGAAATGAGCGAAGCAGACACATACAAAACCATGTACGAATACATCGCCAACCTGTCCCCCGACGACAAAACCCCGGAGCATGAATACGAAACCCGCCTGTCCCAGTGCAAAACCTGCGACCACCTGCTCTCCGGTATGTGCCGCATCTGCGGCTGCTATGTAGAAATGCGCGCCGCCATAACTCACCGCCACTGCCCGGATATTCATCCGAGATGGTGAAAATTGATCCAAATGGAGAAAACCGTTTTGCCGCGCTGCGGACAGTCTGTTTTAAGCAAAATCCAACGAGAGCCAGAAGCGGGAGGGCGGACAGCACCGGGCAGACAGCCTTTTGCTGGTGCTTTTAGCAAAGATGAGATCCGGCACCTACGCAGACTTTCGCGAGGGTCCGCCGACC
>ERZ1026880.1058-NODE-1058-length-12466-cov-4.132383_pt1 | contig 12466 bp, 27 predicted proteins | sample MGYA00380170_ERZ1026880 | MGnify/ENA primary metagenome ERZ1026880 (study PRJEB33269, sample SAMEA4719806) | human gut metagenome | biome: human-associated habitat; feature: organic feature; material: feces | place: Cameroon | collected 2013-10 ...
CAGCCAGCTCTTGCCGCTGCCGGTAGCTCCGATCTTCAGGTTCCACCTGTGATTGCAGTGGGTCAGATATTCCCGCTGTTTAGTCGATAGCACTGTCAATCCCCTCCAATAGCTCCTTGGCCTTTTGCAGGTCTGTGCGCTCGTCCCCATCGTCCCCCAGCATCTCTAGGATGACCTTGGCTGCACGGGCGTCCCCGGCGGTCGCCGCCTCGGTCAGCCCCACGACCATGGCCATCTGGTTGTCGATGTCCTCCGGATCCAGCGCTCTGCGCTTGAGCTTGTTCAGCTGCCGCTTATCCGTCACTGGCAGGGACAGATACAGGTCAGCTGCCTCTTTCAGGCTCTTTTTCCGCCGTCGGGCAGCGCCGGAAGCAATGCCGCCTTTCCGGGCAATTTCTCTTTGTTCGTCCTTTGTTCGTTCATCCAGCGGGATGAGATTTTCCTTGTTCGCCACAACTTCCTGCGCCTCCTTTCCAGGCATAAAAGTGGCGCAAGCTCCGCGAAGCTCACGCCTGATTGGTGCCGGATAACCCGCCGGTCCGGGGCTGTCTTTCCAGCCGTCAATGGGGAGGGATTCAAAATGGGTTCCTGGGCAAGGGAGGCCGACAACCGCCAGCCTCCCCTTATACCACAGGAGGTGCTCCTTGGTGGCGCTGCTTACCGTTTGCCACTTCGGGATGATACTATTTTCGCACACCTTTTTGGCTCTTGTGGCTGAACTTTTTACGAACCTCGGACTTCGGCAAATATCCCATGTAATAAGCAACCAAACGGATGAACTCTTGTCGAACTTCTTTTGCCCTCCCGTAGCTGTATCCTACGTCCATGGACGCTCCTTGCAGTGTGCATATCCGTCGGAAATAAAGCAAGTCGATAATTGCCAGTCGCTCCCGGCCGGTTTCCATCTGCGCCGTCTCGTCAATTGCCGCTTTAATCGCCAGGTAGACCTTGTAATCCCCGTCGTACAAGCGCTGTAATGCCGCCATCTCCGTCGTTCGCCCCGGGGCGCTATCGTGACCTACCCCCTCCGCATATCTCGCCGTCAGCGCCACATCAGGCGTCTCATAGCGTTGTTTCAGCTTGGGATAAACCCGCAGGGCGGCCTGTATGCTGCCCCACCACCAGTAACGTGGCTTACTCATCTTGCAACCTCCCAGTCAGGATGTATACGACGTCAATGCCCGCCTCACACAAGGTCTGGAGCACTTTTGCACTCGGGTTAACACCGTGTGCCCAATAATGCACCGCCTTGCGATCCATGTGCGTTGCCCGCTCAAATTTGATCGGCGTCCCCCATCGCGCCCTCACGCATTCTGCTGTCCGGTAGCCGATGCGCTTGTCTACACCTTGCCGTCGCCCGCTCATTTATCCGCCCTCAGCTCGTTGAGCGCCAGGTTGATGAGCAGGCAGCCATAGCTGAGCATTGTGCACGTTTCGTGGCACGCGCATTCTTTGCATGCCTTTGTGCCTTTGACTCTATATTTCAGCTCGATCAGTCCGTCACGGATTTTCGCCCGCTTCCGCTTTTTCTCTGCCTGCTGCTCCGCAGTGGGCTTAAATTTTGCGTTGTTGGCATAAAACGGGCAGTCCATGCGGCGTGGGAAACTCGTGTCTGTCAGCGCCACGCATCTCCCGTTGCAGTCTAACGCCTTGCAGCGCGGATGCTCCCATTTACATTTTCGCGTGTCCATTTTTATCCTCCTCCGGTGGTGTCTCTAATCTCGCATACAAGCGCACAATCCCCGTTGCCTTTGGCGCCAGCTCACGCCCAAACGTATACCCAATCTCAAGCAGACGCTCGTAGTAGACGCAGTGCGCCATCCGCCCCCACTGCTGGGCGATCCCGTGCCTGCACACCGCGCGGTGCAGACAGGTGTCGCATAGGTTACGCTTTGTCATCGTCATCCTCCTTGTCGTACACCGTGCACCAGCCCTTTCGCCCGCACAGATCGCAGCACTTTTTCTCCGTGCGCATGACTCTGGCCAGGTAACCGGTGGTGTCTGCGCCGGCGGCGGCGCACTTGCTACAGATGGTCAGCGTTTTCATGGTTTGCCTCCTCACATCATCACGACGACTTGCTTTCTTTTGACCAGGTCGTCCAACTCCACGGCCAGGTATTCCTTTACGTTCCGCTTGGCCTCCAGCTTCCAGACGCCGCCATCTGCCTCAAACAAGCCGATCCTGCCGTTCTCATCCACCCGGAGCAGGTACTCGCTTTCCGGCTGTTCCACCTCCAAGAACGTCCGGAAGGGCTGGAGCTTTACCCTCGGGTTGATCTCCACGTTCTGTTTCAGGCTTACACCGGTTTTCGCTTCCACCGTCTGGGTCACGCCGTTGTCTTTGGTGGTCACGCCGCTGTCCTTGCTCATCCGACTCAACAGGTCGAGCAGGTATTTTGTTCCAGCGCCGGGGATAAACAAGCTACGCAACTCAATCACAGCCTGCTCCTGGTCACGCCAGCCCTGCCGAAAACCAGGCACATCCGCCGTCGCAGTGTACAGCGTATCCCGGCTCATGTCTGCCCGGTAGCTCGTACTGACGTACACCCGGTCATGACCGGACACCCGGACAAAGGCGAAGCCACCGACTCTCTCGATCTCCTTGCGCAGCAGCTGGACAATGCTGTCCAGCCCGGTCACCTCATACATCGACGGGCGGTCTACGTGCGGCTTGATGCGCTCAAACCGCTGATTGGAGTACTGCTGTCCCGCCACCTCGATGACGGTCGGCGCTCTCAAGCTGATGATCTTCTCCACAAATTCTGCCAAAATGCCACTCATGTCTGTTCCTCCTTACGCTTTCCGATGCAGTTGCACGATCTTAGGTTCTTCCGCTTCTCCGCCGTCCATGTCCAGCTGCCCCGGCGTCTGCCGGACGGCTTCCACGATCATGGGGTCGCCCTGGTCATCTCGCACCATGTACAGGTTGGTGCTGACAGGCATCATGGGTGCCAAGGTGGTCTTCACCTCCGTGTCCATCTGCACCGTCTCCCGGTCTGCGCTGGCCTTGAATGTCAGCGTGATCTGGATCTTTCTCTTTGCCTTGATGTCCGTGTTGGGGTCTTCGATGTTCTCGGCGACCCGTGCTGCCTCATAGTCTACCCGTTCGAGGATGGCGCCTCTGGCCATCTCCAACAGACTGTCGCTTCTGTTCTGTTCATTCATCCTGTTCGTCCTCCCGTTGGCTTTCCAAAAAATCTCGCATCCAGCGTTCATTTGCAAGGATTCTCTGCTCCTGCTCTGCCAGGCTCTCCTGTGTCGGCGGCATTGGAGTCGGCGCCTTGCTGAGCCGCTGTGCCGCACCGGTCTTCGTCCCCTTCTGTTCTGACAGCCACTTTGTCACCCAAGCCAAGATCGCCCGGTAATCGCTGTCATAGTGCTTCCCATTCGCTGCTTTGTAATGGCTCAGGTGCTCGATCATCAGCGCTGTGTCGGCGGGGCCATGAGCGTCGAGCAACTTCTGGTGTTCGGCGTTGGTCATGGTCACGTTGTCCGCCCATTGGACTTTCTGCGATGCAAGCTTGCTTTGCTGCGTTACGCGCGCGCGGGTAGGGGACGTAGTCCCCTCACTATCACTATCAGTATCATTATCAGGTACAGGTTCATTATCAGCTTGATTTGCTTGACTTTGCTTCTTTTGCTTGCCTTTGGTTGCGTTTGCTTGATTTGCTTCGTTTTGCTTCTTTTGCTTACGGCTCTGTGCGCTTTTAAGTCCACCTTTTCGACCAGCTTCCCGACGTTTTTCCACCTTCGCCCGATACCGCTCATCGTTGTCGTCCAGCGCTCTGCTCACGAAACGCATGGCGATCTTCACTTCCGGGTCTGAGCCGGAATACGCCTCGCCACGCTTTTCGTAGGCGAAGATCGCTCGGACCAACTCCGCGATCTGGCTGTCGCTCAGGTCGAGCAGAATGTCCTCCAAGTCGTAATACAGCACAAAGCTGTTCTTCTCTTTCGCCATGCTGCCACCTTCTTAAAACGGCAGCTGGCCGTCATCTTCTACCTCCGTGAACCCGGTCGGTTCTCCGTAAGGCGCTTCGTTGGACTCGTTCTTCTTGCCGCCGCAAAAATACAGGTTTTCTGCCACGATCTCCGTCACGAAGCGCCGGACGCCGGTGTTATCCGTGTAGTCCCTGGCTTGCAATCTGCCCTCCACACAGGCCAGCTGCCCTTTGTGGAAGTACTTGGCCAGAAACTCCGCGCCGCCGCGCCAGGCGATGACCTGGAAGAAATCCGTCTCCCGGCTGCCATCTGGCCGCTTGAAATCTCGGTCTACCGCCATGCGCACGTTGGCCACGGCAGTCCCCTGGGCGGTGTGGCGCAGCTCTGGTTCTGCCACCAACCGACCCTGAATGATCACTTTGTTTAACATGATTTCCTCTCCTTCGGGCACACAATGACCCGGCATTTCTTCGGCATTGCCCGACGCACACACGCTTCGAACCACGCCTCGTCGCTGTTGGCGTCGCTCAGGTGGAGCAGATAGATCTCCCGGCACTGCTGCAGGGGCAAGGTGCTCAGGTAGCCGCACAGCTGGCCGATCTCCAGATGGGTGTTGCGGACACGCTTGACGGTGGCTTCTGGCATCCGCGTGCAGCGTGCCAGGATGTCCTCCTGGTAGTTGGCCTCGATGGCCAGGATGTTCACACCGGGAAACCGGTACCGGATGTTCCCGGTGTCGATGGCGAACACCAACTTCTCCCCGTCGCTCCCCCTGACCAGGTAGCCCACCGGCTCCCTGGCATCGTGGAAAGTGCGGAAGGCGATGACCTGGAAGCTGCCCACCTGCATAGGCTCTGAGCAGTCCCGTCCCACATCCGGTGCCAACAAGGTAGCTCCATCCGCCCCCAGCGCCTGGGCAGTGCCATGGGACAGGATGACCGGGATCCCAGCCGCCAGCAGCTTGTCCCAGCAGCGGGCGTGGTCATTATGTTCGTGGCTGACCAGGCAGCCGGCCAGCTGGGAGACGGTGTATCCCGCCGCCCGCACCAGCTGACCCAGCCGCCGGTAGCTCAGGCCACATTCCAGCAGCAGGACGCACTGTCCGTCGTCCAACAAGTAGGCGTTGCCAGCGCTGGAGCTAGCCAATGGGATGAATTTCAAAACGGACACTCCACTCCTTCCTCAAGTGCGGTTTGCTGGGGCTGCTCCTCCTGCTCTGGGAAGTCCACGGCGGTCTCCGGGGCGTGCATCTGCTGGTACTGGGTGGAGTTCTTGATCTTCTCCTGCACCCACTCCGGCAGCGCTGCGAAGGTCGCATCGTCCCACTGGTCGATGTTGAACACGTGCAGCTCTGTCTCCGTGGTAGGGGTGGGCATCCCCTTGGGGATCTGCATCACGCCATCAATGTTGGCATACTCGCCGGTGTCATTGAGGACCACCTGGATCATGGCGCTGCGGCCCAACATCTCATCTGTATTGAACGCCCGAATCTCCTCGTCAGAAAACGCCTTCCCCCGCCAGGAGGTCAGGAACTTCCGCAGGCCAGACTTGTTGCTGGTGCTGACCGAGAAGGTGCGGGACAGCTGCCGGGGCTTCATTTCCCCATCCAATTCCACCTGCTCCGTCGGAAGCTCAAAAGTGAACTGGATCTGATTGTTGTACCGAGTCTTGCCCTTGTACTCCGTCTGCTGCTCCCCCAAGTCGTAGATACCGATACAGATCGCCAGGTATGTCCCCGCCTCCACCGGCGGGATCTTTGCTTTTGCTCTGGTTCCGATGACCATACGCTCAATCCTCCCTTTCCAATCTCAACTGCCTATCCGTTTCGCTGACCACCATGCGGATGACCTGGGTGTCCATCTCCATGAGCTGGGTGACACTCTCGGCGTTGTCCACAAACAGTGGGCAGCGGATGCCCTTGGCCTGGCTCAGGGTTGCGATCACGTCCAGACCGGCGTTGATCTGCGCCCCGTTGTTCAGGTCGGCGTAGGGCACACCGTCGATGGTGGCCTTGCAGCAGTCCCGGAGACCGCCGTTGATCTGCTCCTCGAACAGCTGCCAGCGCACCAGCCGGAACCGTTCGCTGACCTCCCGGCTGATATACTCCGCCTTGACCCGGGTGAACTGGTCGCACAGATCCAGCAGGCTATCCAGCCGCTCTGTCTCCGCCGCCGTCTGCTGCTGTTCCGCCATCAGCTCCGCCACACGCTTCCGGGCGGCGGTCAGGAACTGTTCTCCCGCCAGGGCGCTCTCCGTTCGGCGCAACGCTTCCCGCGTCTCCGACCAACGCCGTTCCGCCTCCCGCTCTGCCTGCCGGGTGTCCCGGCTGGCCTGGGCGATCTGCACCTCCAACTCCTGGAGCTGACTGGTCAGGCGCGTTTTCCGCTCTCCGTAACCGTCCAGGTCAGTGATGACCAGCGCTTCCGCCGCTGCCAGCTGCTGCGCCAGTTCAGCGCAGTCCTGCTCGTTCTGTGCCTGGTCAGCCCGCAATTCGTTAGCTCTGGATTGGAGAGCTTCCAGCTCGGCCTTGCGTGCTCCCGCATCTTCTGCCAGCTTGGCAAGGTGCTCTTTCTTACGCTGTTCAAACTCATCCGTGGCCTTGGCCAGCTGCCCCGCTGGCAGCGTCTGGCCGCAGGTGGGGCAGGTGCCGCCGGAAAAGGTCATGGACTGTGTCTCCTTCCACCGTTCCCGACACGCCTGGATGGCCGCCTGGCCTTGCTGCTGGCTCAGCTGGTTGCGCTCCAGCTCTCGGGCAATGGCCTGCCCCTGGCGCTCCAAGCCTTCCTTCTGGCGACGCAGCTGGGTTGGGTCTGCTGTCCGCTGCCCACTGCGATAGGCTGTATTCTGGCTCTCCAACGCCTCCAGCTGCATCCGCAGCCCGTCCCGCTGGGGCAGGAGGACGGAGGTGCCCGCCTTGCTCCGGAGCTGCTCCAGCGCTTCCCTGGCGGCAGATTCCTGCCCTGCCAGCTCATCTCGGCGCGTGCGGAGGGCGGCAAAATCTACCGCTTCATACTCACTGATGGTGCGCTTCTGCTCGTCGATCCTGGCCGGTGTGGTCTTGGCCTTGGTCTGGAAGTTCCTGCGCTGCTTCTGGTAGGCCGCCTTGGCCTCCTCCACCGTCAGGCCACCCAGGGCATCCGCCAGCGGGGCGAACGCCGGGTCAGATGCCAGGACATCCTCGTCTGATACGTCCTCTACCAGGTCGAAGAGGGCTGCTCTCCGGTTTGTCTCGCTCTCCCCTGCGCAGAACCAACGCAGGTCTGTCAGGGTGCGGAAGCTGTTCTCGTCACACAGCTGAGCGACTCGGCTGGAAAACTCGTTCTTGGCCATGGGCAAACCGTTGAAGTAGAACCCAGAGGAATGACCGTCAAAGGAAGCCTCTTTGTTCCCCCGCTTCTTGCTCCACAGCTCAAAATAAGTACGCTTGAGGGTCACTTCCTGACCGTCCACCGACAGGATCGCCTCCACACTGGTCTCCGCCCCATGATCTGCCACGGCGCCGGTCTCGTCCAGAGGCTTGATATCGAACTTGGCCGCGCCGCTGCTGTCCTTACCGAACAAGAGCCAGCAGAAGGCGTCATAGACGGTGGTCTTGCCGGTGGCGTTGTCGCCGTAGATGGAGCAGTCCCGTCCCTGGAAATCCAGGGTCAGGCTGTGACAGCCCTTGAAATTCGCCAGGGTCAGGCGCTGGATCGTGATCGTTCTCATTGCTTTTTGTACCTCCTTGGTGTACAATACAGTTGGTATTTTACCTTTGCCGTCGTCGGAGTTGCCCCTCCGGCGGCGGCTTTTATCTTTGGGCAACTTTGCTGGCGCCGCGATGGCGGATGCTCCGCAATTTGCCCTCCAGCGTCACCTCTGCTGCCGCCCGGTCACCCTTGCTGGGCTTACCCGCCCAAATGAGGGCGCGGTGCATTGCGTACCGCGGGCACTTGTCGTGGCAGACCAGTGTCCGGTCGGCCTCCAACGTGCAGTCTCTGCACGGCCACAATCTCCGCGCCCGGCGCCGCTGCTTGTAGCAGACTGGACACAGCTCCGCCGCACCGACCGCCACCAGGGTCTGAGCGCTCCATAGGCGCTGGCAGTTGGTGCAGGGTCTGCGGTTCACCGCTTGAGCCTCCGCGCCAACATCCGATCAAAGGCCGTCTCGGACACCGACATCATCCAGGCGGCGGCGCACATCGTGATGCTGGCAGGCAGCCAGTTGCCGAGCAGCGCCATGCGTCCAGCAGTCGCCCAGGCCGCTACGCCCATTACAGCGCCAGCAATGCCAACGACCAGCTGGCAGGTGCATTTTGTTCTCTGCGTCATGTTAATCACTCCCCGTAAATCAGTCCATGCAGCTCCGTCAGCGGGCACCGCCGGCACGTGTCCTCATCGCCATTACAGCACTCAACCAGACAGGCAGCGTCACACAACTGGCTGATCAATCTATCTGCCTGCGCTTCGATCGATCCCAGTCGCTGCACCAGATCATCTTTCTTCGCCGGGCTCCAATACCCGGTTTTAATACCATTGCAGCGTACAGATGTTAATGTTGTCACTTGTCATACCTCCTCAGTTGCCTCGTCTGCACCCGCCGACCCCAAGCGTCCGCCACCATCCCGTATGTAATCCACTCCGGGCACCACCGTCGCTGGTAGTCCAGCAGACCCTTGCAGCGGCGCTGGATGTATAGGCGGCATTTTTCGCATTTGGGACAGGTGCTGGGGTAGTTAGCCATCAATGCCCAGGCACATGAGGCGTGCCTGGATTACGCGCAGTGCCGTGAGCGCCATATCAGTCGCCTCACGCTCGTAACTCCAAGCGTGCAGCAGTTCTTCGTCCGGTTCGTCCGCGGCTGCTTCGATAGCTTCAGCTTCCTCGATCTTCTCAAGTTCCCGCTCAAAATAGCGGATTGCTTCTTCGATTTTCATGCCGGTTCCTCCTTTCACAGCTCCACTCTCCGGATTTCTCCGGTTGGTGTCTTTTCATCTTCGTCTCCGCGAGCCAGGTACTCCAGCACCTTGTCCAAATCGACCAGCTTCTTGGTGCCAGCCTTGCGGACAGGCACCTTGCCCTGGTTGATGATGCTCCGGATGTAATGCAGGGTGATCCGCGTGTCCGGATCCAGTGCCTTGATTTCGGCCAGGACGTCGGCCGCGATCCTCATTCTCGGGATTCCCATGGTGTTCGCCTCCTCACTTCTTACTAGTGACCTTCACGCCGCCCACCATTTCAGGGATGATGTTCAGCTCGTAGTGATAGGGGTCTACATTCGCCCCGCTGATGTCCTCCACCACATAGAGGGTGTAGTCGTTCAGGTAGATGTAATGCTTCTGATACTTCCCTTCGCCGACCTCGCAGGTCACAACAAGCTCGTTGGCGATGTTGTTGGACAGGCTAAACGTCCCTTCCATCTCTAGCAACACTTTATCGGTGCGTGCATTCAGCACCGTAATGCGCCGCTGGATGTTGAAGTTGTCCGCTTCCTGGTTCAGGTTACGCCGCACTCTGCTCGCTTCCGAGCAACCGCTCAGAGGAGCGGCAAGCATGACGCCCACCAGAGTGGCCGCTGCAACTCTTTTGATTTTCATTTCACATTCTCCCCTCCGGCTGCCGACACTGCGATAACCTCCCAGGTCGGATGCTCCTCTTTGGCCTTGGCGTATGCCTCCGCCACGTCCTTTGCTCCGTACACCAGTGTCTTTTCAGACCCGTTGGGCAGGCGCAGGTTGACTGCTACTTTCATGTTGATTCCTCCTTTCAGTTGCTGCCCGGAATTTGCATCCGTTCAAGTTTTCGCGCCAGGTCAATGACCAGGTACGTCCGCCGCTTGCCGCCAGAGGAAGGAATTGCGTCCACATCACGGAGGAACTCGTATGTCGCTCGGTCCTTCTTGCCTAAGTACTGCCCCACCTGCTTCTTGGTGAGTGCGTTACTGCCGAATGTGCGGCGCATATCCGCTGCGATTTCTACCCTTGTTGCCATGTTCTCACCTCCTCTATGTCAGTTGATCAGGAAATACCAGCTAATTTCAAAAAGTACCCATCATTTTCAGGATAGCCAGGCCAACCACGGCACCTGCGAAGTAGAACACAATCACCCACGGGTCAAAGTCTTTCATCCTTCTCACCTCCTCTCGATCAGTCGGTTTGCTTCTTGTCCCCCTTTCGCCCGCGTGGTAGAATGTGAGCGAAAGGAGGTGATTTTTTTGTCTATGGATGGTTTAACCAAGGATGCGCAAAGGGTGGCAGCTGCGGGATATGCAGTGTACCTTGAAAAGCGCAAACGCGGTATTCGCAAAGTCGATGCGAAAACAATTTGGATGGACGAGGTTCTTGGTCGGTACATCAAGAACATGAGTCCGCGCGATTACATTGACACAGTTGCGGAATTGAAACGAGCACTTGGTTGTGCTGTGTACTACAATGGAGAGTTTGTGCTCCCCGACGAATTTATCGTGTACATGGAGAACCGTTTCAAAAACAGCGCTAAAGGCATTCTCGAGTTCTTAGCACAGCTCGTCCCATAGTCAATGCGCTTCTACATTCACCTTGACCCGATCGACCATAACGTGGAGGATCACTTCCACCGGTTCGGTCGGGCCATTTGCTTTGATCTGGAACTTAGCCAGTTGCTTAAGCGGATGTCCGCCGAGCGTTGCGATGCCTTTGGTCTCATCTACTACAAATTCGTACATAGTCCTTCTCACCTCCTCGCCAGTATCCCACAAATGGGACATCAGCTTAAAAAAATTTCCACCTTGTCCTGTGGAGCTTCAATGCGCAATAGTTTGCATAGCTTCTGGACTTCATCGGTGTTGAACGGCCTTTTCCCTGCCATTCTGGCGCTAAAACTATTTGCAGATAAGCCAATTCGCTTTGCTGCCTCCTTCTGGGTTAACCCATTTTCCACAAGCACCGCGGCTAATTTCCTTGCGTTCATGTTGTCTTCACCTCCATCCATCCCACAACTGGGATACTAGAAGTATACACCTTTTCTTCGTCCTCGTCAACCCATTTTTGGGTTTTATCAAAGATTTTTTGTTTTGTGTGTTGCATTTCTGGGATTCAGATGTTATACTAAACGGCGAAAAGGAGTGAACACTATGAGCGATATGTCCGCAAGGATTGCGAAGGCATTTACAAATAAAGGTTACACATACGGCGACTTATCGGAAATCACCGGAATCCCTAAATCCGCCTTACAAAGATATGTTACTGGGGTGACCGAAAAAATCCCAATCCCTCGACTAGAGTCCATTGCGCACGCGCTAGATACAACCCCACAGTATTTGATGGGCTGGACAGACGACCCCTACGACTACGACAACGACCCTAATGGGGTACTGGCCGAAATCCCAGGCAACGCTTACCGTGAATTGGTGAAGCTGCATCCGGATGACCCGGAGGGCGTGTGGCACGCTTGGCAGGCGATTGTAAACGATCATGATACAGAACCATCTACCTACGACATCACGCCTCCTGAGTACGAGATGGTGTGCGCCTACCGGGTCGCCGATGACGACACCAAAAGCATCGTGGACACAGCGCTCAAGCGATATAAAAAATCCCCAGCGTCTTCGGATGCTGGGGACGATGCGTCCACCTACCAGGCCGTCGCTCGGAGCGGTGACCGCGTGGATGTGAACCGCGTATCGTTGGAAGATGAATTGGCGGCATTACCGCCCAAGTACACGGGCGATATGTGATGCAAATTGTTGGAGCACCTGCCGTTCCAGCGGGCTAGTATAGTAGCGGTTGCGCTTTTCTAATTCTTGCAGCCTGTTCGCCCGAAACTCAGCGGCCTGGCGCGAGAGTCCACAAGCCCGCTGGATGGCATCCGGTGTGGTAGCCCCAAGCTCATGCAGGACGCAGGCTGGCGCCAATAGACGCGCCGCAAACTGGTTTGCCTGGCGCTCAATGGGGCTGTCGCCCGGCTCCGGCTCCCGGTTGACCGTCGTCACGCCGCCTGGTGCGACGTGACCAAGTACCAAGTGCCCAACCTCGTGTGTGATGGTAAACCGTTGCCGCCCCGCCGGAAGTGTGCTGTCAAAGAAAATATATGCGTGGTTTTTGGTCATGGCACAGAACCCGTCTGTCTGCTTTGTCAGATCTTCCAGCCCTAAAAGGGCGATACTCAACGCCCCTGTTTGGTAGTCGGCGAGCACCCAGCCGTAGTGCTCACACACGACTGATGGGCGTACAGGCAGGCTGTTGATGCCGCATTCCAATAAAATTTTCCACGCCATATCTCTGGCAGTCTTGTAATCGTCATAAGACATAAAAAAATCACCTCAAAGGTGATTTTAGCGTGAAATTACCCATATTTCATTGCAAAATGTTTTCCTCTGAAAGCGACTCTTTCCTTTTGGGAAATCGTTCGCGAGAATCCCCATCGGAAACATCGGTTGAAACTTTTCCAACCGCAATGTATTATGTCAGTATATACCGCAATCTGACGGAATGCGGTAAAATTGACATTGAGAGGAGAAAAAAAGAGATGAAAAGAATGTTATGCTTGCTGTTGGCCACCAGCATGG
>ERZ1026880.1061-NODE-1061-length-12435-cov-3.851858_pt1 | contig 12435 bp, 8 predicted proteins | sample MGYA00380170_ERZ1026880 | MGnify/ENA primary metagenome ERZ1026880 (study PRJEB33269, sample SAMEA4719806) | human gut metagenome | biome: human-associated habitat; feature: organic feature; material: feces | place: Cameroon | collected 2013-10 ...
CAAATGAACTGGAATACAAATCGTCAGGTGAAACTAAACAACCTGCAAATGTCTCGGCTCACCTTTCCCCTTTACTTCTCTGCGCTGATTACTTCGCGGTGAAGGTTTTCCAGACGGTCGGCCGCTATCTTCAAACGGTCGGTGGCGGCGTTTACCGTACTTGTCGAAGCAGAAAAGTTTTCTATACCTGCAGAGATTTGTCTTATTGTAGCGACAATCTGGTCGAAGGCAGCAGACTGCTGCTGAATTATATTCTGAATATCTGCGGCCGACTCTGCGGTTATCTCAGAAGAGCTTTTTATGTCGCTGAACTTTGACTCAAGATTTTCTGTAAGCTCGCAGCCTTCGCGTATCTTTTCTGTTCCGCTTTCAGAAGTAATTATGAGGTTATCTGACGAGTGCTGGATTTCTGTAATTCTTTCGCGAATCTGTGCTACAGAATCTGTGATTCCGGCTGCAAGACGACGCACTTCATTTGCAACGATGTGAAAGTTTTTGCCTGCGTCGCCTGCCTCTGACGCTTCGAGTTCAGCATTGAATGCAATTATTCTTGTCTGGTCTGCAATGTCATTTATTATGTTTACAATTTCCCAGATACTTTCTATTTTTTCACCGAGCGCTTTTATTCCGTTTATAGTTGCAACATTTGCCTGTGTAATTTCGTTCATTTTGTTAAGGTTTTCTTTTAGTGTTGCAAAACCTGTTTCTACATTTGCTGTCGTGCGCTCAGAAATTTTTGTAACATCAGAAATTTTTGCAACAATTCCCCTTGTCTGCGCATCGTTGTCTTCCATGGTTGCAAGAATTTCTTTTACACCGGTAGACTGTTCCAGAGAAGTGGATGCTGTTTCATTTGCAGTTTCTGTAAGCAACTGAACAGGGCTGCTTATATTTGCACCAATTTCGCGCACTCTGTCCAAAACCGAGCGGAACATTATTATAACTCTGTTTACCAGATACATGTTGTAATAAATTTCGTTCGAGACATCTGTCGGAATCAAATCCACTGTAAAAATGTCATTTTCTATAATGTGCGTCATTGAAGTCTGAATCAATTTTGACTCATCTGAAATTCTTTTAAAGAAAGAAAATACAAGTACAGAAAGAGCACAACTGTTTACGACAATCAGAACAGCAATTCTTATAAACTGGTTTGAAGTAAGGCTCATCTTTTTTTTGGCAACAGAAACCTGAGACCATAAATCTGCAGAACCTATCTTTCCGTACGAAAAACTTTTCAAATAATAGAGAATAAATGTTACAACAAAAAGTGCTGTACATATTACAATCGGAAGAATCACATACATCACAATAGACTTTCCGAATGTAAGGCCAAAGATTTTTTTCTGCTGGACTTCATTGTCATCGATTCCCTGTGAAACAATCTGTTCTGCATAACGCGAACAAATTTTTACAGAAAACGAAAGCGCCAGAATACAGGCAATATATGTTCCGAAAAGACAGCCGAATATGCTGAGTAAATCCAGTTTTAAAATTAATTTATATGCCAGTGCTAAAATTATTGAACAGACAAAAAAGTAAACAAAAGTTTCTAACTGTTTTTTGAACGGATAAGACTGTATTTCCTTGAACAGCGAGGTGCGTTCTTCACAGGTCATTCCGCCTTTTTTCCAGACTTCAATTTTTTGCGAAAGTTTTCGTGAAAGAAAAATATTTGTCAAAGGTGCAAAAATAATCTGTGCAACTGCAATAAGGGCAAGTGCGACAAAGAAAAAAATAAAAATTGTTTTTAAATTTGTCTGCAGAACAAATATTGAATAAAAATAAATGAACACCGATGAAAGAAGATTCGGGATTATTCCGGCCAGAAGAATTTCTTTTTCAAATGAACTCTGTTTGTTTTTCATAATTAGTTTTCTCCTGTTTTGATTTCGGGTTGAATTTTTTCGAGCTGTTCGGCTTCGCTGCAAAGTTTTTCTGCAGAATTGTTTATTGTCTGCGTAGATTCAGAGAAGCCTTCTGCTCCTGCTGCAATCTGCCTTAATGTTACGACAATCTGTTCAAACGCGGCTGTCTGCGACTGAATGATTTTTTTAATGTCTTCTGAAGCGACATCTGCTGACTCTGAAGAAGCTTTTATGTCTTCAAAGTTTGTATGCAGTTCACCGGCAATTTTTCTCCTTCAGAAATGCGCACACTTCCGTTTTTGGAAGTATGCAGAAGTTCTTCTGACGAATGTTGTATTTCTATTATCTTGTTGCGTATTTCTTTTGTTGACTCAATCGTGCTGTTTGTAAGTCTGCGGATTTCGCTTGCAACAATATAAAAGTTCTTTCCTGCATCGCCTGCACTTGATGCTTCTATTTCTGCATTGAATGCAATTATGTTTGTCTGGTCGGCAATTGAATTTATCATAAGCGCAATGTCAGAAATTCCAGAAATCTTTTCGCCAAGAGTTTTTATTCCGTTAAGCGTTGTTTCATTTGCAACGCGAATTTCGTCAAGCTTGTGCATATTCTGTTTGAGCACATCAAATCCGTCACCAACGTCCTGCGTGGTTTTTCTTGCTACAACTGCAACCTCACCTATTTTAACTGCAATCTCGCGCGAAAGTTTGTCTGACTCTTCCATTGCCGTAAGCAGTTCTTTTATTCCCGACGACTGTTCAAGTGAAGTGACGGCAGTTTCTTTTGACACGACAGAAAGTTCACTTCCTGCTTCGACTACCTGCGCACTTATTTCTGCACTGAACTTAAGGATATTCTGCAAAAGCTCAATTATAGAATTTGCAAGATAAATGTTGTACATAAATTCATTTGAAAGATCAGTTGGCACCGTTTTTATATTGTGCATATTCCCGTCGTCCATCGTTTCGAGCATTTTTCTCATCTCGTCAATTGAATTCATCATTCGATTATAAATCAGAAGCGTAAATCCAATAAGATAAAGTATGTTAAATACACTCAGAATTACAACCTGAATCAAATTGAATTCATTTGAAAAACCGCAAAGATCAGATGCCTTCCATGCAATCAAAAGTGAAATTCCGTTTATCAAAAGCATCGGAATAATTATGTGAAACAAAACCATGTAAACAGAAGAAAGTCCGAATGTATGGCGTCTCTTTATTTCTTCTCTGTCAATTCCCTGTGCTACAATTCTGCAGCCGTAAGATGAGCAGAGTTTTTGCGCGCGGACCATTGCAAGTACAGCGGCGGTAAACGCTCCCATTGCACAGCCATAAAGAGAAAGGCTTATTGATCCTTTTTGAAAATGAAACAGCCAGTCAAAAGTCGAAACCCAGAATACGGCTCCTCCTCCGAAAACAAGAAAAACCTGAAACGAAATGTACTGCGGACACGCCATTATTCTTTTCAAAAGTCCCGTACACTCGCGTTCAGTTGTTGTGTAATGTTCCCATTCATATAAATCTTCTGAAAGTCTGTGTGTAATTATTCTGTTTGTAAGAGGCGCTACAATAAAATTCAAAACAAATGTAAGTCCCAGTGCAAACAGTATTGCCGGAATACATTTTTCTTTGTCCATACCCGACAGCGTTGCAATGTAAACCATTGTTACAAGTCCCGCAACAAGATTGGGTACAGCTCCGGCGTCAAGCATTTTCTTTTCAAAAGATTTTTCTTTTTTTATTCCGCCAGTGTCTTTCATGTTTTTGTTTTTCATAAACACCTCATTTTGTATTCAAAGAATATGCTCCGTCCCAATTTAAAGGCGGATTACTTATAAATTCCAAACACCGTTCATACATTTTTGAAGCAGACTTATCTGCAGGCGACAACTGTTGTGCACGTTCAAAATACGAAGCTGCCAAATTCCATGCGCCGTTTGTATAAAGATCCAGCGCTTTTTTATAGCACTGTACATAATCAGCGTTAAGTGCATTTTCGTCCACGCGGTAAATCTGAACGCCAACCGACTTTCCCTTTACTTTTACGGTATCAAGGTGAAGCAGATTGTATTTCCTGTTAAGTTCGTTTTTTACCGCTCCCGAAATAATTATTCCTGCTCCGTAAGATTTTGTAAGTCCTTCAAGACGTGAAGCAAGATTAACTGTGTCGCCGATTACAGTGTAGTCTGATTTTTCTGCACAACCAATACTTCCCACAATTACATCTCCATAATGTATTCCTATGCCAACATTAAAATTCATTCCTTCTGGAATAAAAAGATTGCTGCATGAAATACCCGGAACAAGTGACTGCATTTCGAGCGCCGCATCTACTGCACGCCTGGCATTGTCTTCATAGCTTACAGGTGTGCCGAACAAAGCCATTATTGCGTCTCCCATAAATTTGTCTATTGCACCGCCGTGTTTTTTTATTACCTCAACCATCTTTTTAAAATATTCGTTAAGGAAAGAAACAACGTTTTCGGGTTTGTTGCGCTCGCTTATTGAAGTAAAATTTCTTATATCGCAGATAAGAACTGCAACTTTTCTTTTTTCATTTATGCTTTCTGCTTCTGAAGCAGCATCTTCTGTGAGTCTGTCAATTACTTCTTCGGGAACAAAACGCGAAAAAGCACGCCTGAGTCTTTGTTCAGTAAAAGATGCTCTTTTGTAATACAAAGCCTGTTCAAGAAAAATCACCGACTTTTCTACAAAAAATTCTATAAGTGAATCCATTGAATTCCCGAAAGAGCCACGTGCATTTGATGCAAGATGAATTGTTCCATTAAAATCGTTTCCGTTCAATTCAATGCATCTGTATGAACTTAATTCAAATCTGTTCTGCAGATATTCATCTTCTGACGGCAGGTTTCTTACAATGCAGTCTTCGGATTTTAAATTTTTATCTTCACGGTTAAAATCAGAAAGACAGACATTTATAAACTCTTCAAAGAAATTATTTTCTGTACAAAAACCAAATGTATAAATCTGCGGAGGATTTGTATTCAAAATCAACACTGCACAATCTGCACCAAAAACTGATGCCGCAATTTTCAACAACCGTTCTGAAAACTCATCCAAGTCAATTGTAAACATTCCGGCTTCGTAAATTGAATTCATTATTTCGTAGCAGAGCTGTTCTTTTTTCATTGCGCGGAATGCACATTTTTTTGCCGAAGGGTGCATTTTTGTTTTCTGTACTTCAACACCTGACTCTTCATTTTCTTTTTGTTCTGTGCAATATTCCTGCAGCAAAGAATTTATCATTTCCACAAGTTCAGGTATTTCATTTTCGCTTTCATAAATCTGACCGTCGGATTTTGTTGCGTAAAAAATGTCATTCCGGTTGAGTCCGAAAAGAATTAATTTTGTTGCGCATTTTTCATAACCGTCTTTTAAAATCCTGCAGATTGTTTCACCGTCTGCATCTTCAAGTCGCGTATCAAAAACTGCACAGAACGGTTCGTTTTCTACAATATAATCCAGTGCTTTTTCTCCGGTAAGTTCAACATGAATACGGCAATTGCACTGCGAAAGATGTTCCTCTATAAAGTGAGCCATTGTCTGCGATGATGCTGCAACAAGTATTTCGGGAACGCTTCTGTCTTTAAATTCCATTCAGCAACTCCTTTACGGACATAATCAGGTTTCCGCGCTCGAAGTCCGATTTTACTATATACGACTGTGCACCGCATTCAGCAACACGCTTTTTTGTATCTTCTTCGTAAACAGAAGAAATTACTATTACCGGAATATTTTTTGTTGCATCAAGACGGCGCATATTTTCTATAAGAATGTATCCATCCATACGTGGCATTTTTATATCTGTAATTACAATGTCAAAAGAGCCGGACTTAAGTTTTTCCAGCGCTTCGATTCCGTCAGAGGCTTCACAAACAGCATAACCTTCTGTTTCCAGAATCATTTTTTCTATCTGTCTGGTGGTGTGCGAGTCGTCAACTATAAGAACTGAATATTCCTTTTTTCTGTTGTCGACTTCAATTTTTTTTACTTCAAAATCTTTTATTGCATTAAGTCGGCTCATCAAATCGGGAATGTGAATTATGGGAACAATTTTATAATCTTCATCGAACACAACTCCCTGTACCGCGCGGAATTTTTTTAATGCAGGCGGCAACGGTTTTACAAGGACTGTTATATAATTTGTAACTTCATCAACAAGAAGTCCCAGCCGTTTTCCAAGATATTCCACCACGACAATTGAACGCGATTTTTTTCTTGAATTCTGCGTGTCTGCTTTTCCAAAGAAAATGGAAGAATCGTAAACAGGAAGAAGTTCATTTCTTAAAGGAAGAAAAGTTCCATTCCTAAGCTGAATTAATTTTGACTCGCAGCAGGATACAACTTCAGAAACATAATGCGAGAACACAAGAAATTTTTTGGAAGAAGCCGTAAAGAAAAGTCCGCTCTGTGCAGCAAGTGACATTGGAAGCGAAAGTTCAAAACTTGTTCCTTTGCCACGTTCAGAAAAAATGCGTATTCTTCCTTTAAGTTTGTCCATTTCTTTTCTAACGCCGTCAAGGCCAACGCCGCGTCCCGAAAGCGATGTCTGTTTTTCAAGTGTAGAAAATCCCGATACAAACAAAAACTGCTGCAGCGACTTTTCATCCATTGAAGAAATTTCTTCTGTTCTGGAAGGAAAAAGTGCCGCGGCTTTTTTTCTTATTTTGTCAAAGTCCAGTCCCTGTCCGTCATCAGAAACAATTATGTTTATTCTGTTTGCAACCTGTTTTGCTTCTATTGAAATTTTTCCTCTTTTGTTTTTACCAAGCTGTTCACGTACTTGCGGCGGTTCAATTCCGTGGTCAATTGAATTTCTTACAAGATGAATTATTATTCCGGGAAGTTTTTCAAGAATAAGCTTGTCAAGTGAAATGTCTGCTGAAGGAATTTCAAAATCAATTTCTTTTCCAATGCGGGCCGCTTCTTCTTCTGCCGAGTGCCTGAGTGTGCGCATTATCATATCGAGCGGAAACATTCGCATGGAAATAATCTGTTCCTGCGTATAAAAAATCTGGCGCTCAAGCATATTCATATCTTCTTTTATAGTTTTGAACATCTGAGCATATTTTTGTTCCGCAGCGGACAACTCTTCTATTTTGCACACACTGTTCTTTAAGCGGAATTCATTTGTAATAATTTTGTCAAAACACTTAACGAGCGAGTCAACAGAACCCAGCCCTACCCTTATTGTCTGTACAGAAGAAAAATCTGTTTCATCTTCCTGTGCGGAACAGTCTGTTTCTCCTGCAAAAAAATCTGTTTCAAAATTTTCACCGAGGGAAGCAAGTTCAAGATTTTTTACAAGCGGTTCAAACTTTTCTACTTTTTCTTTTGAGTCTTTTTTTATACCGGCAATACAGTCACCCAGAATATTTGCAGCACCTGTACAAAGATATGTCAAATTGTCATCGGGTACAATATTACCGCTCTGAATTTTTTTGTAAACATCTTCAAGCGCATTCACAACTTTTTCTATAGAAGAAAAACCCATCATGCGCGAAGTTCCCTTAAGTGTGTGCAGGGTACGCAGAATGAGTTCAATAAGTTCTGAATCTGTATTCACCTTGGAAAGTTGCCGTACTGAATCTGAAAATTTATTTATGAGTTCCTGCGCTTCATCGGTATATTCGTTTAAAAATTCGCTTCTATCTATTTTCATAAGCACTCTCCGAAAGTGTAAGTTTTTTGCAAATATTTATAAAATAGGAAGGGCTGAACGATTCTGAAAGAAAATCAAATTCAGTTTTATTTGCGTCCAGATATTTCTGAAGTTTTGCCAAACACTTTTCAAAACTGCGTGACGCGTCTTTATCAAGTCCCTGTTCCTTTAACATTATTCCATTGTAAAAAAATGCAGGCCAGAAAGAGGGGCACAAAGACTGTGCAGATTCAAAATACTCTTTTGCTTCATCATAACGTTTTGCCGACTTTAACACCATCGCTATAAAATAATCCTGATAGAACTTTTTTGACATTGGAAGTGAAAGATTTCTTGCAGTAAGCTCTGCTTCAAAATAATTTTGTTTTGCAAGAAATGAATTTATTTTTTCATAGGCAGCCTTCGGATCATCACATTCTTTGCTATGATTTAAATTCTGTTGCGCAGGAATTTTCTTCTGCTTTTGGCTTTTAACAGAGGCAACGTTTACTGCATTTGAGTTTTTCAAACTGTCCGTATTCTTAATGCAGTTCGTTTCACAAACCGACGTCTGTTCGCCGGCTGTGCCTTCTGTTTTCTGAAGATAAAATACATTTCCCCGGTTTTTCTTTTCCATTCCGCGCGGAATAATCGAATCTTCTATACAGCAGATTTCACCTACAGAAAGAAAAAGAAGTCCGCCTGGAACAAGTTTTTTGCACGCGTTTTCAAGAATATGTTTTCTGAGCGGAATGTCAAAATAAATAAATGCATTTCTAATAAAAATAATATCTACCTTATCAAAAAAATCCGGCGGGTTCTGTTCCTTTAAATTATATCGTATTATATGGAAGAAAGTTTTACATTTTTGCGAAATTCTGAACTCGTCGTCGCAGAAAGTGCCGCAATATGTTTCTTCAAGAAGATGTTTGTATTTTGAACCGTCATTGTTAAACGAATATTTTTTGTATATTCCGTTTCTGAAAAACTCAAGTTCGCTGCTGTCTATGTCAGAAGCAAAAACTTCGGGAACAGCACCGCAACTTAACGCAAGCGCACAAAGCGACAACGGTTCTTCTCCTGAAGCGCAGGCACCGCTCCAGATTTTTACGCAACGTCCCTTAAACTTTGGAAAAAACTGTTCGTGCAAAAAATCAAATTGAATCTGTTCCCTGAAAAAATATGTTTCATTTACTGTCGCACAGTTTATAAGTTCATCAAATTCTTTTGTTCCGACAACAAGTTTTTGCGCATAATTTTCAAGAGTCGTTTTGTTTTCAGAAATTTTATTTTCTATATATCTTACAATATTTCTTTCGTGTACTGTGCCGATTTTTATTCCGCAGTAATCATTGATTCTGGGAATGATGACATTAGAAACTATTTCCTGCGTCATGCTTTCCTCTCCAGAAGTTCTTTTACCCTGCATCCAATCTTGTAAAGAGGAAGCTGTTCGTCAATAAACCCTGCGTCGTATGCAGCTTTTGGCATTCCGTAAACTACACATGTTTCGGCAGACTCGCCAATTGTGTAACCGCCGGCTTTTTTTATTGCACCGCAACCTTCAGCACCGTCGCTGCCCATTCCTGTCAACAAAACGGCGAGACATTCTTTTGCAAAAACATGCGCGCCACTTTCAAACATTTTGTCTACTGCTGGTCTTAAAAAATTTACAGGCGCACCTTTGTCCAGATGAATTCTGACTGTTCCACAAGCGTCGCGCACAAAAGTCAGATGACTGTCGGAAGGTGCAAAATAAGCAGTGCCTGCTCTGGGAACTTCTCCGTCGGCCGCAAGACTTACAGAAATTTCTTCTGTCTTGTCCAGCCACGAAACCATATTTTTGTCAAAAGTTGAATCAATGTGTTGTGTAATAAAAACCGGAACTCCAATACTGCCACCAAGTGAGTCCAGCAGCATCTTTAAGGTTTTTGGTCCGCCGGTAGAAACTCCAACCAGAACTGCACTGAATTTTGCACCGCCCAAATCCGGAACATTTGTTCTGATGCTGCACAATTTTCCTGAACCGCATGAACTTGTGCTACTCTTTGCATTTTTTAGATTTTTCGCGCGCAAAATTTTTTCTTTGACTTCATGAACAAATTTATTCTGTGCGCCAAGAGTCATTGACATAAAGTCGAGCTTAAGAAACTTTACATCTGCAGAACAAAACAAATCGCAGTTGTTTACAGACAAAAGCACCGTAACAGTCTGTGTCGGTTGCAAAGAACGCAAAACATCACGCATTCCCGCAAGTTCTTCATCATAAACAAGTACATCAGGTTTTTCACGCGCGAGACTCTGCTGAATTTCCTGCGCATTTGAACATACAGCTACAACAGAAAATTCTTTGTCATCAGAAAATATCTGCTTTTCTACAGAACGTATTACTGCCGAACCGTCTGCCAAAATTACACGGATCATCTGCAGGCCTCCAGAAATTTTATTGGTTCAACAAGAAGCTGCATTCCGCCGTCAAGAAAAGAACACGCAAGAATTCCGTTATTGCAAAAATAATTTTCAAGTACACCGCAAAATTTCTTGGGCTCATATTCATCTTTATTCACAACACGGCACAGGGCTGACGTCAAAGCCGTAACTGTCTGATCACCATTTTTTATTTGTATTGAAGTCAATGTATGCGGACTATTCTGAAAAGTGCATTTATACAAAAGTGCTGCTTTGTCAAAATCAAATTCACAACTGCTATTCTGTTTACAAAGAGAAGCTGTAACAATTCTGTTCTTTTCGATAAGAAATTCTATTGTGTTGTATCTTAGCGAAATCAATTCATCATGAGGCTTCAATATCTTTTTCTACCTTTTCTATAAACGCAAGCGGATTCAAGACAAGCACTTCTGTTCCGTCGAATTCGAAAGAACATTCGTAGTAACTCTGGCCTTCTGAATTTGAAAAATATTTTAACTTTGAATCAGCGATTGTCTGGAATTCAAGAACGTCAGTTATTCTCAAGCAGATGTGCGACTCGCTTTTTAAAACAATAAACAGTGCGGAATTTTGTTTTGCGTCCCCAAGTAAAGGTGAAGGGTCAATGACAGCATAAGGCTCACCGTAACGGTTTAATATTCCATCGATATATTCCGGAACAAACGGCAGCGCAAAAACAGGCACATTTCTTAAAATTTCTTTTACTTCTGAAGAAAGAAGCGCATATTTTTTTTGACCGGTAGTAAAAACAAACCAGGTTCTTTCTTGCACAGAATTGTCTGCCATAAATCTCTCCTATAAATGTTCATGAGTAAATCTTCAGATTTAGGAATGAACATTTATGTACATTCGCAACAAAGTGAGAATGTACAGTTAATTAAGTTAAAAAAGCCGACGCCATTTCGGCGGATTTTTTATACTCACTCCTATAAAATAGTATTTGTTAAAGCAATTACGATTACCTTATTTTAGTATTATTCGTGCGTATTTTCAAGGGAGAAAGGGCAACCTGAACGCAGACGAACTTTTTACGAAATCCTTTTTGAACAGTGTCATAAAATATGATTCGGAATAACCTGCATAAGCTGCAATTTCGCATACAGAAATTTTGCGGTTAAAGTTTTTGTAAGTCGCAGATTTTTATCGCTGTCTACACCGCCTCGTCTTCTAAAAAAAGCGCATTTCTGTTAGAATAGAGTTATATGAACACGAATTACACTACACAGATGGACGCAGCCCGCAAGGGAATTGTTACACCCCAGATAGAAGCCGTTGCAAAAAAAGAATACATGGACGTAAACAAGCTTATGTCACTTGTTGCCCAGGGAAAAGTTGCAATTCCAGCAAACAAAAAGCACACCTGCCTTAACCCAGAAGGAATCGGAAGTATGCTCCGTACAAAGATAAACGTAAACCTTGGGGTATCGCGCGACTGCAAAGACTACGATATAGAAATGCAAAAAGTTATGAGCGCGGTTCAGCTTGGAGCCGAAGCAATCATGGATCTTTCCAGCCACGGAAACACGCAGCCGTTCAGACAGAAACTTACAGCAGAATGTCCCGCAATGATTGGAACTGTTCCGGTTTATGACAGCGTAATTCATTACCAGAGAGATCTTGCCACTCTTACCGCAAAAGATTTTATAGATGTAGTGCGCCTTCATGCACAGGACGGAGTGGACTTTGTTACCGTTCACTGCGGAATTACACGCAAGACAATTGAACAGATTAAAACCCACAAGCGCAAGATGAATATTGTAAGCCGCGGAGGAAGCCTTGTTTTTGCATGGATGAGCATGACAGGAAACGAAAATCCCTTCTACGAGTATTATGATGAAATTCTTGATATCTGCGAGGAATATGACGTTACAATTTCTTTGGGAGATGCCTGCCGCCCGGGATGTCTTGCAGATGCAACCGATGTCTGTCAGATAGAAGAACTTGTTCGCCTGGGGGAACTTACCAAGCGTGCGTGGGAACACAATGTGCAGGTTATGGTAGAAGGACCGGGCCATGTTCCGCTCGACCAGGTTGCGGCGAATATGAAAGTGCAGCAGACTATCTGTATGGGCGCGCCGTTTTATGTACTTGGCCCTCTTGTTACTGACATTGCACCCGGTTACGACCACATTACAAGCGCCATTGGAGGTGCAGTTGCGGCAATGAACGGAGCCGCCTTCCTTTGCTACGTTACTCCGGCTGAACATCTTGCCCTTCCTAATGTAGAAGATGTAAAACAGGGAATTATTGCATCACGTATTGCGGCCCATGCAGCAGATATTGCAAAGGGAATACCGCACGCACGCGATATAGATGACAAAATGGCAGATGCCAGACGAAAGCTGGACTGGGAAGCCCAGTTTGCGTGCGCGCTCGACCCCGACACAGCAAGAGCCGTTCGTGACAGCCGCAAACCCGAAGACGACCACAGCGACACATGCAGTATGTGCGGCAA
>ERZ1026880.1063-NODE-1063-length-12426-cov-4.165548_pt1 | contig 12426 bp, 14 predicted proteins | sample MGYA00380170_ERZ1026880 | MGnify/ENA primary metagenome ERZ1026880 (study PRJEB33269, sample SAMEA4719806) | human gut metagenome | biome: human-associated habitat; feature: organic feature; material: feces | place: Cameroon | collected 2013-10 ...
TTGTCTCACGGTGTCGCGCGGGACCGACAGCGCCTTCGCCGCCGACTTGAAGCCGCGGCCTCGCTCGAAGAGCTCGATCGCCGCTTTCCTGGCCTCGATGTCGTGCTTTACCCTCAAGTCGACACGCATAAAAAGCCTCCCATTTCTCGTGTCCAAGAAATGGGAGGCAGTTCAGAAGGTGCCCGGCGGCCTCTTTAATGCTTCTTGCGAGTCCTACTCCTCGCAGTACTTGACCACGGTCTCGATCATGCCTTCCGGCGTGGTCTGAGACATGATGTCCGCGGACGCCGCGTCGTCGATGAAGATCCCCAAAAACGCCTGGAGCACCGCGACCTGGCCCTCCTCGTGGGCAAGAAGCCCGAGGTTCACGATGAGCTGCGCGTTGACGAGACCCGTGTCGGCCATGCCGTCGAACTCGATCGGCTCCTTCGGCTTGATGATCGCGATGTAGGGCTTAATCAGGTTCTCGGGGTCGACGTGCGGAAGCGCCACCGAGATCGAGGTGCACTCGAGTCCGGTCGGGTAGTTCTTCTCACGCTCAAGAATGGCGTCGAGCCAGGAATCCTTGACGTAGCCGCCCTCCTTGAGCTTCTCGCCAAGCTTCTTGAAGAAGTCGAAGCGGTCGTCGGCCTCGAAGTCAAAGAAGACGAGCTCGGGCTTCAGCAGGCTGGTATCGATTGCGGACATATATCATCCTCCCAGTTGTTTATGTATTCGAACGACTCTTACGCCAGGGGCTCGGCGCCGTTGGCAAAGACCTTGATGACCTTGGTGAAATCGTCGACCAGGCAGTCGTACGCCGCCATGGTCATGTCGTGCCAGTACACGTTGGCGTCGGCGTTCTTTGCCTTGAAGTCGGCAATGACCTTCTCGACCGCCTCGCCGGCGTACTTAACGCCGTAGGTGTAGTAGTTGATCTTGCGGATGCCGGCGTCGATGGCGCGACGGTAATCGTCGTCCGAGACGCCCGAGCCGCCGTGCATGACCAGCGGCACGTTGTTGCGCTCACGGATCTGGGTCAGGACGTCGAGGCTCAGGTGCGGCTCGCCCTTATAGATGCCGTGCACGGTGCCGAAGGAGCAGGCAAGGATGTCCAGGCCGGTCAGGTCGATGAACTCGCTCGCCTGGTCGGGGTCAGTGTAGGTGGCCTCGGAGACGTGGTCGTTCTCGTGGCCGACGCCGTTCTCGCGCGTGCCCATGCTGCCAAGCTCGCACTCGAGGCCGCAGCCGAAGCCAAGGCACATCTCGGCGGCGCGCTGGGAATTGGCGACGTTGACGTCGTAGGGCTCCATGGAGCCGTCGTACATGGCGCCGGTGAAGCCCATCTCGAGGGCGCGGCGCATGTAGGAGAGGTGCTCGCAGTGGTCAAGGTGCACGCAGACCATGGCGCTGGAGCGCTCGGCGAGGGCGACCATGGTCGGGCCCATGACGTCGAGCGGGGTGAAGGGGTCGTGGCCCTCGGCGTGCGAGAGGATCACCGGGTAGCCGGTCTCCTCCGCGGCGTCGAGCGCGGCTCGGACGGCCTCCAGGCTCGGCGTGTTGAACGACGCGATGGCCATGTTGTTCTGCTCGGCGATGGCGCAGATGTCTCGGAGATTGACGATCATGTTCGCTCCCTTTCTTGGTTTATCTGGACACTCGGCACTCGGGTCGAAGCCGCAGCGGCTACTCGGACTTGCCCTGCGCCTCGGCGGCGTCGAGCTCGTTCAAGGTGACCTGGCCGTAGCGGTGGAACACGGCGACGGCTTCGTCGATCTGCTCCTGGGTCATCGTTGCCATGGGAAGGCCGGTGGAAAGCGCCACCTGAACGGTCTTGCACGCCTCCTCGAGGTAGACACAGGAGAAGAGCGCCTGACGCAGGTCGCGGCCGACGGCGATGACGCCGTGGTGCTTGAGAACGACGGCCAAGCGATCGCCGATGGCCTTGACGGCCTCGACGCCCATGGAGAGGTCGCCGGGGTCGCCGTACGCCGCGACGTTGACCGGGCCCTCGGTGGCGTTGGCCATGGTGGAGAGGTTGCAGGGAATCTCGTCCATCACGAGGCCAAGGCCGGTGGCGTAGGGCTGGTGCGTGTGGATGACGGCGTTGACCTTGGGCATGTTCTTAAAGATATAAAGAAGGGCGGCGGTGTCGACAGAAGCCTTGCGCGTGCCCTCGATGATGTTGCCATCAAGGTCGACGACCAGCATGTCGTCGGCGACCATCTCGTCGTAGATCATTCCCGACGGGGTGACGATGACCTCACCCGTAGGCATGCGCCAGCTGAGGTTGCCGCCGGACAGCGCGATCAGACCGTAGTGGTCCATCTTGAGCGCATAGTCCAGCATTTGTTGCTTTTCCTTCTCGAACATCTAGTTCCCCCTTGGTTTTCTGGTGAGCGTGTCTCCCTTGCCGGACAGGACCGCGCGAAGAACCCGGCCTCTATCCTGCGATTTCTGCTTGTGGCGCCCGTAGCCGAACGTCTTTACGTACTCCTCGTTGGTGCGCCTTGCGTGCGCCTTGAGGGTATCGGGATGGATCCTGTACTCCAGGTCGCGCAGGCGGGAGAACAGCTCCTCGCCGTCGCTGAACACCTTGGTGGAAAGCCAGAACCTGCCGCGGAATGCGTTGTGGTCCCCCACGCGCAGGTACATCTTTCCGGAGGAGGGGTACTCGCGGACCCTGAACTCTTTGAGCTCGGCGAGCTTATAGCTCTGGGTCTTGCCGAAGAGCTCGAAGCCGATCTCATCGTCGCTCAGGGTGACGGAGTGCGAGTAGCACCGGGCGACGTAGGTGTTCCAGACCTGGTAGAGCGCGGCAACGCCAAAGACGATGTACAGGCCTCTCATGTTGTAGGCGTTGGTATAGGTCAACCACGCGCAGGCGAGCACGAGGAACGCGCAGAAGGCGCTCTCAGCCTTAACCTCGAGTGAGAAGTACGGCTCTTGGTATGTGTACGTCTTCGTCTCCATTGCTGCCCTTCATAAATGGGGTCCGCACCAGATTTGATACGGACCCCATGCGGTTATTGCAAGTAGTGTCTTTGTGTCAGAGCATGGGGAGCTTAGCCTACTCGGCGCTCTCCTGAGCAGCCTCGGCCTCGTGAAGCTCTGCGGCCTCCTTGAGGATGCGCTTGCGGTTCCAAAGAGCCAGGACGACGGCAACGGCACCGGTGATGGCGAGGCCGGCGATGCCCAGGAAGCTGGAGGCGCGGACGATGACCCAGGTCAGCGGGTTTGCGCCGTCGCAAATCGAGGAGATCTGAGCCGCGCCGCCCATGTCGAACTGCACGTTGGCAGCGGCGGTGGTGATCAGCGGAGCAAGGTCGGTGGCGATGTAGAGGCCGATGGCCAGAACGATGATGCCGATGATGATGCCGCGGAAGCCGTTGTTGCGGACGACCGGGGTGATCAGGACGAACATCCAGGGGATGACGGCCAGGTCGGCGAAGGGAAGAACGGTGTTGCCCGGAAGCAGGACGGCCAGGAAGATGCACAGCGGGACGAGCACGAAGGAGATGGCCAGGGTAACGGGGTGGCCAACGCCAACGGCGGAGTCGAGGCCGATGTAGATCTTGCCGCGGTTGGAGAAGCGCTTCTCGACGAACGCGGAGGCGGCGTCGGAGACGGGCAGCAGGCCCTCCATGAGCAGGGAGGCCATACGCGGGATGAGGACCAGGACGGCGCCCAGCGAGACGGCGAGCTGAAGGACACCGGTGACGTCGTAGCCGGCGAGCACGCCGATGACGAGGCCGATGACGGTGCCGATGATCATGGGCTCACCAAAGACGCCAAACTTCTCCTGAAGCGTATCGGTGTTGATGTCGATGTCGCGCAGGCCGGGGATCTTGTCGAAGACCCAGTTGAAGAGCATGGCGATCGGGGCATAGGCGGTGGTGAAGCCGTGGGGCAGCGAGACGCCGGGCATGGAGAGGGACTCCTCAACCAGCGGGGCGGTGTAGTCGCCGAGAACCATGATGATGATCATGTTGATGATGGCAGCGACGAAGCCCATCATGATGTTGTCGGTGACGATGGCAACGAGGGCGCCGGTGAAGGCGAAGTGCCAGTAGTCCCAGATGTCGACGTCGACGGTCTGCGTGGTGTTGGTAAGGAGCATCACGATGTTGACGACGAGGCCAAGCGGGATGATGAGCATGCCGACGTTGGAGCCCATGGCGATGGCGGCGGCGGCAGGCCAGCCGACGTCAACCGTGGTCAGGGACAGGCCGAAGCGGGCGACCATGTCGGAGGCAGCCGGGGCAAGCGTGGTGCCCAGCAGGCTGTTGATGACGAGGTTCAGGCCGATGAAGCCAATGCCGACCGTAAGACCGGCGCGAAGGCTCTTGCCAAAACCGGCGCCGAAGGCGCAGCCAAGAATGGTCAGGAGAATAGGCATCATTACCGAGACGCCGAGGCCCTGAATGAAGGAGAAGACACTAAGAAGTGCGTCCATGCGGCTTATCTTCCTTTCTTTCCTTGTTTACGTGACGAGTCTCTGAACAGCTTTAGACACTTTTTGACTTAACGGCGCGGCCGCGGCCGTGCCGCAGTTCCGCCTAACTGGGTGCTACTCGGCTTCCATAAGGTCGAGGATGGCCTTGTTGGGGACCTCGACGCCGCGGCCGGTGAGGTACGGGATGCCGTTGACATAAGGGCACTTGAGGCCGTTGGGGGCCATGGTCGTGGCCACGAGGAAGTCGTAGTTCACGGACTGGGCCGGGCACTCGGAGATCTTGAACTGGGTGATCTCGTACTGGCCCTTGTAGCCGCTCTCGTCGAGAAGAGCCTCGACCTTCTTGCGGATGGCGGTAGAGGTGCAGATGCCGGAGCCGCAGGCGAACATGATGCGCTTCTTCTTGCTGGTTGCCATTTAAATCTTTCCTCCTCTTTGCGCGCTTATTCGCGCTAGATATTTGGGTCTCCCTTTAGCGAGATACCCCTACTCTCCCAAAACGATAACGCGAATCTTGCGGGTACGCTCACGCGTGCGGTCGTAATCGACGAAGAAGATGCTCGCCAGGCCGTTCATCTGGAGCTTGCCGTCCTCGACCTCGAAGGTCTGGTTGCCGCCGACGATGGTGGAGCGCAGGTGCGCGTCGCCGTTCCAGAGCATGGTGCGGTCGCCGCCAGGCAGGTAAGACGCAGCGCTCGGCCAGGACTCGACCTCCTCGAAGTGGTCCAGGCCGGGATAGCGGTAGGTGCTCCAGTCCTTCTGCTCGGGGAAGATCTTGTTCAGGCCGTCGTTGAGGTCGGCCTGCAGGAAGGTGTCGCCGGCGGGCGTGTGGTCGTGGTCGTACTCCTCGGAGAAGACCGCGCAGGTGGTGTGGGCGGAGATGACGACCGCGATGCCCTCCTTGACGCCGGACGCCTCGACGATTTTGCGAACGTCGTCGGTGACGTCGACATAGGTGGGCTTACCGGCCTCGGTCTCGCAGACGATCTGGTCCTTATAGACGGTCATGACCTAGTCCTCCTTGCAGAAGTCGGTGCGGGCACGGTCGAGCGCCTCGAACATCTCGTCGAGCGTGGCGAAGGGGTCCTCGGCGGCAACGATGCCGGAAGTGCCGCCGGTGCCGTCGGCGCCGTACTTGATGGCGTCGTAGACGTTCTGGCCGGAGCTGATGCCAGCGGCCTGGAGAACCTGGGTGTTGGGGGACACGGCCTTGACCGCCTCGGTCGATCCGCGCATGTAGTCCTCGCCGGCAACCTGACCGGTACCGATGAGGCTCGTGAGCTCGCAGACCATAACGTCGGGCTCGAGGGAGGCGATCATCTGGCCCTCCTCGACGGAGTCGGCGCACACAACGGTGAGGATGCCCACCTCGTTGGCGCGGGCGATGGTGGCCGCCAGCTCATGGACGGTGGAGGGGTTCTCGGCGTGGTTGAGGAAGGTCGCCTTGACTCCTGCGGCGGCTAGGGCCTCGGGAAGGACGTGACCCATGCCGCGGCCGGGCTTCAGGCTCTCCATGAACTGGGCGCAGGGGACCAGGTGGGGGCAGTCGGCGATGATCTTGGGCAGGTCGATGAGCTGAGCAGTGAAGAGGACGTCGAAGTCGTACTTCTCGGCAAGTTCATCGGTCTTCTTTGCGAGCTTGTAGATCTCCTCGCCATACAGGTAGGACTTGGGGTTAACGACGAAGAACGGCTTCCTAAGTTTGAACTTCTCCATGTGCCACCTCATTATTATCGCATTGAGCTACTGATCAATGTTTGTCCACGCAAACTTGTACACTAATGCGTGAACAACTACTTGTATATCTCATCGTGAACAACTTTTTGTCTGGAATTTGCACAATTTCTGTAGACGGCATGAATGTGCTGGTTAAACAGCCGTCTGCGATGTTTGTATTGACTTTTAAGCTTAGAACTGATAAGCGGTACTCACGACCGCTTGGCCTGGGGTCAGCCATGTGGTGGACCACTCGATTGAGCGGCTGTCTTCCAGCCGAATATTCTGCTCGAGGACGAGCACCGCCGCACTGTCCTCACACCCCAGAAGCTCAGCGTGGTCATGGCCCGCGACGCGCGCAGTGTAGCGCATGTCGGAGCGGTAGATCCTGCCGCCCGAGCACTGCTCGACGGCGTCGAACATGGACACCTTGGTGAAGTCCACGTCTTCAAGCCCGGGGCACGCCACCAGGTTCGACCAGCTTTCCTGGCACAGGACCGGGTTTCCCTCCACCGTGCGCACACGGCGAAGCAGCATGGTCTTGTCGCCTTCGTTCAGGCCGAGCTCGTGCGCCACGTCAAGGGGGGCCGGCATGACGCGCATCTCGACGACGCGGGTCTTGAACTGTTTGCCCTGCTGAGCGAGGGACGCCGCGAACGAGAGCGGCCTCGTTCCCGCCGGGTGCGTGATGTCCGCATCCGCCACATACGTGCCGCTTCCGTGCTTTTGAATCAAAAGCCCCTCGGACACAAGCTGCTTGATGGCCTTGCGGACCGTGCCTCGAGACACTTGGAACCTGGAGACGATCTCGTTCTCGGATGGAATCCTGGAACCCACCGGCCATTCCCTCAGGTCAATCTCCGTCCTGATCCTATCCGCCAGCTGCGCATACAGCGGACGGTCCTGCGTTTTATCCAGCGACGAGGCTTCGTCTTTAGTCATCGTGATCACCAATGGTGCCGGGGGTATCTTGTATAGCAGTTGTACTGTACATGATGGGTACAACTTTTACAGCCAGAAATAGACGACCCGGCCCATTTACCGTGTAACCGTATAAATGGACCGGGTTGACGATGATGTTCAGTTTTAAACGCTGCCGAATCGGCGGCTTCTCCTACTCAGGATCCACGTCCACGCGGCCGTCGTCACGCAGGTACACGCGACCAGCGGCGAGCCAACCCACGACCTCGGGATACAGCTCGTGCTCGATGGCGTGGATGTGCTCCTCAAGGGTGTCGACGTCCCAATCCTCCTCCACCGGCAGCGCGCGCTGCGCGATGATGGGGCCGCAGTCGTACTTGTCGTCGGCAAAGTGAACCGTCACGCCCGTGACCTTGACGCCGTAGTCGAAGGCGTCCTGGATGGCATGCGCTCCCTTGAAGCTGGGAAGAAGTGCCGGGTGAAGGTTGACGATGCGGCCGGGGTACGCCTCGAGCAGCGGCTTTCTGACCATGCGCATGTAACCCGCCATGATCACGTACTCGCAGCCCGCCTCCTTGAGCGCGGAGGCAATCTTTGCGTCGGCCGCCTCGGGATCGGCGTACTCGGACTTCTCCATAACGAGAACCGGAAGGCCGGCTTCGCGGGCGCGCTCGATGCCGCGCACGCCCGGGCGGCTCGACACCACAAGCACCACCTCGGCGTTGAGCGAGCCATCGGCGATGCGGTCGACGATGGCCTGCAGGTTGGTTCCGCTGCCGGAGATGAGGACGCCGATCTTCAACGGGGCAGCCGTGGCCTCATCGTCCTCGACGAGGCGGCAAACACCGCCCTCGCAGCTCCAGTGGCTCATCGATAGGTCACCTTACCCTCGCCCGGGACGCACTCGCCCATGACGAACGGCTCGAAGCCCTGCTCGCGAAGCTTGGCCTCGACCTCGGCCTGGTCCTCGGGAGCGCAGATGATGCTCATGCCGACGCCCATGTTGAAGGTCTTGTACGCCTCGTCCAGGGTGAGGCCGGCGGCCTTGACCATGTACGGGATGACGGGAGGCATCGGCCAGGCGGGACCCTCCTCGCCGCCGCGGTATACGAGCGCGTCGACGTCGGCGGGAAGCGCACGGTTGAGGTTCTCGGTGATGCCGCCGCCGGTGATGTGCGCCATCGCGTGGATGGGGGCGCCGGCCTTGAGGGCAGCCACGAGGCCACCGGCGTAGATGGTGGTCGGACGCAGGACGGCGTCGGCCAGGCTCTCGCCGCCGAGCTCAGCCAAAGGCTCGTTGAGCTCCTCGACGGTCTTGCCCTCGATGGCGACCTTGCGCACGAGGGAGTAGCCGTTGGAGTGGATGCCGGAGGACGGCAGGCCGAGGATGACGTCGCCGGCCTTGACCTTGTCGGGGCCGATCATCTTCGGGCGGTCGACGACGCCCACCACGAAGCCGGCCAGGTCGTAGTCGTCGGGGTTCATGACGCCGGGATGCTCGGCCATCTCGCCGCCCACGAGCGCGCAGCCGGACTTCTTGCAGCCCTCGGCGATGCCCTTGACGATCTCTGCCACATGCTCGGCGCGGAGCTTGCCGATGGCCACGTAATCCAGGAAGAAGAGCGGCTCGGCGCCGATGGGCACCACGTCGTCGACGCACATGGCCACGAGGTCCTCGCCCACCGTGTCGTGACGGTCGAGCAGCTGGGCGATGGCAAGCTTGGTTCCGACACCGTCGGTGCCGGACACGAGGACGGGGTCCTCCATGTCCTTGAAGCCCTTCATCGAGAAGCAGGAGCCGAAGCCGCCGAGGCCGCCGATGACCTCGGGGCGGTTGGTGGCCTTGACGGCGTCCTTGATGGCGTCGACCGCGCGGGCGCCCTCGTCGACGTCCACGCCGGCGTCGGCGTAGGTAACGTGCTTGGTCTGCTGAGCGTCGGACATGTTAGTTCTCCTTGTCTGCCATCTCGAGGACGTCCTCGGGGTGCATCTTCGAGAGGTCGCTGGCGGCCTCAAGGTTGTTGGGCTTATATCCGGGGAGGAACTTCTCCTCGTAGAACGACTTGGGGATCTCGACCGGGTAGTTTCCGTCGAAGCAGGCCTTGCAGTAGCCGACCTCGGGGACGCACTCCATGAGGCCCTCGAGCGAGAGGAACCCGACGGAGTCCGCGCCGATGTGATGGCGGATCTGCTCGAGGGTCATGTTCGCGGCGATGAGCTGATCCTGGTCGGCGGTGTCGATGCCGTAGAAGCAGGGCCACTTGACCATGGGGGAAGCGCTGCGGACGTGGACCTCGGTGGCACCGGCGTTGCGCAGGAGCTGGACGATCTGGTTGGACGTGGTGCCGCGCACAATCGAGTCGTCGACCATGACCAAGCGCTTGCCGGCCACGACGTCGGACAGGGCGTTGAGCTTGAGGCGCACGCCGCGCTCGCGGAGTTCCTGGGTAGGGGCGATGAAGGTGCGGGCAATGTAGCGGTTCTTGATGAGGCCCGTCCCGTACGGGATGCCGGACTCCTTGGCAAAGCCCTCTGCCGCCGGGCAGCCGGAATCGGGCACACCGATGACGAGGTCCGCCTCGACCGGGGTCTCGCGGGCAAGGACGCGGCCCATGTTGTGGCGCACGCGATAGATGGACATGCCGTCCTTGACGGAGTCCGGGCGCGAGAAGTACACGTGCTCGAAGATGCAGTTGGCGAGGGCGCGCGGGCGGCAGCCCATCTGGGAGGAAAGACCGTCGTCCGAGATGCGGATAATCTCGCCGGGCTCGACCTCACGCACGCACTCGGCGCCCACGGTGTCGAGCGCGCAGGTCTCGCTGGCGACGACCCAACCGGCGTCCCCGGAAAGGCGGCCCAGGACGAGCGGGCGGATGCCGTGCGGGTCGCGGAAGGCGTACAGGGCGTTGTCGCGGACGAGCACCATGGCGTAGCCGCCCTCGAGCATGCGCATGGTGTGCGCGATGCCCGTGCGCAGGCTGTGACCGCGCTGGGTAAAGAAGCCGATGAGCTTGGCCGCCACCTCGGAGTCGGTGTTGGAGCGGAACGGGACGCACATCTCGATGAGCTCGTGGCGCAGGCTGTCGAAGTTCACGAGCGTGCCGTTGTGCGCCAGCGCGATGATCACGTCGTTGATCATCGAGAGGTGCGGCTGCGCGGACTCCCAGCTCTTGGCGCCGGCGGTGCCGTAGCGGCAGTGGCCGCAGGCGACCTTGCCGGGCATGGCGGCGAGGTCGGCATCGGTGAAGACCTGCGTGACGAGGCCGAGGTCCTTGCGCACAAGGACCGTCTTGCCGTCGCCGACCGCGATGCCGGACGAGTCCTGGCCGCGGTGCTGCAGCGAGTGCAGCGCGAAGTAGGTCATGCGGGCCACATCGTGGCCCGGGGCCCATATGCCAAAGACGCCGCACTCCTCATGGAGCTTGTCGTCTTGCTGCTCGGGCGCGGAACTACCTAGATGATCGAGCTTCTCTGACACGAAGTCCTCTTCCTCTCTCGAGCGTCGGGTGCGCGCGGCTACTCTTGGGCCGACGTCGCCTTGGGCACGCAGACGAGCACGACTCGACCCGTCTCGTTTCCTGTATAGCTGCAGGTACACAGCGAGAGCACGTTGTTGGCGGCCGCTATCTGCGCGTCTGCGTCGGCAGCCTTGGCGCTCGCCTTGGCGGCGAGCTCGGAAAGATAGCTGTGGAAAGCGTCGGTCGACTCGAACGAGAAGCACCTGACGTTCTCGTCGTCGCCGTCGGTCTTGTAGGCGAGCAAGGGCTGCAGCTCGTAGGTCGCCTGCTCGGTCACGTACCAAATGGTGTCGACCGAGTCGAACATGCCCTGGCTCTCCATGTCGGAGACGGCCTTGAACATCGAGCCGTTGCGCAGGTGGTGGCCGTAGATGATGGTCTGCACGTCCACCATGCCGGGGGCGGTGTTGTCCGAGTCGAGGAAAATCTGCCCGCCGAGCGAGTAGTTGCCCTCCGCGTTGGTGTGCATCGTTGTCGGCTCCCTGGTAAACAGGGTAGTTGACGTTGGTGCCGGGAATCTGGATCCAACCGACGACCTGTTGGTTTACAGCCTTCAGCGCCGCCCAATCGACCTGCGGGGCAGACGAGCCGGAATTGTCCACGGTCGCGTAGGCCGCGAGCTTCTCGTTAATGACGTCCTGCTCGTGGTACTCGTACTGGTTGTGCAGGAACATCCCCGCCGCGGCAATCAAAAGGCAAAGCCCGATCACAAGAAGGACCCGCGAGACGATGCGCGCGCGGCGGCGCTTCGGGTCGCGGTTCCCCCTGACGTCATAGGGGTCGGACTCGCCGTAGCCGCTGCGGCGCCTGCCGGAAGCCCCGTGACCAGAGGTCACTACGCTCTGATACCCGACGGCGCGCGAGCTGGTGCGCGCGTAGGCGTTGCCCGCGGGCGCGTGGTAGGACTCGTCGCCGCCGCGCGTTGGGCGCGGAATGGGCGCCGGGGCCTGGGGGGCCGTTTCTTCTTGCTTGAAGTGCTTAGCCATTGACTAGGCCTCGGCCATCTTCTGCTTGAAATCGACGATGACCTGGCGGTACTCGGGCATGGTGGCGCCGAGGATCTGGGTAGCGAAGATCGCGGCGTTCTTTGCGCCGTTGATGGCGACGCAGGCCACGGGCACACCGGAGGGCATCTGAACCATCGAGAGGAGCGAGTCCATGCCGCCGAGGTCGGAGGTCTTCATCGGGACGCCGACGATGGGCAGCGGGGTGAAGGCGGCAACGACCCCGCCGAGGTGGGCGGCCTTGCCGGCGGCGGCGATGATCACCTTGAGGCCGCGGTCGGCCGCGGACGAGGCCCATTCGTGGACCTTCTCGGGGTTGCGGTGGGCGCTCGCGATGACGAGCTCGTACGGCACTCCCAGCTCATCGAGCTGGGCCGTGCAGGCCTCCATGGTCGGCATATCGGACTTGGAACCCATGATGATGCCGACGAGCGGCTTTTCTGCGGTCTGTGCCACGAAACGTTCCTCCTCAGGATTGCGCTGCATGCAAGCTTTAAGTATACGCGGCGGGGGCAACGTTTTTCTCCCCGCTCAGAACCTGCACTCAGAGTGTCACAAATGCCGCGGATGGCTTTCTCGCCACCCGCGGCATCTGGGTTTTCTTACTTGCTTCGCGAGTAGCGCCAGAGCTTTATGAAGCGCCCGATTCCCGCGCGGTCCATCGTCTGGACGTTCTTGCTCGGCAACGACTGGATGAACTGCCTGCCGTAGCGCTTGGTCACCAGGCGCGAGTCGGCGAGCACGAGCACACCCGTGTCGGTCGAGCTTCGGATGAGGCGGCCGGCGGCCTGCTTGACCGAGATCACGGCCTCCGGCAGGGAGTATTTCCACC